>JGI25151J46595_10000897_pt1 | contig 23446 bp, 17 predicted proteins | sample AraplaMF_Col_mLB_FD_46595 | JGI IMG/M metagenome (IMG submission 46595) | reverse complement strand
TTCCGGGTCGTTAGCTCAGTCGGTAGAGCAGCGGACTTTTAATCCGTTGGTCGCGTGTTCGAGTCACGCACGACCCACCAGTTAAATCAAGGGGTTGCAGGCGTTTGTCTGCGACCCCTTGTGCTTTCTGGCGGCCATGTAACCCGCTTGTAAGCGGATTGCAGCCGGTCGCAGTGACGCTGACGCCGTGCCAAGACGCCCGGCTGTTACCTCACATGTGCCCGCTGGCGAAAAGGGGCAGCCCAAGTCTGGCGGTCGGCTGTCCGTTCGGATCGACGGGCGAGGGGCCGATCAAGGGCCAAAGTGGGAGCCTCGCCTGCGCTACGCGTGAGTGCCGGCGAACCGTGCGGTAGATGGTGACCCCCGCCACGGCAGGCAGCGCAGGTGCTTTCCCCAATCTAACCAATGTGCAGGGAGGTGTTCCGTGGTGGCCGATGCAGACTGGTATGACTTTACCCTCGGGGCTGATACGTGGTGGCAGCTTCACGAGGTGGCACCCCGCCAAGCCGCACTGTTGTTGCACGGCTGCGACCCATTGAACGAACAGCCTGGCCTCGAGACCTCCACGAGTGATGAGACACGGCCCGAGCACTTCAAGCGGCTGAAATTGGCCTTTGAGGATCTGGCCCGCCATCGGCCGCAACCTCGCACACTGGCCGAGTGGGTGGGCTTCGCCAGGCAGTCCGGCTTGCACTATCACTCATGGGTTGACCGCTACGCGCAGGCACAGACCATCGCCATTCCGGCTGCGCCGGCGAGTGTCCCGGTCACCACGGCGGCGGCAGGTAGCCCAAGCCGTACGCCAGCGCTGACCCCTGCCAGTATGGCGAGCGGCACTGCGGCTCCGGCTTCTCCTCCGGCTCCGGCGCTGGCGCCGGCTTCGGTCTCCCCTCCGGCTTTGGCTACCCCTACGGCTTCGGTTCCGGCTGCCACTCCGGCTCCGATTGTGGTTCTGGTTCCGGTTCCGGTTCCGGCTCCGGCCTCGGCCTCGGCTCAGGCTGAATCTCCGACTCAAACTCCGGTGGGTGGGCAAGGCCAGCGGGCGAGGTGGACCGACCAGAAACTGCAGGCCCTGTGGGATGACAGCAAACGCTTCGGCTGCACCCAAGCGCAACTAGCCAGCAAGTACAGCGTCAGCCGTCAGCGGATTGCGGCCCTGCTCAAGCGGGCAGAGGAGCGATTCAGCGTGCATCGCGCTTCACCGTTTCCTTTCCCTTCCCGAGCATTCAGAAGCCAGTAGTTCTGTCTCCGCGGTTGCGTTGCGTGGTTGCACAAATCGGCCGCTCACCCGCGCCGGGCAACGCGCGGGCAGTTGCGCAAGCGTTGCGCTACGGTTGCGGGGAATACCTTTGCCTCATGCAATGACGGTCAACACCCCGTAATTGCTGCGGGGTGCAAAGCATAGATCTTGGATGCGTCCCGCCACCCAACAGCGAGACGTACCATGCAACTCATCACGACGCTGCGTTCCCACGGGGCGCTGCCCGAAGTGCTGCCCACGGATGAGGCCGCCGCCGCCCTTAATCGCAAGCCCCAGACCTTGCGCAAGTGGGCCTGTCTGGAGAATGGGCCGATCCGCCCCGTCCGGATCAACGGCCGCCTGGCTTGGCGGGTAGCCGATCTGCTGGCGCTGCTGGGCGGGGAGGTGGCGTAATGGCTAACTTCACTACCAGCCAAGCATCTGCGTCGATCCCTGTCATTGGCGTCGGGGCGGACGGGGTCCTCTACATCGTCGCCCAGGTTGCCCCCGGCACGGACCTGTATGCCCTGGGGCGCACGATGATCGAAGCCGGATTCGTGGGGGTGCGCGAGGTCGCCACAAACGGCGTGACCCGGTTCTGGAAAGTCCGATGCGATACGCCGGAAGGGGCGTTCCTGGTACGGCTGTGCGACCTCGCCAGGCAGGGAGGGGCAGTGCCGGCTCCGGAAGATGCCTTGGCCCTGCTGCGCGCCTCTTTGCGTCCCGGGGAGGTGCGCGTATGAGCCAGCACGCCGAAGCTCAGGATAGCGGCGCAAAGTATGCGGTCATGTGCTATGCCAGCGAGAAGGATGTGGTCGGTCGGCAGACCGAGGGGACTTGGCAGCAGGTTGCCACGTTGCTGCAGCGACGCGATATCCGACCGGAAAAGTCGGGCAAGGCGTTTGCGCCGGTGCGGATGAAGACGGGGGCCACGCGCGCCAAGGATCATGTGCTGACGATCTCCATGGCCGTCGCCGATATCGATACCGAGGGCGAGAAGGACAAGGCGACGGGAAGGGTGCTGTCGGTGTTGCAACCCGCGCCCCCGCTGGATGCGCTGCGCCCGGCCATCCAGGACTATACGTGGATCGCCCACTCTTCCCACTGGCATGAGCCGCGACGGGAGGTTCACAAGTATCGGATCGTGTTTCCCCTGGCCCGTCCCTGCACGCCCGACGAGTGGCCGCAGGTTTGGGAGGGGTTGAACATCTTGCTGCGCGGGCATTGTGATGCCGCTTGCAAGGATGCTTCCCGGCTGTATTACTTGCCCAGTTGTCCGGCGGCATCCGTCGCCGATGCGTTTTGCGAAACGAACGACGGCAAACTGCTTGACCCGGATGCCCTGATCGAACTCGCGCGGCGGTCTGCGGTGCCACGGCCCCTTGTCGTCGCTAACGGCAATTTGGGCCTGCCTGCGCTGCCGGCGCCGCCAGAAACCCCGGAACAGATCGAACGGGTCAAGTCGATGCTGGCGATGCTCGCGGCCGACTGCGCTTATCCGCAGTGGCGCGATGTCGTGTGGTCGGTTGCAGCGACGGGCTGGCACTGCGCGGAGGCCCTGGCACGGGAGTGGAGCCAAACGGCACCGCTGAAGTTCGATGAGACCACTTTCCTGTCCGTGTTCCGCTCCTTCAAGCCTGATGGCGTCGGGTTTGGGACGCTGGTCCATCGCGCTAGATTAGCCGGCTGGAAGGAAGAGGGCGTCCCTGATGGCGCGAGGGGAGAGACGTCCCAAGCGAGCGCTGGCGACATTCTGAACGGGCAGGTGCTCGCCAACTTGCATCGCGACAAGCTCTTGTACGTCTACGAAACCAATCAATGGTTCAAGTTCGATGGGGGCGCGGGCTGGCTGGCGGCGCCCCCGCACGAGGCTGATCGCGCGGCGAAGACCACGGTTGAATACTTCCGTGCCGCCGCTGCGGAACGGTGGAAGGCATCCGCTGACGACGCGCAGGCCCGCCGCTTCATGGCCCATGTGCAGCGCAGTAGCAGCCTGCCGAAAATTCGCGCCATGATTGATTTGGCGAAGTCCGAGCCCGGGATGACTGTTCAACTTCACGAACTCGATGCCGATCTGATGAAACTCGGCACCCTGAACGGGGTGCTCGATCTGCGCAATGGGAAACTGCAGGCGCCGTCGCCGTCGCTGCTGGTCACGAAACGCTGCCCGGTCTTGTTTGACCCGCGTGCGACGGCGCCCACTTTCGACGCATTCCTTAACCGCATCACACGGGCCACCCCTGCGCTCGCCCCCTTCCTCCAGCGCTTGGCGGGCTACCTGTTGACTGGTCTGGTCGATGCGCAGTGTTTTGTCTTTCTCTACGGCCTTGGGCGCAACGGCAAGACGACCTTTGCGGAACTCTTGCAGTGGCTCCTGGGGGACTACGCCGTGCCCCTGCCCACTGCCACGCTGATGGCGCAAAAGAGTGACCCGGGCGGGGCTCGACCTGACCTGATGCTGCTGAAGGGCCGACGACTTGCGCTGGCATCGGAACTGGAGGAGGGCGCCAAGTTTGCCGAAGCCGCGATCAAGGCCATGACGGGGGGTGACACCATGCAGGCGCGCAACCCACACGGGCTCTACGCCAGTTGGACCCCCACCCACAAGCTGATGATCGTCGGCAACCATAAGCCCGTCATTTCGGGAAGTGATCATGGAATCTGGCGCCGCGTGCTCTTGATCCCTTTCCTGGAGACCATCAGTGACCACGAGTGCGACGACAAGTTGTTGGAGAAATTGCGCGGCGAGGGCCCCGGGATACTGAACTGGGCACTGGCCGGATATCGGGGCTGGCGGCGGCAAGGTCTAAATCCGCCGCAAGTGGTCAAGGATGCGGTGGCAGATTATCGGGGCGACATGGATATCCTGAAGCAATGGCTGGACGACCATGTGACCACGGCGCCAGGGACGGTCACCCCGACTGCAGACCTTCACAAGGCGTATTCGGTCTGGGCGCGTGACGCTGGCTGGAACCGGCCCATGACACGGAGCGCGTTTGGGCGTCGGCTCGCCGAGCGCGGCATTTCATTGGTCAAGAGCGGGGCCGCCAACACCAAGTGCGCTGGCGGAATTGCGTTGAACGACGAAGGCAAGCGGGCGGCGTCGCGTTTCCACTGATGGTTGCCCGGACGATCCGGACGAATTGAAGACGGTTGGGGAAATTCTTCCAGAGTTCCTTCCTGGGGGACTTTTCCAAAATAACCAGAAATCATCCGAATCGTCCGGCATAGCGTCAGACCAAGCGGTACAGAAGCTAACCACCACCGAGAATACGCATGAGCGCCTACATCAAATTGATGCAGCAGCGTGTGCCGGCGGACTCGCCGCGCGAGATACCCCTCAAGCAGCAGTTTTTGGAATGGTATGGGGCCCTGCCAGAAGTTGCGCGCATCCGTCCCTTTTCTATGGTCGAATTCGAGCAAGCGCTTGGCACCCAGGGGAAGTACATCAGCCCGGTATTGCTGGTGCTTGGCTGGCAACGGAAGCGACGATGGAGTTCACGGGGACATTATCATCGGTACTGGGTACCCCCAATTTCTTGAAAGCTGTGAACGGCGCAACTCGGCTCGAGTTGTTTCGGAGGAGCAATTTGCAATTCTGCGTATGTTGGCCACTTGGTGGTCTTTCTATATGGTTGTTTCCTAGCCTGGCGCAGTCTGTTCCAGGCTCTCTGGTCGACAAGCATGTCGACCAACGGTGAGCACTTACAAGTCGGGGAAGGGTTATGCCATTCGTCTCGCAGCGTACCTCACCACTTTGGGAGGGATGGTCTCCGCTGGACAGTTGGAGGTACTATTAGCGACCATTCGCAGACGCTTGAGCTCCCGACATTGGATATGCTGCCGGGCCCCGGTTGGGGCTGATTGCGGTAATCTATTGCAACTATTTCCGTTTCCGTCGCCCCCGTGTCCCAAGAACTCGACATTCAGCTCCGGTATGTAGGTGCCCGTTTTGATGGCGCCAAGCTTCCGTTGGATGTCCTCGCAGACCTCCCCGCCTTTCGCGATTTGGTCGTCGCCTATGCCAAACAGCGTTGGCGTGAGGTGAACACGGATCGCCATCGGGTCCCCAGAGGCTTTGAACAGAGCCTTATCTTTGACCTAGTTGCCATCAAGGACGGGAGCGCCATCCCTCAGTTAAGCTGGGACCGCAGTGCCGCTCAAGCGCGACTTCCAGGGTTCGCAGACGAACTCCAATTAATAGTCAGTGAAGCAATAGGCCAAGTGGTCGGCCTAGTGACTGACGCGGCGAATGGTACGTTTCCCAAGGCTTTATCCGCCGAGCATGTCCGTGCGTTGAATCGATTCGGCTCCAGTCTTAGAGACGACGAGAAGATTGAGTTCTTGGGCTCGAAGGATAAGAACGGGAATGTCGTTTATTTGGACAGCGCGCGACGCAAGCGCCTGATCACGAAGGTTCGTGAGACGTATGTTTTGCGATATGAAGGAACAGGCTTACTAGTCGGCGTGTATGCCCCACCCGATGAGCCGTTGGGCCATGTCACCGTTCTGACCCAGGATTACGGCGAGATCAGGATTAGTGTTGATAACGAACGAGTCAGAACGGAGTTGGGCACTGGCATTGGAGCCGAGGTTCAGTTCGAAATTGAAGTTGAGCTGGACAATGCAGATAATTTTCGTAGCGTAGTGGAGCTCCATGCGCTCACGGTTATCGATGAGCGCCTTGCTGCAGATATGGAGCGATGCCGATCGAGACTGCAGGCACTCGCAGAATTACGTGACAACTGGGATGACGATGGCGCCAAAGCCGTTACCCCAGCTGCCCATCGGGCAGGAGGGTTGCTTCTTGCGAAGCGGCCTCTGTTGAGCAGCCGATACAAGATATTCCCGACCCGCGTTGGCGGTTTGCTCTTCGAGTTCTTAGAGAACGGTTGGGATCTGTCCGCAGAGTTTTCACCGGATGGCTCAGTCGAACTCTTTGGCTTTCAAGAAGACGGCGATGAGGAATTATTGCCGCTCCACTTCCCCGAGGTGAGCTCAGAGTTCCTTGAGCAATTCGACAAGCAAGTGGGTCGCAATGGCAAGTAAGTTAACGACTAAAGAAGAAATCCTCTTTCGGCAGATTCATCCGAATTCGCTTCAAGATGGTGAACCTGCGAGTGACCGCTTCAGGCCATCGGAAGCTGATCAAAACCTGCTTTCTACCGATCGCTCGAGCATCACCTCGGCTGAAGAGGCGCATAGCTTGTATACGAGCACAGGCAAACGATCCGCTGCGGTTTTTGGCTTGAGCGTCAGTGAATTTGAAGCCGAATCGATCTCCTGTGTCGAGGATCCTATTAAGGATGACCCCGAGCTGCCCGATAACCCGGCTCACGCCTTGGCAGACTACAACGGTCACGATCAGAAAAAACAGAAAGTTGTCGCAAAGCGCCTAAAAAGCCTCGCAGTAAAGCGAGGGTGCCTTTATAAGCACACATAAGGGTAAGCCGAACAGGTGGGCACCCCCAAGCGCCAACTTAATGGTTACGTGATGCGATTTGCACCCTGTAGCGGTAGCGCAACGTTCATGTTGGTTCTTGGCATCCGGGGACAGCCTTCCACTCGCGCAGCGGGAGATACAGTCTTTTCGCGGCCAGTCGCCAGTCTCAACACAGATGGTGGGTTTGGTGGGCTTTCCTTTAGCGCGATGCGATAGAGCTACCCGGTAGCATATGCAGGGCATTGATATAATCGCTGCGCGCGTCAGTCGGAATTGGCTTACTAGATGGCGTATGACCACCCGGGGGAAACATTGGCAGTCGATCTTCAAGACCTTTCTCGGCGCCTGTTCGCCACGGCGAACCAGCTCTGGACCAACACCGAGCTGAGACCGGACCAGTATGCGCAGCCGGTATTGGCGCTGATTGCTCTGCGGCAGATGGAGGCGCGGTTCGATGTCGTCGATGCGGAGCTTCCCCGCGGCGGGCGGCTCGGCAATCCCACGCCGCCGGATTACCATGCGAGGGGCGCAATCTTCCTGCCGCCGCATGCACGCTTTTCCTATCTGCTTGGCCTGCCGGAGACAGAGAACCTGGCCGAGGCGCTGAACGAGGCGATGAAGGCCATCGCTGAGCACAATCCCGATCTCGCCGGCGTGCTGCCGCAGGGCTACGGCTCTCTGCCCAATTCGGTGCTGCGCGAGTTGCTGCGGCTGCTGCAACCGCTCGCGATTGCAGGCGACGCCTATGGCCTGATCTTCGAATATTTCATGGGCGAGTTCGCCTCCGCCTTCATGCAGAAGGGGGGCGAGTATTTCACGCCCTCCAGCATAGTGAAGCTGATCGTCGAGGTGATCGAGCCTTTTCATGGCCGCATCCTCGATCCGGCCTGCGGCTCCGGCGGCATGTTCGTCCATTCCGCCGAATTCGTGAAGCGGCACAATGAAAACCCCGCGCGTGCCATCAGCATCTATGGCGTGGAGAAGATGGCCGATACGCAGAAGCTGTGCCGGCTCAATCTCGCTGTCCACGGCCTTTCCGGCGATATCCGCGTTGCCAGTAGCTATTACGAAGACCCGCACCAGATGGTGGGCAAGTTCGATTTCGTGATGGCCAATCCGCCCTTCAATCAGAAAGAGGTGGATACCGCCCGCTTGGTGAATGAGGCGGGGCATGTGGATGCGCGCTTTTCGTTGGGCGTGCCCGGCGTCAACAACGCCAACTACCTGTGGATCGGTCTGTTCAATGCAGCTCTCAACGATGACGGCCGCGCCGGCTTCGTGATGGCCAATTCCGCTTCGGACGCGGGCGGTTCCGAGCGGGAGATGCGGCGCAAGCTGATTGAGAGCGGGGCGGTCGATGTGATCGTCTCCACCTCGACCAATATGTTCTTCACTGTCACTCTGCCTGTGGCGCTGTGGTTCCTCGACAAGGGGAAGAAGGGTAGCCCACGCGAGGATCAGGTGCTGTTTATTGATGCGCGCCATATCTTCCGGCAGGTGACGCGCGCCCATCGCGACTTCACGCCTGACCAGATCGAGTTCCTGGGAAATATCGTCCGCCTGTGGCGCGGCGAGGAAAAGGAACTGGCGGCGGGCAGTGGCCCGGCGATGACCGCGCATTTTGGGGATGAAGGCTACAAGGACATTCTCGGCCTCTGTCGCGTCGCCAGCCGAGCGGAGATCGCCGCGCAGGATTGGAGCCTCAGCCCCGGGCGTTACGTGGGCGTCGCGCCGGGCAAGCAGCCCGACGACGAGGATTTCCGCGAACGGCTGGAAGCTTTGCAGGAGGAGTTGGAGGGGCTGAACGTCGAGGCCACGCAGCTTCATTCGGTGATCGCGCAGAATGTGGCCGAGGTACTTGAGATATGACTGAAATGGGCTCGCAAGTTCGCCAGCTTGGCGAGATTGCTCAATTCATCAATGGTGGGGCTTGGAGTCAGAGCGAATATTCAAATTGTGGAATTCCCGTTGTACAAGTTTCCAACATCCGTGGATATCAAATAGATCTAACTGATTGCAAATATCTGCCAAAATCCTCACTCGAAAAATATGCAAGACATCTAATTCGACAGGATGACTTGATCATTGCAACAGTAGGTTCTCATCCAAGTCAGCCCAACTCTGTCGTCGGGCGTCCTGCCATTGCACGCTCAAATGCCGTCAATGCCCTACTGAATCAGAATGCCGTAATCGTGCGATCGACCTGCGACGATGTGGATCAGAAATGGCTCGGGTGGCTGGGGAGAGATAAGCCTTTTCGCGACTACATTATCGGCTGCGCACGGGGTGCTGCCAATCAGGTGCGAATGGCGATTGGTCTGCTTAAACAAATGCCGATCAACATCCCACCTCTCAGAACTCAACGCCGAATAGCGGAGATTTTGGGGGCCTATGATGATCTAATCGAGATCAACCGGCGGCGGATAGCGGTGATGGAGGAGATGGCGCAGGGGCTGTTCCAAGAATTAATACGCGATAGCCAAAGGAATCCCAGCGGCGAGATGCCTTTAAGTGAGTTCGTCGTGAAAACTCTTGGGGGCGACTGGGGCACCGAAGAACCCGACGGGGATCATACAATTGAAGTTCGGGTAGTGCGCGGAACCGATTTTTCACGGCTGCAAAGTGGCGATTTCGACTCTTGCCCCACTCGCTTTATAACGCCAGCCAGCGCGAATAAGCGGCTGCTGAAACCATACGATGTGATTTTAGAAAATTCGATCAACGCAAAAACGAGATCTGCCGGTTCGACCCTTATTGCTATTCCTGGGATGATCGAGGCGCTTGGGGGCAGTGTTATTGCCGCCAGTTTTTGCCGCGTTTTCCAATTTGCGCGACCAGAGGATGCCGTCCTATTCCATATGTGGTGCCGCCACCTCCACGCGAGCGGCGAGATCGCACGCTATCAGGTTGTAGCTGCCAACGGCATTGCCAACTTTCAAACTACGCAGTTCGTGCGTGATTGTGTTTTGCCCTTCAAGCCGACCAGCTATGAAAAGCAGCGAGAGTTTTTGGTCAGCTTGATTGCACTCACATATGCACAACAAATTGCCAACCTTGCCGCCGCTCGCGACCTGCTGCTCCCTCGCCTGATCTCCGGCCAGCTTTCAGTCACCGATGCCGAACGGGAACTGGAGGCCGCCTGAGATGACATCGCCGTCGCTCTTCAGCGAGTATTCCGAAGACGGCGCCGTGGAGCAGCCGGCGCTGGCACTGTTGCAGCAGCTTGGCTGGCAGCATCTCAATCTGATGGAGGAAAAGCCGGGGCCGGATAATCCTACTGGGCGCACCAGCTTTCATCAGGCCTGGCTCCCCGCGCGACTGCGTGCGGCGCTGGCCAAGCTCAACCCCGGCCTGCCTGCGGAGGCTCTGAAGCTGGCCGAGGAAGTGTTGACACAGGATCGCTCCGCGCTGTCGCCTATTGCCGCCAATCGCGAGTTGTACCACCTGCTGCGCGCTGGCGTTCGTGTCGAGGTCAAGCGCCAAAAGGACGGCAAGAGCGAAACCGTCACCGTCCGCGCGATCGACTGGCGCGATGTGGCGGCCAATGATTTCCTTGTCGCCAGTCAGGTCTGGATCGAGGGCCTGCTGCACAAGCGTCGTCCGGACACCCTCGGCTTCGTCAATGGCCTGCCGCTGCTCCACGCGGAGTGGAAGGCGCTCTCCAAGCCGATCTTCAACGCATACGACGAAAACCTGCGCGATTATCGCGACACCATCCCGCAGCTGTTCCCGTTCAACTGCTTTGTGATCCTTTCCAACGGCCATGAATCGCTAATGGGCGGCTCGCATACCGATTTCGATTTCTTCGCACCATGGAAACGCCTTGATGAGGATGGCCCGGAAGACCCGAGTCTTGAGACGATGCTGCGAGCCACCTGTGAGCCAGCGCGATTCCTCGACCTGATCGAAAATTTCCTGCTGTTCGATGAAGCCAAGGGCGGTCTGCGCAAGGTGGTGGGTAAATACCATCAGGTGCTGGGCGTGAACCGCGCGATGGCGGCGGTGGAGCATGTCGGTCAGAACAAAGGACGCCTCGGCGTGTTCTGGCATACGCAGGGATCGGGCAAGTCTCTCTCCATGGTGATGTTTGCCGAAAAGGTGCTGCGGCGCCTGGGCGGCAATTACACCTTTGTGATCGTGACCGACCGCACAGAGCTGGACGACCAGATTGCCGGGCAATTCGCCAGCGTTGGTGCGCTCACCAAGGATACGCAACAGGTGCAGGCGGATAGCCGGGCGCATCTGCGGGAATTGCTGGCGGGAAACGAACGTTACGTCTTCACTTTGATCCAGAAATTCTCAACCGCTGATCGGGAGCCGATGCCGGTGCTCTCCGAGCGTTCCGACATCATTGTGATTACGGACGAGGCGCACCGCAGCCAGTATGACCAGCTCGCCGCGAATATGCGAGCGGCGCTGCCCAACGCCGCTTTCATTGGCTTCACCGGCACGCCGCTGATCCAAGGCGAGGAGAGCCGCACTCGTGAGGTGTTCGGCGATTACGTCTCGGTCTACGACTTCGCCCAATCCGTTCGCGATGGCGCGACGGTGCCGCTCTACTATGAGTCACGCAAACCCGAGCTTCAGCTCAACGCTGACGAGTTGAAGGAGGAACTGGACAAGTTACTCGATGAGGTGGAGTTGAGCGAGGAGCAGGAGAAGAGGCTCCAACGCGAATTCGGTCGGCAATATACGCTCATTACCAACCCCGACCGGCTCGACAAGGTGGCCGATGATGTAGCGCTGCACTTCGCCATGCGCGGCTATCGCGGCAAGGCGATGTTCGTTGCCATCGACAAGGCAACTGCGGTTTCCATGCATGATCGCGTCAAGGCGGCGGTCGCCAGGCTGATCGAGGCAGATGAGAAGGCGCTCAAGACTGCGCATGAGGCGGAAGGCGCGGCTATTGCCGAGCGGCTGTTGTGGCTGCGTGAGCTCGATATGGCCGTGGTTGTCAGCCAGAGCCAGAACGAGATCGACGACCTCAAGAAAAAGGGCCTCGATATCCTTCCTCACCGCGAGCGGATGCAGAAGGAAGACCTGGAGGAGAAGTTCAAGGACAAGAACGACCCGCTGCGGCTCGTCTTCGTCTGCGCGATGTGGATCACCGGCTTTGACGTGCCCAGCATCGGCACGGTTTATCTCGACAAGCCGATGAAGAACCACACGCTGATGCAGACTATCGCGCGCGCCAACCGCAATGCGCCGGGCAAGACCAGTGGCGTGATTGTCGATTACGTGGGCGTGTTTAACAATCTGCAAAAGGCGCTGGCGATTTACGCGGGCAGTGCGAGCGGCGCAGACAAGGACGAGACGCCGATCAAGGACAAGGAAGCCTTGGTCAAGGCGTTGGAAGAGGCGCTGGAACAGGCGCGGAGCTTCACACGGCCGCTGGGCGTCGATTCTGATGCGATCATGGCGGCGGATGCGCTCCCCCGCCTCGGCCTGATTGCCAAGGCAGTTGAGATGCTGGTTGCGCCGGACGAGCGGCGCAGAGAGTTTGGCCAGCTTGCCAGCGCGGTGACCAAGGCCTACAAGGCGGTGCTGCCCGACGAGCGGGCTGCACCCTATCTCAAGCCGGTAGCGGTGTTCCATATGCTGGCGGACGCGGTGAGGGCCAAGCTGGGGCCGGTCGATATATCGGCCATCCAGGCGAAGATCGCCGAACTGCTCGACGAGAAACTGGAAGGCGTCGCCATCCTGACGCCTATCGTTGAAGGTGCAGGCGCCGAAGGACGCGTCGACCTCTCCGGCATCGACTTCGACAAGCTGGCCAAGCTGTTCGAGACGAGCCCCAAGGTCGCTGCCGAACGCGCGCGGGAGGAGGCTGAGGACAAGGTCAAGAAGATGGCCGAGGCCAATCCCACTCGCGTCGATTTGGTCGGGAAGCTGGAAAAGCTGGTCGCCGAATACAACGCCGGCTCTATCGACGCAGAAAGGTTCTTCGAAGCGCTGAAAGAATTTGTCGCCGGCCTCTCCGAGGAAGAACAGCGCGCCACCCGCGAAGGGCTGACCGAGGAGGAGCTGGCGATCTTCGACCTGTTGAGTGCCCCGGAGCCGAAGCTGACCAAGGCCGAGGAGACGGAGGTAAAGCGGGTGGCGAGGGTGCTGCTAGCCAAGCTCCACGAGCTGGTGGACGGCGTGGACTGGTTGCGCGGCCAGGAAACGCGCGGCGCGGTGTGGTCGGAAATCCGGTTGCGGCTAAACGAATTGCCACAGGAGCCCTATCCCGATGCTCTGTGGAACTCAAAGGTCAGCCAAGTGTGGGATTTCGTGATGCGGCGCTATGCCGGAGAGGGCTGGCGTATTCAGTGACCGCTTCTAACCGAACTCCGTCCAACGATGAATCGATGGGCACTTCGCCGTTGATGCATTCGCGTAGGGCATCAATCTTCCATTGCTGCCGTTTGAGATTAGGGAGAGATGTCTGCTTTGCAGGGGTTGCCGTCCGTCGCCACTGTGAACTGGATTCGCCATGCCCGTACAGCAGCACTGCTGATAGGGCGGTGACCGCTGCAGGAGCCGACGACTAGACGCCACCACCTGCAGGTGCTAGATATTCCCTAGGCCCTAGCTGCGGACACGCGGTACACATCATCAAACTTGATGTTCGCTGGCAGCGTCGGCTTTGAGACTGGCATGAAGCTCGTCCGTCAATATGTGTAGATCCTCGGGATTGCCCAGTTGGACGTAGTACATGATATCCACTAGTGTCGCCGATTCCTCTATGGCTCGCGTCACTTCCTCGATCGGTTTCGCAACTAAATCGGATAATTGCGCAACAAACTTCTTATTCCACGTTGGTACTTCGAAGTTGATGTTCATGTTGGCCTGCTCCTGCAACTGTGACATCTGCTCGTCTGTCACCAAGTTCCGAGCGTCCTTAAGCTGACGAAGCACTTCTGACACGTACGCCATGCGCTGCATCCCCGTTACCACCTTCCGCCAAGTACAGGGTGGCTCATGGATGTCCTTGTTCGCCGCAATTGGAATGTACTGCGCGATGCGTAGCAGTAGCCTTGTGATGAACGACGCAGCATAGGATGCATGCACGGGCAGAAAGGTGCCCAGTACCGTTTTTGCCCCCAACATGAGCATCGTATTAGCCGTGGTTGCGTGATGCGAGTCTACGGCGTGTGTGTCGCAAGCGCATAGAATCACGATGGGAGGAGCCCATCGAAGCTTGTCTTTGTAGTCCCAAATCGTAACCGGCTTGCCGTTGATGACCAGTTGCCCAAGACCTGTCTTGTCGTCCTTTCGACCATGTCCGTCGAAAATGAGAATGGAGCCGTCGAATGCGTTCCACGCCTCTATAAACTCATCCACGCTCGAAACGTCCACGATCCTGATGTTCAGGCGCGAGGTGTAGCCCTTTTCCTGAACAACCTGGACTGCTGCGGCCAGATGCTCACGGATCAGGTCATCCTTCCGAAAGGACCGAATAATCAGGATGTCGCTGAAGGACGATACGCTCAAGAATTGGCTCTGCGCCTTTGCATAGAGTTGGTCAATGCTTACATTACCCGGCGTCACAGGAATTCTGCTTGTCTCATAAGCAAGCATCAGAGGGATACCCCCGACGGGGACCCACTCCAAGGGCAGGTCGGACACCAGCTTGATGCCTTCTCTGCCGACCTCCGGCCCGTGGGTGAACAGCGGAAGATATCGCGGATCAATGGCCGTCAGCATGGCTTGCATCAAGGCCCTGGCCTCTCGGTTCAGCTTGAACCTCTGATTCTGATGATTACCCCTCGCAATAGTGGCCAGCTTGGAGAGCGCAGGAAGTACGCTATTTATCCTGGGCTCTAGGCGCAGTACCGGCGTCAGGTTTCTGCAAGCCATCATCGCGAGAGAGGCCACGAAAGTGTCAATCTCTTTCTTCAATTCTGTCAAATATGGACCGAGGTCCTTCATGAACGCAGCAAAAGCCTCGCCGTCCTGTTGCGCGGGCGGAGTCTCCATTGCGTAGCTTTTCTGCCTTGCGAAGAAGACAGCGGCCTTGTGAAAACTCGGGAACTGCTTCTTAAGCTCATTGTTCTTCGCGAACTTACCTCCATGGTAAATCCGGAGCATTGATGGTGCAGCGATGCAAAGCCGTGCCTTAAAGTGGATGTCGGCGTCAGCATCTTGCAGCCAGGCTCTGTGTTCGTTGACTTCCTCGACAGAGGCGATAACAGCATCGGCGTAACGCGCGTGCTCGTTCGGGGTAAGTGGTTGAGCCGTGCGAGCGGAAGCACCCCAAGCAGCCACCGCCAATTCGTTTGCACTAGTTACGCCGTGAAGACGCGGGACATGCTTCAACGCTCGTGCTGGCTTCGTGATCGTGTCACTGGAGACCGCCTTAAGGTATTCACTAGCGATGCGCGCGGCAGCCGAGTTCGATTTCAAGGCATTAGCCGTGAGCAGTTCGTAGAATTTTGACCAATCCGTTGTGAGTTGCTGGACATGCTTGCTTTCTGAGGTCGCAGTTGACAGATGTAGGAAGTCTCTTGGGGAATCCTTGAAGAACTGTTCTACCGCGCTTACGGTACTGGCGTCGGTGATCACACACTTGAATGGCAGGGCCGCCATGGCTTCGAGCGAACGAGGGAGAGCATCAAGAAAGATCGGAATGATGTTGTGCTCGATTAGGCCGGAGCTTCGAAAGGCCGCAATTGTGGGCCAGTCGCCAGTGAGCTCCCTGACGTCCGCCGGCAATCTGGCCGCCGCGATATGAAGATGAGACGTCCGCATAAGGCCTTGTGAGTAAAGCCGAAAAACGCTCGCCTTGCTCAAGGCTTCACGCTCAAAAGGAACGAGATAGTAGATTGCGAAAGTCTTGTCCGCTATAACATGCAGCGGTGTCGAGGTCGATTCGTCTTTCTGTGACATGTTGATATCAATGTGCCTTAGTTGGGCAGATTTCTATTGTGACGGAGTGATTCACAAATGGATGGCAGTAGCGATCCTAGTCGCTGCGGGATTTTCACCCAATACTCGGAATCGATCTCCCGAACAATGGCAGTCTTCTCTGAATTTGTGTGTTGCGTTTCTACGCTCGCTGTCTGAAAGCTTACTCAGGGCAGTAACCGAAAGAATGAAAGAGCCGAGACAGTGACTAGCGAATACTGTTGGCAGGTGATCTCCTCGACCGACGAGTCCAATGCATACCGACCCGCTCGATCTTCGCACTCAAGAAATGTTCGTCGATTCTTAGTTGTCCTTTCGTCGTCACCCCCAAGCCGAGTTCGATCATCATGCCGGCCAGTTCCACGCCCTCAATGATTCGGATCTTGACCATTGCCGCGTACGCCTTGGCGCTAGGGGAGGCTGTGGATGCCGTCACCAGGATGCATTGTTTCGGGTCAGACGGGCGAATGACCCCGCCGTGGAAGTTGCGAACCTTCCAAGGTCTTACAGCGGAAAGCGTCGCCTGGATATAGATGTCATCCAATCCGAATCGGCTGCGCCAAATGCATCCGTCGATTTGCCCATCGCGTGGTCTTCCCGTGTGCAGGGCTTCTTCTGGTCTGGTGTCATTGACGATGCTCAGGACATAGAGTGTCAGCTTTTCGAAGGCGGTCGGTGAGGGGCGAGTGGATGTGTCGCACAGCCATTTCGCCACGACGCGATGTGTGTCTGGCGCAAGTGGTTTCGAAAGCCTTTTGCCCACCTTGCCACCCGACAGGCGCTGGGCCTCGCGCGCGTTGCGCTTGCGGATCGCCTCGGGTGTCATTTGAGGCGGTAGCTCGCCGTCGTCACTGCGTGCCTTGACGGCAGCGCAGTACGGCTTGCGGCGATACTGGTTGGACTTCAGTCCATCGGCTGTGGCCAGTAGTGTGAGAGCCTTCTGGTCGGCCATACGCTGCTCGTAGGTGGGTACGCCATCTCGATAGGACGCGTCAAGATAGGATCCCATGCGTTCCTCTAATTCCGGAAGTGGAAGCCCCTGTTGGCGGCAGTACTCCTCCTGTGCTTTCAGGAATTGGAGGATTGGGTGGCGCCTTTCATCATCCCGCCGGTTTGTGCTCGAGGTCTTGGATTTCACGCCACCGGTCTTGACTTCCTTGCCGTGAGAGGGTCTTGGAAAACCGTCGGGGAATGGCCAGGCTGCGCATTCGCTCCACGCGGGCGCGCGAGGCGGTTCAGGGCTTCGAGTCATAGGTAACTCCCTGCATCAAGTCAGTTTCATGCGATTGCAATTAAAGCCGCCCGGTCCCAAGTCAGAATTGCAACTAAATCGAAAAATGGTGAAATCTCTGTATGGCATGGAGAACAGGGGGTGCACCCCCTCCGGCCAGTTGCCCCCCCTGTGGGGGTGTCCTAACCAGAAAGAATTCTTTCGCAAGATCAGTTGGCCCACGGTCCACGGCGCGCTCGGTGCTGGCTTGCCTCTCAATTCGGCGGGACAGGATATAGTGGAGGTAGTGATTCCACGGGACGGATCACGCCTCGAACTTCGCGGTGAGGCAAGGGGTAGGCCGACGCCGTCTCTGATGTCGAGGGGGTAGCTGTCTGGCCCTTTGCCACAGCGCGATGTGGAACGCATGTTCTCGGTCGAGGGAGTGGATGTCGAGCGGCCAGTCCGGGCGGGCCTGACCGACTGCGTCTGCTCGGTGGCTATTTGGCCACGAGTTGCAGGCCTGGCTTCGCTGCCTCGGGGTGGAACGCGATGCCCGCCTGTTCCAGCAACCACGCCTCGATTTTGACGTGCCAGGCTCGCAGCAGGTCCAGCGGTCGGCGGCGATAGTGCTTCTCTGCCAGCGCGGACGGCTTGTGGCCCATGATTTGCGCAGAGATGCCGGACGGCATCTCAACCCACTCGCACAAGGTGCCGAAGGACCGGCGCAGGCCATGCAGGCTCACGTGGGGCAGCCCGGCGGTCTCCAGGGCCTTGGCGTGGGCGTTGCGCGGCTCGGCCAGCCGGCCATTGGCCGACGTGGGGCTGCTGAAGACCCATGGCGACGGCTTCCATTTCTCGCCGCGTGCTTCCAAGTCGTGCAGCTTGCGCACCGTCGGCGGCGTGTCATTGCGACGCTTGACGTCCCACAGCAGAGCCGACAAGTAGGGCGGGAGCGGGATCGTGCGTGCCCCCTCGACCTTGTCACGGATCGTCAGGCTGCCCCAGTGGAAATCCACGTCCTCCCAGCGCAGGCCGCCCAGCTCTTCCCGCCGTGCCCCGGTAATCAGGAGCCCTTGCAGGTAGGCCGCGAGGACCGGGTTGGAGAGGCCGCGCACGGCCGCGAACCACGCGGGCAGTTGCTCGCGCTGCAGGCAATCGTCCTTGGTTTTGGCCTTGGGCACGTGCTCGCGCGCGAGGCGGCTGGAGAAGGCCTCCAGTGCCACGAGGCCCTGATACTCGACTTGATCCTCGCACCAGCGGGCGAAGGCGCGCAGCAGGCGGAACGCGAGGGCGGCGCTGGTTGGGCGGCGCTCCGCCTCGTGCTCCAGCCAGGCGGCGATCCGTTCGCGGGTTAGGTCGGCCAGGCGCGCGTCCAGCAGCACGGCGAGCGGCGCGGCAATCGTTGTGCCCCCCTTCCAGGCCCGGTCGCCACGGTCCGCGAGACGTACGTGGTCTGCATAATGCCGCTCGGACCATTTGCCCCGGCGGCTGGACAGGTAGGCGGTCCACGCGTCGCCGACGGTGACCGCTTGGCGGCGGGCGGTGGCCCGCTCGGCTTCCTGGGCGGCGCGCTGCTCGGCCTTGGCGGCGCGTGGGTCTTTGCCCGCGTCAAGCAGCCGTTGCAAGCGGCGCGCTTCCTCTTGGGCCTGGTCGATGGGCCAGCTGCGCGGGTCCCCGATGGTCACACGCACTGTCTGGCCGTCCAGCTTGCCTTGGAAAATGTACGCCTTCGCGCCGCTCGGCGTGGCGCGCAGCCCCAGCCCTGGCGACGCGGCATCCCACAGAAACGCTTGCGCCTGGCCGGCCGGGCAGGCATGGTCCTGGACCCGCTTGGCGGTGAAGTTGATTTTTGCCACCTGGACGCTCCTTGCAAACCTGCGGGCGGGTTCGTGTAACCACCATGTAACCCGAGCATAGGGCAAATTCTCAATTTCGGTCAATGCTGGAACAGCGCAATTTAGCCGTAGTGCAATGTATTTAAAAGAATTTTCTATTTTCTGGAATGGCGATCAATAGAAGGGAAATAGCCACTTGCCCGGACTTTTAATCCGTTGGTCGCGTGTTCGAGTCACGCACGACCCACCAGTATTCCCAGAAGGGCCTGTGGCGAAAGTCACAGGCCCTTTTGTTTTGCCCGCGCCTTGTCAGCACTTCCCTGCGCAATCGGGGCGCCGGCCGTTTGGTCCATGCGCAAACGCACGTAACAGATCAGGCAGCGTGCGCCGGCGCTGCCTAGAATGAATTTCCCGGTTCCCCAAAGCCGATGCGCAGACAACCATGCAGCGGATTGCAGGCCACCTGGCACTCTTCGTCGTCCTGGCATTCTGGATTGCCGATGTGACGTGGGCTTCCGACATATCGTGTCCGCACGCCTATCGACCACGGTGTGATGTTTCCGCCCCGGCCGGTACCTCCTGTTCGGAGCCTGTGCGGCACCATGCGCGTGGCTCGCAGTTGATCTGCGAGTACGCGATGCTGCACGAGACCTACGAGGCCATCTACGCCGATCAGCAGCGCAGGCGGTACGCCGGCACGCTGCGCAGGGCGGATCTCGACGCCTGGCGCAGGGCGCGTGACGCGTGCACGACGGTCCGGTGTCTTGACCAGTTGTTCGCGGATTGGCGCAGGGCGTCACCCGGGACGGCCACGCGCGAAGCGGCGACACAGAAGCCGCCAGCGATGGCCGACAACCGGGCGGTCAGGCGAACGCAGCCGGCACTGCCGGCGCCGCGCGCCATGCCGGCCAGGGATGCAGAAATGTCGCCGGTTAGCGCGACGGAAGATCTCAATCTTCCTGCCCCGGTGTTCGAATCCGTGCCGATGTCCCTGCGCGATTCGCTGCCGCCACTGCCGCCAGTTGCCCCCCGTGTGCCGGGCCGGGCGAACAATGCGCCGGCGCCATTTGGATCGCTGGCGTGGTTGTCGTGGATCGTAGTCGCCCTGGCGGCCGGCGCCGGGTTCTATTGGCTGGTCGTGCGCAAGCAAGCCACGCGCTATCTGGATGCGGCCTTCAAGTCGGCTTCGGCCGGGATGTCGTGGCTCAAGACGCTGCCAACCCTGGCCTTCATCCTCACCGGACTTGCGCTGTTGAACGGCGTTTTACTCGTCGTTCTGCTAGGTGGTTGGCCGATGCATATTCCGGGCGTCAATTAACCAGTCTGAGTTAGAGACACCCTGTAACACCTCGTTGACAATGCAACCAGACAAGGCCGGCCAGCCAAGGCCGGCCATGGTGCATTCATCGACAGGGCCGGGCCCCATGGCCTGGCGCGGGAAGTCTCATATGCAGCAAGCTGGTGGCGGCGGTAGCCTGCCGGCCAATGAGCACGTACTGCGTGTCGTCTGGCCGTTTGTCCCGGTGGTTCTGGCGCTGGCATTGTTCTGCATCGCCAGTGTGGACGTGTTGTCCGCCGCACGGGGCTTCGTGGCCGGCGAGAGCCTCTGGACCAAGGGGCAGAAGGCGGCGGTCTTTCATCTGCTGCGCTACGCCGAAAGTCGCGATGAAGCCGACTACGACGCCTATCTGGCCGGCATCGCCGTGCCGCAGGGCGACCACCAGGCGCGCCTCGAACTCGAAAAGCCCAACTACGACCACGCCCGCGCGGTGCAGGGACTCCTGACCGGCGGCAACCACCCCGACGATGTGCCCGGCATGATCCGGCTGTTCCGGTATTTTCGGAATGTGCCGGAGATCGATGAGGCGATTTCGATCTGGGCGGCTGCCGACGTGGAGATTGCACGGCTCGATGTCATGGCGCGTCGGCTGCGCGAGCGCGTGGGCGAGCACGGCTGCGACGCCGCCTGCGTGATGCCGCTGCAGCGCGATATTGCCGATATCGATGCATTGCTGACGCCCATGGAGGCGGCCTTCTCCGCCGCGCTGGGCAAGGCGTCGCGGCGCGTTCGGCGATTGCTGATGTGGGGATCGGCGGGGCTGGCGTTGACCTTGCTCGCCTGTGCCTCATGGATGTCCACCCGGGTGATGAGCCGGCAGCGCCAGCTTCGGCACGCCCTGACGGTCAGCGAGGAACGCCTGCAACTGGCCGTGGCCGGCAGTACCGACGGCCTGTGGGACTGGCATCCCCACCGGGGCGAACTGTATTTCTCGCCACGCTGTGCCGAAATGCTCGGCTATGGCCCCCATGAACTGCCGCATGCGCGTGAAACCCTGCTGGCCCTGATGCATCCAGCCGACGTGGCCGAGTTCGACCGGCGCCTGGTGGTGCATGTGCGCCAGGGCACGCCGTACGACGTGGAACTGCGCCTGCGTCGCAAGGGCGGCGGCTATCTGTGGGTCAGGGCCAGGGGCCGCATGGTGCGTAGCGCGATCGGCAAGGCGACGCGGATGGCTGGCTCGCTGAGCGATATTTCCGACCGCAAGCGGTCCGAGGCGCAGCTGTTTGCCGAAAAGGAGCGCGCGCAGGTCACGCTGCAGGCCATCGGCGACGCGGTGATTACCACCGATGTCTGGGGACGCATCCAGTCGCTGAACCCGGTGGCCGAGACCATGACCGGCTGGACCGATGCTGAGGCCGCCGGCTGTTTCCTGCAGCAGGTCTGCCGGCTGCATGACGAAGCCACCCGCGAGCCGGTTGCCGACCTGGTGCCGCGCGCGCTGGCGGGCACCTGGCCCGGCCAGTTGGTGATGCTGCTCGAGCGCCGCGAGCCTGCAGTGCAGGGGGCCACGCTGGCCGTCAAGCCATCGGTGGCGCTGATCCGGGACAAGGGCGGGCAGGCGATCGGCATCGTGGTTGTCCTGCACGATGTCAGCCTGGAGCGGGCCCACGCCGCGCAACTGGCTTACGAGGCCAGCCACGATCCGCTGACCGGTCTGGTCAACCGGCTGGAATTCGAGCGGCGGCTTGGGGCGGCCGTGGCGCGCGCCCAGCATGAAGGCTGTACGCACACGCTGATGTATCTGGATCTCGACCAGTTCAAGGCCGTCAACGACACCTGCGGACACGCGGCTGGAGACGAACTGATCTGCCAGATCGCCGATGTCATGCGGCATCAGCTACGGCGCAGCGACACACTGGCCCGGCTGGGGGGCGATGAATTCGCGGTGTTGCTGGAGTATTGCGCCGCCACCGATGGCGAGCGCGTGGCCGAAGGGCTGCGTAGTGCCATCGCGGCCTACCGGTATCGCTGCCACGATCATGAATTCTCGATCGGGGTCAGCATCGGCCTGGTACGGGTCGACGAACGTACAGCCAAGCGCGAGGATGCGCTCGATGCGGCCGACCTGGCCTGTTACCAGGCCAAGCGCGAGGGCCGCAATCGCGTGCAGGTCGGCTGATCCGGCGCCTGATCAGGGTTGGGAGGCCGGAGGCGCGGCCGCGGGGGGCGACGGCACCAGCGGGTCGCGGAAGCCGGTATCGACCGGCACCGCCACCGCCCGCGCGGCCGACGCCGCGTGCGCATGCACCTGCGGCTGCGCGCCGTGCCAGGTCTTGTAGGCCCAGTATCCGGCGCCGGCCAGCATGCCGAGCTTCGACACCTTCCAGGCCACGCGGCCGATCGGGGTCTTGCGCAGCAAGGGCAGGGCCAGTGTGATGGCCGTACTCACCAACGGATAGTCGCGCGTGATGCCGAACAACTTGAGCCAGCCCGACGGGCGGGTCATGCGAGGCAGCCAGGCGCCCAGGCTGGTCATGCGGCGGGCGCCACCCTTGACCTGACGCAGCGCCTGCACGGCGTCGTAGCGTTCCAGTGCGGCGCGCGTGATCAGCAACTCCTTGCGCACGGCCAGCGGCAGGCGAACTTCGCGCGTGAAGCGGACCGGACGGGGGTGCTCGTGGCGCGGGCGGCTGTCGATCGAATCGTCTTCGGGCGTGGTCATTGGCGCAGCATCTCCCGGTCCTTGTCCAGCTCGGCCAGCGTGGATTCAAACAGCGGCGGGGCGTGGCGGACCTTGTTGCGAGCCACCAGCAGGCAGAGGCCGGCGCAAATCAGGTAGAACAGCACGATCGCGCCCAGGGCCTGCCAGCGATAGCTTTCCCAGAACAGGATGGCGACCAGCAGCGTGAAAGTCATCAGCGCCATGCTGAAGAACACCAGCCCGAACAAGGCCAGCAGCGCAACCTTCATCAGCCGCTCGCGTTCCTCGGCCAGTTCCACGCTGGCCAGCTCCAGGCGAGTCTGCAGCATCGACACCACGGAACCGGCGAGGTTGCGAAGGGATTCGAGGAACTTGGGGGAATGGGATTCGCTCATGCGGCTCCGGCGAAAAATCGATGCGCCGGCATGGGCGGCATCTGCGAGGGATGGACCGGCAGCGGCATGATGGGGCCGCGCCAGTCCGTCTTCAAGACTGCATGCACCCGGCGCAGATGCGCGGCCGGGGCTGGTAATGCGTATTGCTACGGTACTACAGCGCTGCTTACTTGCGGTTCAACAGCAGACCGATCAGCAGGCCCACGCCGGCTGCCACGCCCACGGCGCGCCACGGATGGTCATGCACGTAGTCGTCGGTGGCGCGGGCGGCCGCCTTGCTCTTGGTCACGACGGCATCCTGCAGGTCCTGGGCCTTTTCCTTGGCCTGCTTCAGCAGGCCCATGCCACGCTCGCGCAGTTCGGCGGCTTTCTCGCCGGTGGTCGAGGCCGCTTGCTTAAGCAGTTCTTCGGCGTCGGACAGAACGGTCTTGACATCGCTCATCAGTTT
>JGI25151J46595_10000892_pt1 | contig 23478 bp, 27 predicted proteins | sample AraplaMF_Col_mLB_FD_46595 | JGI IMG/M metagenome (IMG submission 46595) | reverse complement strand
CAGCGCTGAAAATGGCCTCCCCAAGGGAGTTCATCAAAGCATTGTCTCAATAGCTGATCTGTCCGGCGAAATGGGGGGCACTCCACGACCGTATCTCCTTCAACATGATCAACAAGGCTTCCGGTAACCGCATCAGCCGCATCTATATCGATAGCGAAACCGAAGATGCGGTTTTGAAGGAAAATCAAATCAAAGGCTTCGAGATCGACAGTGGTCACGACATTCAGATAGACCCGGAAGAAATCGCGGCGACCATGCCTGAGAGCAATAAGACGCTTTCGGTGGAAGCCTTTGTTGCCTGCGATGAGATCGATGACGTCTATTTCGACAAGCCGTACTACCTCACGCCTGACAAAATGGGATCCGATGCCTTTGTCGCGCTTCGAGACGGCATGAAGAGATCCAACGTTGCCGCGATCGCGAAAGCCGTTCTGTTTCGGCGGATGCGGACGGTGATGATCCGCCCGCACGGCAAAGGCCTGATCGCTACGACGTTACACTACGACTACGAGGTCCGCTCGTCGAAAAAGGCGTTCGAAACGGTGCCGAAACTGCAGATCGAGGGCGAAATGCTCGATCTTGCAAAGCACATCATCGCCACGAAGAAAGGCAAATTCGATCCAGCAACTTTTGACGACCGTTACGAGGCGGCCCATGCCAAACTTGTGAAAGCCAAGATCGAAGGCAAAGCGCTGCCCAGGCCGAAGAAGGTGGACATCTCCAAACCGAGTGATCTGCTTGCAGCTCTCCGTGAGAGCGCCGGACTTATGAAATCCGCTGAGGCGCTCGACAGCAAACCCAAACGCACTGCCGCCAATGCCAACCAAGGCACGGGTCGGCAACGGGCTGCACGCGGAGTGGCTCCAAAGGCCCCCTCCTCCGGTCCTGTCACGCGTCGCAAAGCCGGATAGGGACGAGGTTATGGCACCGCACTATTATTGGAAGGGGTATCTGAAGCTGTCGCTGGTCACGTGCCCCGTGGCGATGACGCCTGCGACATCGGCATCGGAGAAGGTCCGCTTTCATACTCTCAACAGGTTGACAGGAAACCGGGTCGTCTCGCAATACGTGGACTCCGTCACCGGAAGGCCCGTCAAGGAAGGAAACGAGGTCAAGGGCTATGCTCGTGGTGAGAACGATTATGTCGTCTTGACCGACGAAGACCTTGATCGTGTTGCGCTCGATACCGTAAAGACCATCGATATGACGCAATTCGTGCCGGCCGACAGCATCGACTGGGTCTTTCTGGAAAAGCCGCATTACCTGACGCCCGATGATCCGGTGGGAAACGAGGCGTTTGCAGTGATCCGTGACGCCATGAGATCCGACAGAGTCGTCGGCATTTCTAAGCTGGTCATGGGTCGACGTGAGAGAGCCGTGGTTTTGGAGCCTCGTGATGCCGGTATCGTACTTTGGTCGCTGCGCTACGGTGACGAAGTTCGTCCCGAGGAAAGTTATTTTGAGGATATCGACGATGAGGCCGACCTAGATTTAGTTCCGCTCGTTCAGAGACTGATTAAGAAGCAGACCGCCCACTGGTCTCCAGAGATAGCCAGCGATCCGATCCAAGCGGGCTTGCTGCGATTGATCGATGAGAAAAAAAAGGCACTGAAGCCAGAAAGAGGGGCCAAAGGAAAGTTCAGCGTCTCGACGAAGAACAACGTCGTCGACATCATGGACGCATTGCGGAAGTCTGTCGAAGCAGACCTTAAAGGCAGAAAGGCGAGTTGACATGCATCTTTTGCACACACATGTCGCCCATGAGGCAACCAGCTGGCGCGTCGATTTCCTAGGTGACAACGGGCAAGAGGTTTCAATCAGGATAGCCGACAGCATAGCGGCTACTTACATAGAGGCTCTCGATCAAGCCAGAGAGCTTATGGTGCAGCTGACACCTTATGGCACGCGCGGAGGCGGAGGGCCGCTGAACTTTTACGACGCCGCCAGCAACGGCAATTTCGATGGAGAAGAAAGTCAACTAAAAAATTGACGCAAAGTGATCTGGAACGCAAGCCTTCGTTCAGGGTTAATCTTGAACGCCACCATGCAGGCTTCGCAGACATATGACGTCAACTGTTTGGACTGAGAAAGTGTTTCTGCAACTCACTCCGGGCACGGGTTTCGTAAGCGTTTCGAACACCCGAGCGGCGTTCGCACTGTTGACGACGCGATGGCCCGTTACATCCGGGAAGGCATTTTGGGCAGCCCAGGAAATTTGCTTGGCAGCTATGGACAATAGGACCGCGCACGAACAGGCTCGCATGGCTTTTATCGCTGCAGCGCAAGAGGCAAGCGTTACCATCGACTGAACCTATTTGCCGAGGTGCGCGATACCGGAGCTCACACGTCACATCGTATGCGTCATGTAGACCTTACGGCCAGTCCGCGGCGACGTTTAAAGCATGCCCTTGTGTCCCACCCTTTGCCTTCTCCAGGCTTCGCCGAATTCGCTCATCTGAGAACGGCTTACCAACCACGTCAATCGCGCCATCGAGGCCGTGCCCGACGTCTTGCGGACTTCCCGTGACGAAAATGACTTGGATGCCAAATCGATCTATGAGCCGACGCGCTAGTGCGCTGCCACTCATGCCGTCAGCAAGGCCCAGATCGACCAAGGCAGCATCGGCCCGGGGCGCATGTGCTAAAGCTTGTTCAACAGTCGCAACAGGTCCAATCGAAACGTGCCCAGCTTCCTCCACGATACGCCCCAACTCTAGACCGATGAGCGGCTCGTCCTCGATAATCAAAACGCGCATGGGGTTCCTCCTGACGTCAACAATGTAGTTCGGTGTTTGAAAAAATCGAGATCGGTCACGCGCTCTTTACTAGGCGACCCTTGTCGAGATGGTTGCGACCTCGCAATCGCTGCAGCTAAGCCAGTAGCTGGCCTATAAAAGGCAAATGACTAGCTTGCTATGCTTTCATGAGATAGGTCGATCACCCGCTCTGCTGCCTCCCTCGTCCCACACGCCAAAGCGGCTAACTGATGATACCTGCACGAAGTGCCGCGGCAACAAGTGCCGTGTCCTTATAGACGCAGAAAGTGTCTTTCAACCGGTCAATATGCGTTCGAACAGTGTGAACGGAAAGGCCCAGGATGTCCGCTATTTCCTGCGCCGATTTACCATCGCACATCAACACTAGTACTTCTTTTTCGCGCGGCGACACGTGATAGCGCATCTTGCTGATGTAGTGCGCTTTTTTTCAAGTACAGCCCAGAATGCGGCGTTATGGCTCAGTGCTGCACGCGCCATGTAGGCTAACACATGGATCGGTTCCGCCCCTGATTCTACTACACCATCCGTATGCGTTCGATAGCGCTCGTTCGCAATCGCGATTTCTGAGGTCTGCTTTATCGGCTTTCACCCGTCACAAAAGACGTTCGACTTCCATGTAAGTTTAACAACTATTCATAACGATCAAGATTGAGTTGGCGCTCGTGCAGCATGCCCAATGCTAGGAGTGGCTTGCGGCGCCTCACGTTCCGTCCGCCTATAGGGTGTCTTAATCCTGCTCATTTCAGTTATGTGCTGTAGAGATGGGCGAGGCAACCATGGATCGCAGCTTCAAGAACAGTGCTTCGGCCGTGAACTTCCCGCCATCAAAGCCATCGGTCCCGATCCATCCGTGGAAGGACTCCGGACGTTCGCCGACATAGGCCATTGCCCATTGGTCGAAGGCTCGACCAAGAATTGGATTGAATTCGAGAACAGAGACGTCCCCATGCCGGGTATCTTGCTGAATGCGCTCGAAGGTAGCCTCGACGGCACTTTGTGGCCCCTCCAAGACTTGACCGAAACAGCCTGAGCTGAACATAAGAGCGCCCGTGACGCCAGCCGAGCTGTTGTTACGGCGGCTCGTGGCAAGAATGTCTAGTATTTGAGAGTGAAACGTTTCCCCAGCTGCTGGAATGCGGTTTTCGCTAAAGTAAACCAAGCGGTAATCAGCCATAGTGTCCCTCAAGCTTATCGATTAGCAGGGCGGCGTCTGCCGCCCCGAGCGGCCTGCCTGTCAGATAACCTTGCACCTGCCGACAGCCATCTTCGGTGATTTGCCGCAACTGGCTTTCTGTCTCGACCCCTTCAGCGATAGTCGTCATCCCCAGGCTCTTGCCGAGCGCGGTCACTGCTCGAACGATCGCAGCGCTGTCAGGACTACTCTCCAGGCTACGAACGAACGACTGATCAATCTTGATCTTATCGAAGGGAAACTTTTGGAGATAGCTGAGTGACGAGTAGCCCGTCCCGAAGTCATCGATCGAACTTTCACTCCCATAGCCTTGATCAGCTTTAGAATTGATACGACGGTATCGGTATCGTCCATCAACGCGCCTTCAGTAATTTCGAGGTCGAGCCGATGTGGTGCCAAACCCGCGCTGGCCAGTGCTGATGCGATAGTCTCGGCAAGTTTAGGACTTTTAAACTGCAGCGGGGAGAGATTGACGGACACTGAGAGCGGGTCCGGCCATGACGCCGCTTGCTTGCAGGCAGTCCGAAGCACCCAGTCTCCGAGAGGACCGATCAAGCCGATCTCCTCCGCCAGCGGGATGAAGTCGGCGGGTGAAACTTGACCTCTGGCGGGTGTAGACCAGCGTATCAAAGCCTCGAATCCGACGAGGCGCCGTCCCTCGATCTCGAATTGAGGCTGGTACGCGAGTGAGAACTCTTGCATGGCGAGCGCTCGACGAAGATCAATCTCCAAAGATCGCCGCGTCTGGATTTCCCGATCCATGGCATCAGCGAAGAACCTAAAGGTTCCTCGTCCGCATGTCTTCGCGTTCAGCAACGCCAAATCAGCCTGTTTTATGAATTGCTCCGGATCTGTCCCATTGCTGCCAATAAGCGCAATCCCTACGCTGGCACCGATCTGCACGGAATGTCCGCGAACGAGATAGGTGCGTCCGACAATGTCAATAATGGTGCGAGCTAATTTTTCTGCAGCTTCGGGTTGCCGTTCATCGGTCTGCAGAATGATAAATTCGTCGCCACCAACGCGTGCGATGACGTCGTTTTTTTCTAAGGAGCTTGGATACCCGCTCAGCCACAAGCTTTAGCAGAGCGTCCCCGACTGGGTGGCCCAATGTATCGTTAACCGCCTTGAAGCGATCGAGATCAACATAGAGAATGGCTGCAGATACTCGAGCCTGCGCAATTTCCGTGAGCCTGCCAAGAAGTGCGACGCGGTTTCTTAGCCCGGTCAAAGTGTCACACTCTTGGCTGAGCACGGTGCGCACCGCGAACGTCACGTCTGTGAACTGCAGGATGCCCCGGCCTTGAGACGTCCAGGCTGCGGACAAGAGGATGGTTTTACCCTCTAGCGTCTCGAACAGGTGGCGTTCGCGCCTTTCGGACAATGCTGAGGACAGCTCAACGGCCGTTGCCGACGAGATAACCCCCGATTTTTCCGCGTTGTAGCAGAGACTTTCAAGCCGCCCTCGAACATCTGCCAGATATCCGAAAAGCCGTTGGGCAGCGACGTTAGCCCAAACAACCTGTTGTTCATCGTCGATGCACAACATTGCAAACAAGCAAGTGTCGGCTCCCCAAAATTCCGATTGAAGAGCAGTCGCAAGAGTTGATGATTGCATCGGGCACTGAGCTCACGTGGCTGGCGCATACCCCTTTATCGATATTCCCTTTACGCTTTGTAAGCGGCTCCACATTTGCAAACCTCAGTACGGTATCAGACGATTTGTCGACACGGGAAACCGCAACGCCAACGCACCAGGATCGCCCGAAGCACTGTAACGTCTCGAGGCAAGACACAAGCCATGCACTCGCAATGACAATGTAAATAGTTCACGTAGTGACCGCTTTATCGCACGTGATATCCAGACGAGAATCTAGCAAGCGCGATAGTGGCAGGCGTTAATTCCCCGCAGCCTCGCGAGCCGCCTTCAGTCGCTCCGTCTTGCGCCGACGAGCCTCGGCCTCAGCTTCGATCGTGGCGACTGCAACGGCGTGCGTTTCTTCCGCACGCGATTGGCGCTCACTCATCGTCATTGATTTACGACGACGCGGTTCATTGTGCTTTTCGATGTCAGTCATCAGAAATCAGATAGCTCGCGACCTCCGCTTAGCAACTCTACCGTCTGGTAGCGTACGTTATCTTTTATCGTCCCACCGACGTTACTAGGCAAATTTCTTCACCAATCGCTCCTTTGCTAAGAAGACCTATCAAGCACCGAAGACCAGGTGGATAGGTGATCACGCTGTTTCATAAAGCTTCGCCATCCGCTTCGTGTCGGTGAGCCGTCAGCGGCACGGTTCCCGAAAAACCCCGCGAGCTGCATTGGCAGTTTTGAAAATTGCGGTGTTCTTCTCCCCAGCACGAAGTCAGGTACACAGTCAAAGCATCATGTCTCTCCCGGGTAACCGCATTGAGAACGATCATCGTCCAATCGATGAAGAATATTACAAGCTGCTTCTAGGTTCGCGCGGGACCGATCAACCGTTCAAATTCCTGTTCAGGAACTCCATAGGAGCCACGTGCGAAATCTTCCAAGCCCTTGCGATTGAGCATTACCACCGAGCCTCTGAGAGAGCGGATAAGTTTCTCTCCTTCAAGTATGTGGAGCGCTGTTGTGACGCCGGGTCGTCGCACACCGAGAAGGAACGCGATGTAATCGTGAGTTATGGCCATCTCATTTGACTGAATTCGGTCATGGCACATCAGCAACCAGCGCGCTAAGCGCTGGGGCACGTCGTATTTCGCGCTGGCCAGCGACGTGTATGCAACCTGGCATGCAAAAATGTGCATATATTTGATCATTGGTATCTGTAGGGTCGGGCTCTGCAAGGTGGCGTCGCGCATTACCTTGATCGGAAGCCGATATCCGGCTCCTGCTATGTTTACCTCGATGAAATATGGGACCTCATCGTCCCCTATGATAACGGAGCTCGGCACGAACCCCTCGAAGCCGAACATTCCCGCTTCGGCACTCGTCTTGGCGTCGGGCGATACAGCCACCACAGCCCCGATCCCACGCTCTGGGAAGTATATATATTCTAGCGGCTCCCGCGGTCCGGCTATCTTGAAATGGGCAGGAAGGTCGACCTCCTCTAGATACGGCGCGATCAAACGAAAATCTGCGGGAAGCAACGCCGCAAGGATTCGATTGCTGACCGTCTGCTGGCTGATCATCTGACGCTTCACTCCTGAAGAACAATTCTCTAGGCTTACGTAGGGCAGCCGCGATCAGTTCAAATGCCTCGCCATCTTACACGGAACGATATCAATGTCGCGGCGTTTCAGCGACATGCGGTACTATTTCCATGTGCGCGAAGGCGACGCCATCACCCGAGACATTGAGGGCATTGACCTCCCCTCGGATCGCGACGCCCTTGAGGAGGGCCGTGAGGCTGCTCGACAGATGGTCGCAGAAATGATCCGAAATCAGGAGGCGATTGACGGGAAAACGTTTGAGATTTCCGACGCTAGCGGCAAGGTTCTTATGTCCATACCATTTCTCTCGGTCATTATCATCGATTAAGCCGACTTGGTGTTTGGATGTCTGACGCCAGCGTAACACGGCCTTGAATCTCTGGTGGGTGATCTGTTGCTTCTACCAACTAAATTTCAAGCGGTCATCAGCAGCTAACATTTTCGGCCGATTGTTTGGAACTCCGTCTTTTGACAGAAGTTCTGGATAGGACGACAGCTACCCAATCAGTCGTCTAGGCCGCGATGCGGCCCGAAGCCCTTCCGATTGCCTACGGGAGGGCTTCACTCATGTCCACACCGCCATGACGGATCATAGGTAGGCATCGCAAACCTTTGCCATCACTGCAGATCTTGCTTTCATGCGATTGTGGCGGTCCGTCAACGCGTTCCGCTAGCTGTGCAGGACCGGGCCTATCGGGTAGTCCGGATGCAGGGCATGGAAGGTAGTCATGAGTGACAGAGCACGAGTAACGACGTCTTGAGCGAGTTCGGCGTCGTTCGACGCAAGATCTGTAGCAACCGATGCAAGCGCCTGGCCGACCGAGCCCATCACCATTTCCAGTCCTTCATCGCCCTGCTCAGCAGCCCACCTGGCATTACGCTGCAGTGTCACCGCAAGCCGCTCTAGCATCGCCTGTTTCTCCGGAACGCCAAGATGCGCAAAAGTTGTCGATAACATCTGCATACTATTTCCAATCGGTTGATCGCACACATAACGCCGCTCCTTCGAAAAAGATGCATGGTCCGCTCGGTGTGACGACGCGTGTGCAAGTTCGAGAGTGTCGATCCGCGCATCATTGCTGATGACTGCCGCCTCGAACTGACCGGACCTTGCCTTCATCCGCGGTCAGCGAACCGCCACAATCGGAAGCAGTTGGGACCAACTGCCAAAACAGACCTCGTAGGGTTGCAAGCCGGGCCAAAAATTGCCAACCACCTGCCCCCAGCTGCGGTCGGTAGGGCCGCAGCCGGCTAACATCGGCATTTTTCGAGAAAACCGGCATCGGAGCCCGTGGCCAGACTGCTGGGAACAAGAAACAGCTATGCTGGTTAGTAAACTTAAGATGATGGAGGACGCACGTGAATTACATTTGGCTATTCGTTGTGGCGGGCGGTGCGGCGCTTCTAGGGGTCGCCCTAGCGTTCGGCATGATCAAGCAGGACCCGAAAAGATCGATCGGGGCCATCGCAGGCTCGTTCGTTGTCGCAATGGTTGCGCTGGCACTGGCCATTTATGTGTCGCAGACGTCATCAACCGCGCCGGTTCAGCCAGCCGACAGGCAACATACCGAAGAAAAGCTGCCGGCCGGCCCGGCGCACACCGAGGAACTGCCTGGAAAAACGAGCGGCAATTAGAACGATCGTGGGCTTAGAGCGCTAGTGCCAAAATGTTGTGAAGCATGCACTTGCAGCCTTTATGGGTTGTTCGAAAAGTGGCGCAGTTTCTGCAAGTGGCGATGGCGGCCTGCGTTCGCGATTTCCATCTTTCCGCAAACAGCGAGCGCATTTTTTGCACATAGCCCTCGCTGGATTTCTGATTTTGTTTTCGCCGAGAAGGAGATGAAATGTTGGTCAAAGACGTAATGACGAGGCAAGTGGTAACCGCTGCGCCAGATGCAAGTATTAGAGATGTCGCCAGAATGATGTCCGAGATAGATTCTGGCATCATTCCCGTCGTTAACAGCGATCTGTTGGGTATTATCACCGATCGCGACATCGTTATCCGCGCCGTGGCCGAAGGCGTCGACTGTGACCAACCAGTGTCCTCAATCATGACGGAGGGCATCGAAAGCTGCTTGGAAAACGACGATTTGCGAGAAGCGGTCGACCGTATGTCTGAAATTCAGATGCGCCGGCTGTTGGTGTTCAACGACGAAGGCCGCATTGCAGGGATATTAAGTCTGGGCGACCTCGCAGGTATAAATGAAGAACTTGCCGGCGTCGCGTTGGAAGAAATTACGGACGACGGTTCACCACGCTGAACCGTAGTTGGTAGAGCGCTAAGGGATGCATGTAGCAGGCTGTGCAGCATTGGTTGCCTGAACCTATTTTGCCATCACTTGAAGGTCTCTCACGATGTCCCCTAGCGCCTGTTTCAACGGTTCATGGGGGACGCGGGCTTGGCCGAAGACCTGAGCTGAAAGCAGCCCGTTTTCACAAGGGCGGTCGTCGTCCCACCCCAGGTGGTTGAGAATTGGGTAGAGACAAATCCCTTCGATCGGGACGCCTCGGATCATGGCTGCCTTGCTCTCCTCGTAGACATAGCGGATCCAGTTCGAGCGTCTGTCAGCCTCAATCCCTGTCTCTGCAATGAAGATCGGCTTGCCGTAGCGTGCGTACGTTTCGATGAGGATGGTCCGCAGTGGTTTGTAGAGTGCATGGCCGACGTCAATCGGTGGCCCGCCGTGGATCCACTGGTTGTTGAAATAGTAGTTCACGCCAACAATATCGAGATAATTTTCAGCGCCACCAATCTGTGGCCACATTCGGCCAGCAATCAGATCCCAGCCTTGAAACTGAGACTGACGATGCCCCTCAGCATCGTTGCGCTGCCAGGGTCGGTCGGGATCGGCAATCACATTGATCACGGGGTCGCAGTGTACAAATCGGGCACGGTGGTCGACGGCGCGTATCGCGTCCATCGCCGCGAGTGAAGCACGCGCCAACTGTATCTTCAGTTCGAAGCCGCGACCGCGAGCGAAGGGGTTGAGATAAGAAGCATCGCCTCCGGCCCATGAGAAAAACGAGATCTCGTTAACCGGGCAATAAAACGGCACATCATCGCTCTCCTCAAGGACAATCTTCGCTGCAGCCTCAGCAAACTGCGCGAAACGCTCGACAAACCGCGGAGACCAGATATCGACTTCGTCCGGCCAACCGTAGTGCATGAGATCCCAGATGACTTGGGTGCGTGTTGATCGCGCCGCATGCAACATCGGTATAAAGCTGGACCAGTCGTAATGGCCCTCGCTCTGCTCGACGAGATGCCATCGCAGGCCGTCACGAACGGTCCGTATCGAAAGCCGTTGGAGCTGCTCGTAATCTTGAGCCGCATGAGTATCGTGGCCAGTGGATGCGATGATATCGAGCCGCTTGCCGTAGGGTCCGCCATCTTGAGGGCGTAGTCGATGTGTGGAACACTCAAAGCCTCCCTGGAGGAACGATTGAAAAATGCCGGTGGGACCTGCTGATCGCCGCTCTAGAATGACCTCCTCGATGAGTGCCTCCCATTGCGGAACGACCGCCACTGCGCTGTAGCGGTCGTGAACGCTCTGACGCAGTGCCCCCCCGAGACTGTCGCGGAGCGTGGAATCGTCGATCAGTTTGCGGAGTGCTGACGCCACGCAGGGCGGATCGTTGTAAGGTACGAACAGGCCGGAGATGTCGTTTGTGATTTGCTGGGCAGCACCATTGTCAGGCGTCGCGATCACCGGAAGGCCGGCAGCGCCCGCTTCTGCGATAACATGCGGCATACCCTCCCCGCGCGAAAGCCACACGAAGATATCAAAAGCTGACAGAAGCGCAGGGATATCCTGGCGGTCACCGAGAAACGCTAGCACGGAGGATAACCCTCGCTTGGCGGCAAGTGACTTCAGCTCGCCGGCATAATCTGGAAGGAAGGCGTCCGGTCCGCCAACAATAACAAATCGCGCCTCGGGGTTTTTCGCGCGGACCAATGCCGCCGCTTCGATGAAATCCTCAACGTTTTTCTTTGGGTCAAGCCTGCCAACCCAGCCGATCAATATCTCGTTCTGATCGATGCCAAGATCGCGCCGCATGCGCTCGCGTTGGCTAGGATCGAATTCGGTAAGATCGACCATAGAGGGAATTTCAACCGCATGATCCTCGCGGCCGGGCATTTTTTCGGCCGCTGCATCACGGATCGATCGGCAAACGCCCACATACCGGCTTGTGAAGTGTTTCGGTCCCGCAAGCGCTTCCGAGACAAGGCCCCCATGTTCAATCAAGGGTGGATGCAGGTGGAGGCGCTCAAGCGCCGGATAGATATCAGCAACATTTTGGCACGAAACCAACACGTCATAGCCAGCAATCTTGTTTGCGAGGTAACTGACAGTGTCCTCGAAGGAAAGCGTGTAGGGTGTCGTGTCAACATTCACCCCGGCCGCCACAAGTTGCTCATGCGTCTGAGAGGGCATACCTGGCTTGTGAAAGCAGGCTATGACGTCGATCTTATAGCGCTCAGGGTGGAGATTGCGGGCAAGCAGACGGACTTCCGTTTCCTCGCCCCCGACCACCAGCCAGCCGAAAATGAACAGGATGCGTACAGGCGGTACCGGCGCCATCATGCGTCGACCTTAAAGACAATCTGTAGAAACTCGGGTCGATTTTCGACCAGATCCGCCAGGAAGCTCGGACCTTCATCGAAAGGCACGACATGGGTGATCAATTGCTCCCGGATAAGCTTACCATTGCTTCGCAGAAGTTTGATCGTTTCCTCCGCCAGACGGCGGCGATCCCATTGCGGCGAAAGCCCACGTGGTACGCGATTAATCTGCGCGCAGCGGATATTAAGGCCATTGTGGTGGAATTCTTCCCCAAGCCTCAATGCGTCTGATCCATTTTGGTAGAAGGCGAGATCAATCACGGTTCCCTGCGGACGCAGTGTCTTGAGAGCTATGTGGAGGCTAAGGGAATGCGCACGCGTTTGAAAGACGATATCGGCGCCACGCTCGCCTGCCCCATTGTGCCATCGCGCCTTGGCATGTTGCCAAAGGTCATCTTCATCCATCGCGATCAGGCCGAGGGCGGTTGCCCTGTCACGCCGGAATTGCGAGGGATCTGCAACAACAACGGATGATGCCCCGGCCTTCTGTGCGAACAAGGCCGTCAATTGCCCGACCGTTCCCGCTCCGATCACGGCGACATTGCGCCCGGCAATTCCGGCGCCAAAGGCCGGAACATGCGCTCCAAACGCATCTGCATCAGCATGGAGAATACCGTTGGCCGCAATCGGTCCCATCTGCGCGACAAAAACGCCAAGAATAGGATCGATTTCCGTTGGAACAGGGACCATCACGTCGTGGAAGGGATCAGCCGTATGTCCGCTCTTGTGAGCGTAGGTGGTTGCAATCACGCTGCCATTGTCAAGGCCCGGCGCACGCGACTCCACAATTCGGGCTACCTCCATGTACCCTAAAAAAGGCACCGGATAGCGCAGATCAGGCTCATTTTCAATGAAGACGCCGCGCCCGCTGTCGAAGCGCGAATGAAAATAGGGGTTGGTGTTCTTCATGAACGTCAGCTCTGTGCCAGCCGAAAATCCAGTATAAAGCGTGTCCAGTCGAACGTGGCCGTCGGCCGGCGGCCCCTCTTCGTATTGCATGATATAGGCCCGCCCCGGCGCCTCGATCCCGAGCGACCGTACTATGCGGTGTCCTGGCGGCAATTCTCGCGGCATTTCGATCCTTGGCTGATCACGCAAAGGGGCCGTGACGTTTCGCGATATCGGCTCGGCTTCGATTTTGACAGGCTGCCCGCTTTGAGCTGATGAAACCACAGCAAGCGCCAACCGATGCGTTTCAAGGGCATCTTCATAGGAGCATCGGATGTGGTTTTCGCTGCCGCGGACAGCGTCAACAAAATCGCGGTCCTCGCGCCAGACCGGATCGCCTTCGGCATGGCGTACAGGACGGCCTTTTCCCACGTCGACCATGATGTCATGATCGGTCAGTTCGATTGCCAGACGATCGGCAAAGATATGCAATCCTACACGATGCGCCCAACCAAGAAGACATGTTGAGGAAAGGTTGGCAATGACACCGGATTTGAAGGTCAGGCTGGCCGTTGATACGGCTGGGACGTCGAGATCAGGATAGTCAGCCCGGTCGCGAAAACCGACCCGACCGTAAACATCAGTCACGTCCCCTACCAGATAGCGTGCGAGGTCGATAATGTGGGTGGTCTGTTCGACCATTTGCCCCCCAGAACGATCAGCTTTCCACCACCACTGAGGTGGCGGCGTCTGGTCAAGCCAGTAGCCGGAGAGCAGTTGCGCCGGATTGTCCTGAAGAAGGCGACGCGCTTCCTCGACCGTGTCGAGATAGCGCCAATGATAGCCAACGCCGGTGATCAGCCCCGCCGACCTGACACCTGCAGCAATCTCCTTAGCCAATTCAATATCAAGGGTAATGGGCTTTTCGACAAAAAACGGGATGTTTCGATCAATCAAATCGCGCTCGGGCCCACCATGGGCAAAGGGTGGGATGCAAATATAAACGGCATCCAACTGCATCACGTCGAGCATCTTCACATGGCTGTCGAAAGCCCGCGCGCCGAAGCGGGCCGCTGCACGCTGGGCTCGCTCGAAATCGGGGTCTGCAAAAGCGATAACGCTCACATCGTCAAAACCCGCGAGGATGTCGAGATGGCGTTGAGCAATTCCGCCGGCGCCGATGAAGCCAATGCGTGTCTTTTCCATAAAAACAGATCCTTTAACGTCTTGATCGGAAAGAAAGCGGTGATAGACAGCTGCCGTTTGATCTGCCATACGCTGCGCGGAAAACTGGGCGTCGAAGCGTTTGCGACTTGCCACACCCGCCAGTCTTGCCCGTTGTGGGTTATCGAGCGCCGCAATCAGCGCCGCGGCTAAAAGCGAGGGATCGCCGGCTTCGACCAAGAAGGGGTGGTCAGAGCCGAGCGCCTCGACTGTACCGCCAATGCGGGTCGCAACGACGGGCACGCCGAGTGACATCGCTTCAAGCACTACGAGTGGAAGACCCTCGAACCGTGAGGGCAACACAAAGATCGTCGCCTCGGCCATCAGAGCTGCGACATCCGTGCGCTGGCCGAGGAATTTCACGACATGGCTTAGACCAAGCGTGCTGACAAGCGCTTCGACCTCTTCCCTTTCCTCCCCCTGTCCAGCGAGCTCCAGAGTGACAAATGGATGTCGGTGAAGCAGAGCTGGCATGGCCCTAATCAAAGTCTCGTGATCCTTTTGCTTGGAAAAGCGTGCCACCGTTAGCAGCTTCACTCGGCCGCGACGGTCGGCATCCGGATCTCTGCGAGGTAACTGAAGCGGCACGATCCCGTTTTGGATAACGACAATCCGCTCATCAGCAATGCCCTTTTCCAAATAACTTTGCCGCGATGCTTCGGACACGACGATGTGGAGACAGACCTGTCTAACCTCTGCCGAATAGGTTGTCTCTTGGGCGCTCTCCGTCAGAAGATAAGGTAAATGCTCGGTTCGAATCACAGGAATGCCGCAGGCAGTGCCAGCCCGAGCGAGCTCGTGCCCTTCCCAGCCGATGCCCGCGTGCACATGTAGAATATCGATGCCTGCTGTTTTCAACCAACGACAGAACGATGAAAAATCATCAATCTGCTTAATCGCGTGGCCAGCTTGCGCAGCACGCTCGAGAAGCCGAACCTCAGGCTTGTCGTAGGCAGCAAGCAGGACATCAAACTCACTTCGCAGCGCATCGGCAAGCGTGAGCATATGCTCGCCCATTCCTGAGGGGTCGGCACTATCGGTCGCCAACATAAGGCGTGGGCGACGGCTGTTCATCGCTTGCCGGCCGCCGTGGCTTCAGTCGTTGCGGCTTTTGCAATCCTTCGATAGGTCGCCAGTGCCTGGCCTACAACCTGATCCATATTATAGTATTTATAAGTTGCAAGCCTCCCGACGAACGTCACGTCGCCCCGCTGTCGCGCAAGCGTTTCATATTTTTTGTAAAGGGTCTGGTTCTCTGGGCGGGGGACCGGATAGTAAGGCTCGCCATCGCTGTTTGCAAACTCGTAACAGAGTGTCGTCTTCGGATGGACCTGACCTGTGAGATGTTTATATTCTGTCACACGTGTAAACGGTACGGATTCAGACGGATAGTTTATAACCCCGACTGGCAACAAGCGATCGCAGCTGTGAGTCACGTGCTCAAACGTCAGGCTGCGATAAGGCAAGTGGCCGAATCTGAATTCGAAAAACTCGTCGATGGGCCCGGTGAAAATTGTCTTGGGAGCCTCTCCGATCAGATCGGAATACTCAGTTCCGGTCATCACCGAAATGTTGTCATGATCCAGGATCTTCTCGAACATGGCGGTGTAACCAGCCAGCGGCATTGCTTGATAGGTGTCAAGGAAATAGCGGTCGTCCGTGCTGGTACGTGTCGGCACTCGCGCGGTCACGGACTTGTCGAGCTGCGAAGGATCGAGCCCCCACTGTTTGCGCGTGTATCCCTCAAAGAATGCCCGATAAAGATCGCTGCCAACTTGGGAAATCACCATATCCTTCGAATTTGCTATGATCTGACACGGTTCCGCACGGCTCGCCAGGAATATTGCGGCCTCGTCATCACTGCGAAGGTCTAGCCCATACAGCCCGTTGAGCGTCGTTCGGTTGATAGGGATCGGCAGTTGCAGGTCGCCAACCTGTGCCAGGACGCGATGCTCGTAAGGTCGCCAAGCCGTGAAGCGCGACAGATAACTAAACACTTCTTCGCTATTGGTGTGGAAAATATGGGGTCCGTATTTATGGACAAGAACTCCGCTCTCATCGAAGAAATCGTATGCATTACCGCCAATGTGTGGCCGCCGGTCGCAGACAAGAACGCGCTTGCCATTGTCAGCGGCAAGACGTTCCGCCAGAACTGATCCGGCAAACCCCGCGCCGACGATCAGGTAGTCGTATTTTGAAGGCGGATTGCGCCTGATGTTCGCCGGTCTGATCGCTTTGGTCTGCGCCGGTTCGTTGCGCTTGTGAATAGCTTCAGATACCAGCGTCTGCATCGCCTTGAAGGTTATATCCCAAGAAGACGTTGCCAGCATTGTATCGACGCTCTTCAGCCAAGACGTGTCGCCCGTTCGCAGCTCAACAGCCGCGTCGCAGGCAGCAACGAACGCTTGCGCGTCCTCGGCTATGAACACACCTTCAACTTCGCCATAATGGCGTTTCACGTCGGCAATCGCGGTGCTGATCACCGGTCGGCCGCCAGCCAAATATTCTGGTGTTTTCGTCGGGCTGATGAATTTCGTCGCCTCGTTCAAAGCAAATGGCATCATCGCAGCGTCCCACGCTGACAAGTAAGCCGGCAGCTCGTCGTAGGATTTTTGGCCAAGGTAGTGAATGTTCGGCGCTTTCGGCAGCGCGTCGGGTGCAATCTTCACAACCGGTCCGACAAAGATGAAGGAAAAATTCGGGCGAGCCTTGGCGAGCTGTGCGATCAATGCGAGGTCAAGCCTCTCGTCGATGACACCGTAATAGCCGAGTTTTGATCCGGTGAGGTGTTTTTGATCTTTCGGTTCGATCACGTCGGATCGGGCGCTTCTGAAATGATCGACGTCCACACTAGAGGGAAACGGATGTATATTCGCATGCAAGTGGCACTTTGCCTCGAAGAGGCTGTGGCCGCCTGTGAAGACGACATCCGCGCGTGCAATTAGCGCAGTTTCGGCCTGTTTAAGACGTGGGGAAGCGAATTTGAAATTCGCGAGTTCGTCCATGCAATCGTACACAATCGCCGCGGCGTCGACATGTCGGGCAAACTCGAACATTATCGGTGTGTAGAACCATAAAACTGGCTTTGCCACACCGTAAAGGGAAAGCAGCTCGTCGAGCAGTTGCGACAACGCCTTGTCCCGCTCCTGTTCGCTCCACCAATGGGGAACACGCGGGCGGATCGCCTTGACGCCTGTTCCATGAAATGGATGAACTTCCAGATAGGCCAGATGATGGTCCGTTGGGATGAACTCTTCAAAGAAGAAGACTTGCCTCTCAGCAGAAAACCGCTCCATCAGATGTTGAGGCCGCTGCAACACGAAATCCCAGCGCAGATGTGAAAAACATACAAGGGGAGCTTGACGGCCGGACGGCGAACGCGACGCTAACGAAACGGGACCAGAGTAATTCATAGCAGATCCAAGCTAGAGGAACGCACCAAACCTAGGCGCCCATCCTTTGTTCCCTCCACCGCGAACGAAATGTCAGCCGGCTCGGTCTATCGCTGCCTTTAGCCTGCAGATCGAGTTTGGCCACGTCCAATTGCGGATTGCGATATCCCTCGGCGTGAACGTAGAGAGGTTTGCTAGCATATGGCTGAGGCCCTCATGGAAGTGTTCGGCAGACCACGCTTGACCGGTTTTCGGCGTGATGTATTGAAGCCCGCACCTCAGGTCAGCATTGGCAAGCACCGGCAATCCGGCAAGCATGTATTCTGTGATGATCGCCGGCGCCCCATCATCGACACCGCACACGACGCCAAGCCGCGCCTTGTTCATCAATGCGTTAACTTCGCCGAACGATACGCCGGGCGGGCCGATAAATTCAACGTCAATGCCAAGATCGCGCGCCATCGCGCGCAACTCTTCGGCCATTTCGCCATAACCAGACACGCAAAGCGCGCGTAGGTCACGTGGAAGCTTTGCCATAGCGTTAAACAAAACATCGTGGCGCTTATAGGCCTGTGCTGCAGCCACGTAGATGATGTCGTAGATCTTTCGGTCACCCGTAGGATAAAACTGTGTATCGGCCGCGAATTCCGGTCCGATCGGCAAAACCATTGTCTTCATTCCTGGATGACGTTGTCGCACTTCGCGCGACTGCCATTCTGCGCCTGTGAGCACGAGATCGAAATGCCGGCTGACAGAAGGTGGGACGCGCAAGGCGGGCGCATCGATCGAGTTATATATTTTGAAGCTTGTCTCGCAGGCTTGGAGAATGTCTTCAGCAACACCGAGCCCCCAGACGCACAAGATGTCGGGGGGCCCAACTGCCTTGATGTAGCCAAGCATGTCATTGGAGCAAAACGGGAGCTCCGGCCCATTCGTTTGAAACTGCAGGCGGGTGATAAAGCCCGCGTTGTCCGTCGCCGGCATTGGACAATTATCATCTCGCCAATGAGACCAAATTTCCGCCTTATCGACCAGTCCGGCTTTTATGCACGCAAGCGGCAAGCGTTCCAGATAACCGCCCTCGACGACCACATGGCTTGGATCATTGTCATCAAGCGGTTCCGTGGGCCGTTGTGCAAGCCATCGATCTCGATACTCGTCAACTCCCGGCAGATGAGACGCGAATTCCTCACCCCCCTGAAAATCGCTTATGACGACAATTCGCCTAGGCACAGCATGTCCGTTCATCATCACCTCGCCGACGCCAGAACCTTCACGAAGTGCTAACTTGCGTGACTTGATTTTGATCCTGCGACATTCAGCGATGATGTTTCGAAATCAACATCCGACCGACAAAGGCAGTCTGATCGCCAACATTGATCCAGATGGCACTTATGAATGTGAAGATTTTTGTCGGCCGAAATTTCTTAGGATTTCAAAGATCCGAGCCTTAAGTTCGTGTGGCTCAAGATCGGGCGCGCCGATGGCGCAGCGACCGGAGCTCGTCAGAACGAGAGTTGAAAAATCGCCTGATATTCCATCCCTATCACGAACGACCTCAATCCAGCCTTTCTTTTCAGCGCAGATGATCTCGCGGTCATGGTCGCCGGCGTAAAACCGATGCGGTATCGGCCACCATCCCGAATTGTCTTTGTGCACCTTGATGAGCAGAAATCGCATGCGGTCGTTCATGGGAGGATCTCGCTGTGTCCAATGCTTACGCTAAAAATGCAGCCCGCTGGAAACACACTGCGGCTGAACGTCTCGCTCTCAGTGTTGGCGAGCTAGCACGCCCCCGATTCATGATGGCTCGTGAATCCTGGACAATCCTCCGAACGGGGTTGCAGCCACAGCGTTGCAACCTCATATCGATAGGATTGCGGCATTAAGCAGCAAGTGCCACAAACACTTTGGTTGAGCGATGAAAAGGAATGCCTGCACATGGCGGCATCGAACCACGGGAATGATTTATCCGTGGGATATTCCAACTTCCTTGCGCTCAACAAGATCAAAAACTTGATCGCTGTGCTGTCCAGCGTTTGGTTCCCAGCTCCCCATGGCTGCGACAGTCATCGTCTTCACGTTTATGAGGCCGGCAAAATCTGCCCTGGTCTTCTTGATCTCATCGGGAGAATAATCACGCAAAGGAGGGAGGTGCAGAGCATCATCCACCCTGCGCACGCATCAATGGGTCCACATGGGCGCCTTAGCGCTAGGCACGTCGATTGAGTATTGTCCCCCGACATGGCCGTGACGACCCGGTTTGGATATTGATACGCTCGTTCGCTCGGTTCGCCATATGTATTCGGCGACGGCGCGAACCTCTTCGTCGGCATTCACCACGAATTCGTCAATGACCCAGAAGCCCAAAAGCGTGAGGAGGACACTGACCGCGAGTATGACGATGACACTGTTTGAAGGGCCGTTTTGCATGTTGCGATTGTGCTGACTGCGGCCGCAGGCGGCAACATGCCAATTCGAGCTAGTGTGATGAAGGGCCACAAATCAATTTTATGCGGCGGTTTCGACCCTGGCATCAGTGTCGACACCGTCACAAGTCCTTCAAATGGGCGATGATGCGCGCGACCGCCTCACTATCGGAGCAATAGTAGATTACGCGCCCTTTTCGCCGGGCGCGAGCAATGCCTGCCTCGCAGATTATCTTCATCTGGCGGTTAGCTTTGTTCCGGGAAATTCCCATATGTTCATGTAGACTGTGCAAACTCCACCAGCGGTGCATAATCAAACGAACCATCTCATAGCGCGCCGGGTCGGCTAGGGCGGCAAGCAGTGACGTCGCTTGCTCGACATCGAAAGGTGCATTGGTCAGAATCTTGTCTGATATCGCTTTGGGGACCATTTGAAAGCAGCATCTAATGAATGCAAAAGACCCGCCGGAATGCCAGCCAGCGGGCCTTAGCGATCAGGATGGCGGGCGGTTCTTTCAACCGCCAGCCGATTGAGGCGTCAGGCAAGTCTTTCACTCAAACATCAACCCGTCACTGGCAGTTACCGCCCATGCTGCCATCGGTGCTGTTGGTCGACGCTGTGCCGTTCGTACCCTTACCGCCTGGTGCGCAATCGCCCGAATCCTTTTTTCCCGTTGAGTCTGTCTCGCTTGAAGACGGGTTGGAATCGTTCGTTCCAGACGCACCGCTGCCGGACACGCCGCCATTTGCAGTGCCGCCGTTTGAGGTTCCTCCGACACCACTACCGCTGGTGCCGGATGAGCCACCAGCGCCGCTTGTGCCGCCGCTGTTGCTGCTCTGTGCCATTGCTGACGTGGCAAGACCGATAGCAAGCGCCGTTACTGAAAGCAGTTTAAGCATTTTCGTTTTCCTTCGGTTTGTTGCTTTGACAAGCAGCTAACCTCGGCTGGGCGCGATGGTTCCCGTCTATACTGCTGGTCGTCAACCTTGCTTACGGTGCAAAAAGAAAGCCTGCCGCTCTTGAGCGACAGGCTCCCGAAAATGGCGGCAGCAGCCCGTTAAAGCTCCGGGCAACCGCGGCGGTTGGCGAAGGTCATCCTTTCAGGGCCACGCCGCGTATAGCCCTGGACGACAACGCTCCGCGGCGAAATTCGAACGACCTGTGCGCGACGAAGACCTTCGCCTCTGGCTATATCCAGAGCATCTTCCGGGTTGCATCCACGCGGCCGACGCCGGTCGTAGCGGTCATCATCGTCGCGGTTGGGGTCGTATATCCCGACGCCTCCCGGACCAACACGCAGCTGCAGATCTTGGGCGCCTGCGACAACCGGAGCAAACGTGAGGCTGCTCATTGCCGAAAGCCCGATGAGAACAAATTTGATCATTTTTCGCATTTCATTTCCTCCACATCATTTGCGCAAACATCGGACAGGCTCGATTGTTCCATGCACAAAAAGGAAGCCCCGGGGTTGGCCGGGGCGAAGTGGGGGAAGAGAGCGCTGACTGAGGGAAGGCGTCAGCACATTAGTAATGCGGGGCATAACATTTGGTTCCAAGCAGCAAGACCGCTGCCTCGTTAGAGCGCGCGTTGGCGGATCTTTTCACCGGTCAGGATGCGCACAGCATGTGATCGCAGTCGGCGACCGTGCCAGCAAGATCATCCGTCGATGTAGGCTGAAAGCTCGTCGGGTGTCCCATTCGGAAATGCCTTCTTGAGATGGTCGATGAATGCCGAAACCCGCGCGCTCAGCAGCCGCCTCGAGGGATAAAGCGCCCAGAGAGCGATATGAGAATCCGGCACATCTCCCCAGTTAGTGACCTTGCCAAAAGTTATGTCGCTGCTGACGAGTGAAATCGGAAGTCGGGCCGCGCCAACGCCCATCCGCACTGCGTCTCGCACATTCAGGAGCGACGAAAGGCTGAGAACAGGCGCAACCTTGAAAGACGCCTCCCCGGCCTCTGTTATCATTGTCCAAGAATTCGTTGCGCCCGATGAGCCGCGTGTAACCACGGGAACGACGGCTTCCATCGTGTGATGCGTTCCGGCAGGTGCAACCACGACGAGACGGTCTCGCAGAAAAATCCTGCCGACCAATGTGTTGTCCGGATCCGGATTGACGCGGATGACCAAATCATATCCTTCCTCGACCATGTCGACGGCGCGGTCTTCCGTAGTAACCTCCAGGTCCACGTCCGGATATTGCAATGCAAAGGTGGCAGCAAGTTTGCCGATCGCTGTTTGGGAGAATAGCAGCGGCGCACTGATCCTCAACCTGCCACGCGGCCTGTTGCCGCCGGATGCGATTTCGCTCGTCGTCTCGTCGAGCTCCGTTAGAAGGGCCCCAGCCCGCTCGTATAGTGCCCGCCCCTCTTGCGTAAGCTGGAGCAACCGTCCACCACGTTCCAGCAGACGCACTCCAAGGCTCGCCTCCAGTTCCGTCACGCGTCTCGATAGCGTGGCTTTTGGACGACCCGACGCACGCGCGGCTTTTCCAAAACCGCCATGCCGGGCAACCAAAATGAAATCGGCCAGACCGAGAAAATCCAATTGTTCCACTCCTGAGACAGCCTGTCTATAAAATCAGCCTATCGTCTCATAGATGATCCGCTCATATTGGGTTTGTCAACAGATAGGAGAGCTTCCATGACAATCCTAGTAATTGGTGCCACTGGCCGGGTCGGCCGCCATGTCGTCGACCAACTCGCTTCTCGTAATGCCAAAGTTCGTGTTCTGACCAGAGATCCGTCGAAGGCACGCTTCCCGGTCGACGTTGAAGTCGCCCGAGGCGAAATTCTTGATCTCGATTCTTTGCGCAACGCGTTCAAGGGTATCCGCACCCTGTTCCTTCTCAATGCTGTCACCGGGGATGAATTTGCGCAGGCAATCATCTGCCTAAACATTGCCCGCGAAGCCGGCGTTGAGCGCGTCGTCTACCTTTCGGTCTTTCATGCCGATCGTTTCGTCAACGTGCCCCACTTTGCGGTAAAGTCAGGTGCCGAGCAGATGCTCAGGCAGATGAACTTCAGCGCTACGATCCTGCGCCCCAGTTACTTTATCGACAACGAGATCATGATCAAAGACATCGTTCTCAATCATGGCGTCTACCCCATGCCGATCGGCCAGAAGGGTGTCGCTATGGTGGATGCTCGCGACATTGCAGAAGTCGCTGCAATCGAACTCATTCGCCGTGACCAGGCGTTCGGCAAGCCTCCTCTGGAGACCATCAATCTTGTCGGACCGGACACGCTGACCGGCGAAGGCATAGCTGCCATCTGGTCTGAGATACTCGGCCGTCCCATTGTTTATGGTGGCGATGACCCAAGCACTTTCGAGCAGAATATGGCAGTGTTTATGCCTAAATGGACCGCCTACGAGATGCGACTGATGGCCGAGCGTTACGTGAGCGATGGTATGATCCCGGATTCCGGCGATATTGAGCGCCTTGAACGCATTCTGAGCCGGCCGCTGCATTCCTACCGTGAGACCGCGGTGTCGCTGGCTGCAAGCAACTGAGCGTTGCGGTTGCTTTATTGTGCGGCCGAAAAACCTGGCTCATCGGCGTGGCGGGAGCCACGCCGACTTTCAATCGGTATTGGGAACGATGGCTGCGTTCGTCACCACGGAGGGACAGCTTGCGGCAGCGTAGAGATACCGTACCCTAACGACGTCGTTATGGCATTCGGGTCGCACCCGATCATACGAATTGTGCCGCTCAAACGACATGCTCAAACCCTCGGCCCGCCTTGTGGCAGCGCG
>JGI25151J46595_10000891_pt1 | contig 23492 bp, 18 predicted proteins | sample AraplaMF_Col_mLB_FD_46595 | JGI IMG/M metagenome (IMG submission 46595) | reverse complement strand
GCCATTCCGGCGCTGCTGAAGGCGCATTTCAACACCAATGAGATCCTGACATCGCTGATGCTGGTCTATATCGCCCAGCTCTTCCTCGACTGGCTGATCCGCGGCGCCTGGCGCGATCCGAAGGGCTTCAATTTTCCGGTCTCGCGTGATTTCGCACCGGAAGCGGTGCTGCCGGCGATCTGGGAAGAATCTGGCCGCGCCCANTGGGCCTTCATNTTCGCCATCATTGCGGCGATCGGCGTCTGGTTCATGCTGCGCTATACGCTGAAAGGTTTCGAAATCGTCGTGCTCGGCCAATCCGAGCGGGCAGGGCGCTTTGCCGGCTTTTCGTCGAAGAAGATGATCTGGTTCAGCTTTCTCTTTTCGGGCGCGCTGGCCGGCCTTGCCGGCATCAGTGAGGTCTCAGGCTCGATCGGCCATCTGCAGCCGGCGATCTCGCCGGGCTACGGCTTCACCGCCATCATCGTCGCCTTCCTCGGCCGCCTTAATCCGCTCGGCATCATCGCATCCGGCCTGGTGCTGGCGCTGACCTATCTCGGCGGCGAGGCAGCACAGCTTTCGCTCGGCGTTTCCGACAAGGTCACCCGCGTCTTCCAGGGTCTGCTGCTCTTCTTCGTGCTCTCCTGCGATACGCTGATCTATTACAAAATCCGCATTGTCTGGTCGCGGTTAAGGGGTGGGGCGGCATGAGCATCTTCGAAGCCATTCTGCTGACCGTCATCACCGCCTCGACGCCGCTCGTCATCGCGGCACTCGGCGAACTCGTGACCGAGCGCTCCGGCGTTCTCAATCTCGGTGTCGAGGGCATGATGATCATGGGCGCGGTTGCTGCTTTTGCCGGTGCGCAGAACTCGGGCTCGCCCTATATCGGCATTGTCTGTGGCATTGCGGCGGGTGCACTGTTTTCTCTCCTGTTCGCCTTCCTGACGCTGACGCTGGTGGCAAACCAGGTGGCGACCGGGCTGGCGCTCACCCTACTCGGCCTCGGCGCATCCGGCATGCTCGGCGAAGCCTATGTCAGCGTGCCCGGCATCCGGCTTGGAGAGATCGTCATTCCCGTCCTGTCGGATATTCCGGTCGTCGGCCACGTTCTCTTCAGCCAGGATCTGATCTTCTACCTGTCGATCGCGCTTGTGGTCGGCGTCAGCTGGTTCCTGTTTCGCAGCCGGACCGGGCTGAAGCTCAGGGCGATCGGCGACAATCACGGTTCGGCCCATGCGCTCGGCATTCACGTCATCCGCACGCGCTACCTGGCGGTGATGTTCGGGGGCGCCTGCGCCGGTCTTGCCGGCGCGCAGCTTTCGCTGGTCTACACACCGCAATGGGCGGAGAACATGTCGGCCGGCCGCGGCTGGATCACTCTGGCGCTTGTCGTGTTCGCCTCTTGGCGGCCATGGCGGGTCTTTGCCGGCGGCTATCTCTTCGGCGCGGTCACCATCCTGCAGCTTCACGCGCAGGCCTTCGGTCTCGGCATTCCCTCGCAATTCCTCTCGATGCTGCCCTATGCCGCGACTATTGTGGTTCTCATCATCATTTCCCATAATCGGCGTACGACGTTGATCAACACGCCCGCGTCGCTCGGAAAAGCCTTCGTACCGGAGCGATAAAGCAACAACACAAGACGGGTTTCCGGAATAACTTCAAACCAACAGGGGTCACCATGAAGAAGTTCGCATTCGCCCTTGCCGCCTCGGCTGCCGCCGTGATTGGCATCTCTTCCGCCGCTCAGGCCGCTGACAAGACGAAGATCTGCTTCGTCTATGTCGGTTCGCATACCGACGGCGGTTATTCGCAGGCCCACGATCTCGGCCGTCAGCAGGTCCAGGCCGAGTTCGGCGACAAGATCGAAACGCCTTACCTCGAAAACGTGCCGGAAGGCCCGGATGCCGAGCGCGCCATCGAGCGCCTTGCCCGTTCCGGCTGCAAGCTGATCTTCACGACGTCCTTCGGCTTCATGGATGCGACGGTCAAGGTCGCCGCCAAGTTCCCTGACGTCAAGTTCGAGCACGGCACCGGCTACAAGTCCGGCCCGAATCTGGCGACCTACAACTCGCGTTTCTATGAGGGCCGCTACATTCTCGGCCAGATCGCCGCGAAGACCTCAAAGAATCACGGGGCGGCCTACATCGCCTCCTTCCCGATTCCTGAAGTCGTGATGGGCATCAACTCCTTCGAGCANGGCGCCAAGTCGATCGATCCGAGCTTCAAGCTGAAGGTCATCTGGGTCAACACCTGGTTCGACCCCGGCAAGGAAGCCGATGCCGCCAAGGCGATGATCGACCAGGGCGTCGACGTTCTGACCCAGCACACTGATACGACTGCGCCGATGCAGGTTGCCGAAGAACGCGGCATCCACGCCTTCGGTCAGGCGTCGGACATGATCGCAGCCGGCCCGAAGGCACAGCTGACGGCGATCGTCGATACCTGGGGTACCTACTACTCCAAGCGCGTTCACGCGCTTCTGGACGGCACCTGGAAGTCCGAGCAGAGCTGGGATGGCCTGAAGGACGGCATCCTGAAGATGGCGCCGTACACGAACATGCCTGACGACGTGAAGAAGATGGCCGAGGAGACCGAAGCCAAGATCAAGTCCGGCGAACTGCATCCCTTTACCGGCCCGATCAACAAGCAGGACGGCACACCTTGGCTGAAGGCCGGCGAAAAGGCCGACGACGGTACGCTGCTCGGCATGAACTTCTACGTCGAAGGCGTCGACGACAAGCTGCCCGCGCAATAAGCCGCACTCAATTCGCAGTTGCGAAGGGCGCCCCCTGTGGGCGCTCTTTTTTTTGCTGCAGCGCATCCCAAGATTCCGATTTACAAAAGTAATACTATATGATTTTTTGACCCTGCGCCGCGAGATGCGGCATTGGGAGGAAATCATGAAATTGAAGACTGCACTTTTGAGTGCCACGATTCTGGCTGCCTGCATGTTCGGTTCGGCTTCGGCCGCCGGCCTCACTGTCGGCTTCTCGCAGATCGGCTCGGAATCGGGCTGGCGTGCGGCTGAAACGACCGTGACCAAGGAGCAGGCCAAGAAGCGCGGCATCGATCTGAAATTTGCCGATGCGCAGCAGAAGCAGGAAAACCAGATCAAGGCTCTGCGTTCGTTCATTGCTCAGGGCGTCGATGCCATTCTCATTGCTCCGGTCGTCGAAACCGGCTGGGACGACGTTCTCAAGGAAGCCAAGGAAGCCAAGATTCCGGTCATCCTTCTCGACCGTACCATCAAGGCTCCCGACGATCTGTACCTGACGGCGGTTACGTCGGATCTGGTTCATGAAGGCAAGGTTGCAGGCGACTTCCTGGTCAAGACCGTCGGCGACAAGAAGTGCAACGTCGTCGAGCTGCAGGGCACCACCGGTTCGTCGCCGGCCATCGCCCGCAAGAAGGGCTTCGAAGAGGCTCTTGCCGGCCACGACAACCTGAAGATCGTTCGTAGCCAGACCGGTGACTTCACCCGCACCAAGGGCAAGGAAGTCATGGAAAGCTTCCTGAAGGCCGAGAATGGCGGCAAGGATATCTGCGCTCTCTACGCCCATAACGACGATATGGCGGTCGGCGCCATCCAGGCGATCAAGGAAGCCGGCCTGAAGCCCGGCAAGGATATCCTCGTCGTCTCCATCGACGCCGTGCCCGACATTTTCAAGGCCATGTCGGAAGGTGAGGCCAATGCCACGGTCGAGCTGACGCCGAATATGGCAGGTCCGGCCTTCGATGCGCTCGATGCCTACCTGAAGGACAAGAAGGCTCCGGCGAAATGGATCCAGACCGAGTCCAAGCTCTACACGCCTGCCGACGACCCGATGAAGGTCTATGAAGAGAAGAAGGGTCAGGGCTACTGATTGAACCTGGAACCGCACCGGCCCATCATGGACCGGTGCGGAACTGCCGGTGCCGGCCGGGCATCATGCCCGGCTTTGGCACAGGCGTAAGGCGCAATATCAGGAAACAGCAGCCCTCATGGTTCACAATTTCGAGAATATTCTCGCAGCCTCCGGCATATCGAAATTCTTCCCCGGCGCCGTCGCCCTGGATAAGGTGGATTTCACGCTGCGCCGTGGCGAGGTTCATGCATTGCTCGGCGAAAACGGCGCCGGCAAATCGACGCTGATCAAGTGCATCACCGGCGCCTACCATCGTGACGAAGGCAGCCTGATGCTGGACGGCCAGGAAATCAATCCGGCCAATACGCTCGCCGCCCAGAAGCTCGGCATCGGCACGGTCTACCAGGAGGTCAATCTCCTTTCCAATCTGAGCGTCGCCGAAAATCTCTTTCTCGGACGCCAGCCGAGGCGTTTCGGCATGACCGACGTCGGGGCGATGAACCGCAAGGCGCGCGATCTGCTTGCCGGCTATGGCATCGATATCGACGTCACCGCCGAACTCAGCCGTTTCTCCGTCGCCGTCCAGCAAGTGGTTGCCATCGCCCGTGCCGTTGATCTCTCAGGCAAGGTGCTGATCCTCGATGAGCCGACGGCAAGCCTCGACAATCAGGAGGTGGCGCTGCTCTTCCGCATCATCGAGGACCTGAAGCAGCGTGGGCTGGGCATCGTCTTCATCACCCATTTTCTCGAGCAGGTCTATGCGATCAGCGACCGCATCACCGTGCTGCGCAACGGCAAGCTCGTCGGCACCCGCGACGCCGCCGATCTGCCGCGCCAGGGCCTGATCGCCATGATGCTCGGCCGCGAACTGGCGCATGTCGAGGAGGCGGTGAAGGAACGCAGCCACGCGGCAGGCGAAGTCCGATACCGTTTTTCAGGCTACGGCAAACGCGGCAAAGTCAAACCCTTCGACCTTGAGGTGCGGGCCGGAGAGGTGGTCGGCATTGCCGGGCTGCTCGGCTCCGGCCGGACCGAAACCGCCGAACTCCTGTTCGGCATCGAACACGCCGACAGCGGCAGCGCCACGATCGACGGCCAGCCTGTGACGCTTTCGAGCCCGCGCGCCGCAATCGAAAAGGACTTTGGCTTCTGCCCCGAGGATCGCAAGACCGATGGCATCATCGGCGACCTGTCGATCAGGGAAAACATCGCGCTTGCGCTGCAGGCCCGCCGCGGCTGGACCCGGCCGCTCTCGCGCGCCGAACAGAACGCGCTCGCCGACCGCTACATCAAGGCGCTCGATATCCGCACCACCGATCGCGAAAAGCCGATCCGCCTGCTTTCCGGCGGCAATCAGCAGAAGGCGATCCTCGCCCGCTGGCTGGCGACCAATCCGAAGTTTCTGATCCTCGACGAGCCGACCCGCGGCATCGATGTCGGCGCCCATGCCGAGATCATCAAGCTGATCGAAGAGCTCTGTGCCGGCGGCATGTCGCTGATCGTGATTTCCTCGGAACTTGAAGAGCTTGTCGCCTATAGTTCACGTGTCATCGTCCTTCGCGACCGGCAGCATATCGCCGAATTGACAGGCGAACGCATCACGGCCGCCGGCATCGTCGAAGCCATCGCCGCCGCCGAACATAAGATGGAGGAGGCATGAGGTCCTCGCTGAAGGCGCTGGCCTATCGCCTGGCGCCGCAATTGATTGCGCTTGTTGTCATTCTTTTGTTGAATTTCATCACGTCGCCGCAGTTTTTTAATGTTGTGGTTCAAAATGCCCGGCTGTATGGCAGCCTGATCGATGTGCTCAACCGCGGCGCGCCGGTGGCGCTGCTGGCGATCGGCATGACGCTGGTCATTGCCACCAAGGGCATCGACCTTTCCGTCGGTGCGGTCATCGCGATCTGCGGCGCTGTCGCCGCATCGTCGATTGTGTCTGGAAATTCAGTTGCTTATACCGTTATCCTAACGCTTTCTATTGGGCTTGCCTGCGGCGTCTGGAACGGTTTTCTGGTGGCTGTCCTCAACATCCAGCCGATCATCGCGACGCTGGTGCTGATGGTGGCCGGCCGCGGCATCGCCCAGCTCATCACCGAAGGCGCCATCCTGACCTTCAACGATGACGGGCTGACCTTCTTCGGCAGCGGTTCGCTGCTGCTTCTGCCGATGCCTGTCGTCACCTGGATTCTCGTCGGCCTGCTCGTCATTTTGCTTGTCCGCCGCACGGCGCTCGGCATGCTGATCGAGGCCGTCGGAATCAATCGCCGCGCCAGCACGCTCTCCGGCATTCAGACGCCGGTACTGCTGATGGCTGTCTATATGCTGAGCGGCCTCTGCGCCTCGATTGCAGGCGTCATCGTCGCCGCCGACATCAAGGGCGCCGATGCCAATAATGCCGGCCTCTGGCTGGAACTCGACGCCATCCTCGCCGTCGTCGTCGGCGGCAATTCTCTGCTCGGCGGCCGTTTCAGCATTCTCGGATCGCTGATCGGCGCGATGATCATCCAGGCGGTGAATACAGGCATCCTGTCTTCCGGCTTCCCGCCCGAATTCAACCTGATCATCAAGGCCGTCATCATTATCGTCATCCTCGTCATCCAGTCGCCGGCGGTGCAATCGCTCGCTATCTTTGCCAGCCGCCGGCAGGGCGGAAGGGAGCAGTCGAAATGAACTCCAAATACCTGCCGCTGCTTGCGACCATCGTCATCTTCGTGCTCGCCTATGCCGGCTGCACGCTGCAATATCCGAACATGCTGTCGACGCGCGTCATCGGCAATCTCCTGACCGACAATGCCTTTCTCGGCATCGCCGCCGTCGGCATGACCTTTGTCATCATCTCCGGCGGCATCGATCTGTCGATCGGTTCGGTCATCGCCTTTACCGGCGTCTTCCTTGCGGTGATCCTGCAGAACACCTCGATCCATCCGCTGCTCGCCTTCGCCCTCGTGCTCGTCATCACCACTGCCTTTGGCGGTATCATGGGCGCGATCATCCACTATCTCGACATGCCGGCCTTCATCGTTACGCTCGCCGGCATGTTCCTGGCGCGTGGCATGGCCTTCGTGCTCTCGATCGACAGCATCCCGATCGATAACGAATATTATTCGACGCTGACGAGCCTCTATTACCGTCTGCCCGGCGGCGGCCGGTTGACGCTGATCGGCGGCATCATGCTTCTGGTCTTTGCCGTCGGCATCTTCATCGCCCAGCGCACCCGCTTCGGCACCAATGTCTATGCCCTCGGCGGCGGTCCGCAGACGGCGCGGCTGATGGGCGTGCCGGTCGGCCGTACGACGATCCAGATCTATGCGCTGTCGGGTTTTCTTGCGGGTCTATCCGGAATCGTTTTTTCGCTATACACCTCTGCTGGATATTCCCTTGCAGCAGTCGGCGTCGAGCTCGATGCGATCGCGGCAGTCGTCATTGGAGGGACGCTGCTGACCGGGGGAGCGGGATTCGTGGCGGGAACCTTGATCGGTATCCTGATCCAGGGGCTCATTCAGACCTACATCACCTTCGACGGCACGCTGTCGAGCTGGTGGACCAAGATCCTGATCGGCCTCCTGCTGTTTGCATTCATTCTGATGCAGAAGGCTATCCTGTTCCTTTCCAGTCTGAACAAGAGGTATGCCTGAGGGGGAGACGGATCGCTTGCGCAACAAATTGGACGAGACACGGAAGACCGGACGCAGAACCCGGACGAGCCATGCGCAGGTGGTCGATGAGCTCGGCAAGGCGATCGTTGCCGGCACCTATCCTGTCGGCTCGATCCTGCCGGGCGATACGGAACTGGCGCAACGCTTCAAAGTGTCCCGCACCGTGTTGCGCGAGACGATGAAGACGCTCGCCGCCAAGGGCATGGTCGTCGCCAAGGCGCGGGTCGGCACACGTGTGACCGAAAAGAACCTCTGGAACATGTTCGACAGCGAGATCATCGCCTGGCACTTCGACAACGGCGTGACGGAAGAATTCCTGCTGCAGCTTTATGATATCCGCCTCGCTGTCGAACCCTTCGCCGCCAGTCTCGTCGCCGAACGGGCGAATGCCGAGGATATCGAGACGCTGCGGGGGCTTGCGCTCGATATGGCGGCAAGCGGCCATACGGCCGACAGCCTGGCGCTCGCCGACCTTCGTTTCCATCTGGCGATCGCCGAAGCCTCGCACAATCCCTTCATGCGCACCTTGGGCAGCCTCATCGAAGCGGCCCTCGTCGGCATGTTCCGGATGAGCACACCGCCAACCGAAAACGGCTTCGCCAATATCGCCGACACCCATATGCGCATCGTCGATGCGATCGTTTCCGGCGATAGCGCTGCCGCGCGGCGCGCAATGGAGGACGTCATCCTGGACGGCCGCCATCATGTGCACGAGGCCTTCGCGGCTCGCGGTTCTGAGGCTGTGACAGGGCCGATTTCGGCGGCAATTTCACCTTTGTGAAGGTTCTGCCTATCGACAGCGCCAGGCGTTTCTTCAGACGCGCAAGGCACGCTGCGGCACTCTGAACTGCTGTGCAATTTTATCCTCAAATCGATTCCGATTTCAGGAATTATGCAGTAAGAGGCAACAAAGCCGCCTCATGGCGCGGATTCGCGGAGCACATCATGGAACGCACTTGTCTTGCCGTCATCCTTGCCGCCGGTGACAGCACGCGGATGAAATCCTCGAAATCGAAGGTGCTGCATCCCGTCGCCGGACGGCCGATGATCGCCCATGTGGTCGATGCGGTCGCCTCCGCCGGCATCTCATCCGTGGCGCTTGTCGTCGGCCGCGATGCCGAGGAGGTGGCAAAGGCTGGAAGCGTTGCCGGCGTCGGCATCCAATCCTATCTGCAGAGGGAACGCCTCGGCACCGGCCACGCGGTGCTGGCGGCGCGCGAAGCGATCGCCAAGGGTTATGACGATATCCTCGTCACCTATGGCGACGTGCCGCTCCAGACCGACGGGCCGCTAAAGGCCGCCCGCCAGGGCCTGGCCGACGGCAGCGACGTCGTCGTCATCGGCTTCCACACCGACCGCCCGACCGGCTATGGCCGCCTGCTCGTCAAGGATGGCGAACTCATCGCCATCCGCGAGGAAAAGGATGCGACCGATGCCGAGCGCACCGTCACCTGGTGCAACAGCGGGCTGATGGCGATCAACGGCCGCAAGGCCCTCGACCTTCTCTCGCGCATCGGCAATGCCAATGCCAAGGGTGAATTCTACCTGACCGATCTCGTCGAGATCGCCAGATCACTCGGCGGACGCGTCACCGCGGTCGACGCCCCCGAGATCGAGATGACCGGCTGCAACACCCGTGCCGAACTCGCCGTTATCGAGCGCTTCTGGCAGGAGCGCCGCCGCGACGAGATGATGCTTTCAGGCGTCACCATGATCGCGCCGGAAACCGTCTTTCTCGCCTACGATACCGTCATCGGCCAGGATGCGCTGATCGAGCCGAATGTTGTCTTCGGTCCCGGCGCGGTGATCGACAGCGGCGCCGTCATTCATGCCTTCTCGCATATCGAAGGCGCCCATGTCAGCCAAGGCGCGACGGTCGGCCCCTTCGCCCGGCTGCGGCCGGGTGCCGACCTCGCCCGCGGCGCCAAGGTCGGCAACTTCTGCGAGGTCAAGAACGGCCGGCTCGGTGAAGGCGCCAAGGTCAATCATCTCACCTATATCGGCGATGCCGTCATCGGCGCTGGCAGCAATATCGGCGCCGGCACGATCACCTGCAACTATGACGGCGTCAACAAGAGCGAGACGGTGATCGGCGACAACGCTTTCATCGGGTCCAACTCGTCGCTCGTCGCGCCGGTGACGATCGGCGACGGCGCCTATGTCGGCTCCGGCAGCGTCATCACCGTCGATGTGCCCGCCGATGCGCTGGCGCTAGGCCGCGCCCGGCAGGAGATCAAACCCGGCCGCGCGACGCTGTTGCGCGAACGGGCGCTCGCCATCAAGGCGGCGAAGAAGGCGAAGGGCTGACCGGCCTTGCGTAACCGGCGGAAATTCAAAGTGACCGCCGAGGTGATTGAGAAATAAGCAGGAATCGTTAGGACTGGCCTCGTCATCGAAGCCTTTATGGGGATACTATATGTGCGGCATTGTGGGGATCGTCGGAAATCAGCCTGTTGCCGGGCGCCTGGTCGATGCGCTGAAGCGTCTCGAATATCGCGGCTATGATTCCGCCGGCGTCGCCACCATTCATGACGGCGTGATGGATCGCCGCCGCGCCGAGGGCAAGCTGTTCAATCTGGAAAAGCGCCTCGACACCGAACCACTGCCCGGCACCGTCGGAATCGCCCATACACGCTGGGCGACCCACGGCGTTCCCAATGAGACCAATGCCCATCCGCATTTCGTTGAAGGCGTGGCCGTCGTCCATAACGGCATCATTGAGAATTTTTCCGAGCTTCGCGACGAGTTGACGGAAGAGGGGTCGGTCTTCGAAACCCAGACCGATACCGAGGTGGTCGCCCATCTGATGGCGAAATATCTGCGCGAAGGCCTGGAGCCGCGCGCCGCCATGCTGAGGATGCTGAACCGGGTGACCGGCGCCTATGCGCTGGCCGTCATGTTGAAGGCCGATCCCGGCACGATCATGGCCGCCCGTTCCGGCCCGCCGCTTGCCGTCGGCTACGGCCGCGGCGAGATGTTCCTCGGCTCGGATGCGATCGCGCTGTCGCCCTTCACCAATGAGATCAGCTATCTCGTCGACGGCGATTGCGCCGTCCTCACCCGCGACGGCGTGTCGGTGCTGGATTTCGCCGGCAAGCCGGTCAAGCGCGCCCGCCAGATCTCGCAGGCGACCGCCTATGTCGTCGACAAGGGCAACCATCGCCATTTCATGGAAAAGGAAATTTACGAGCAGCCGGAGGTGATCTCCCACGCGCTCAGCCACTATGTCGATTTCGCCGCAAACACCATCGGCGCCAATGCCGCGGCGATCGACTTCAAGGCGGCGACCGGCCTTGCCATTTCGGCCTGCGGCACTGCCTATCTCGCCGGTCTCGTCGGCAAATATTGGTTCGAGCGTTATGCCCGCCTGCCTGTTGAAATCGACGTCGCCTCCGAATTCCGCTACCGCGAAATGCCGCTGTCGCCATCGCAGGCGGCACTCTTCATCTCGCAATCCGGCGAGACCGCCGACACACTGGCATCGCTGCGTTATTGCCGCGACAACGGCTTGAAGATCGGCGCCGTCGTCAATGTCCGCGAATCGACGATCGCGCGCGAATCCGACGCCGTCTTCCCGATCATGGCCGGTCCCGAAATCGGCGTCGCCTCGACCAAGGCCTTCACCTGCCAGCTTGCCGTGCTGGCGTCGCTGGCGATCGGCGCCGGCAAGGCGCGCGGCACGGTGAGTGCTGAGGAGGAGAGGGCGCTGGTGCGCCATCTCGCCGAAATGCCGCGCATCATGAGCCGGGTGCTCAACCTCATCCAGCCGCAGATGGAAAGCCTGTCGCGCGAGCTGTCGAAATGCAAGGACGTGCTCTATCTCGGTCGCGGCACCAGCTTCCCGCTGGCCATGGAAGGTGCGCTGAAGCTCAAGGAAATCTCCTATATCCATGCCGAAGGTTATGCCGCCGGTGAATTGAAGCACGGACCGATTGCGCTGATCGACGAGAACATGCCGGTCATCGTTATCGCTCCCTATGACCGGTTCTTCGAAAAGACCGTCTCGAACATGCAGGAGGTCGCGGCCCGCGGCGGCCGCATCATCTTCATCACGGACGAGGCCGGTGCTAGCGCCTCGAAACTGCCGACCATGGCAACGATCACCCTGCCTGTGGTCGATGAAATCATCGCGCCGATGATCTTCTCGTTGCCGATCCAGCTGCTCGCCTATCACACCGCCGTCTTCATGGGCACCGATGTCGACCAGCCGCGCAACCTGGCGAAATCCGTGACCGTAGAATAAGCCTGCAACGCCGGGATCGTCGCGCCGAAACATATTGTGCGACGTCCCGAATTCTGGCAATTTTGGTGTGCGGACAAGGGGGAAGGGCCGGCGTTCCGGCCTGTCCACGACTGAGATGGAGCTCATCAGGAAACGATGACCGACAACACCCCCAGAATGCCGGTCGCGACCCGGTTGCGGAATAATTTCCTTGCAGGGCTGATCATCTGCGCCCCGATCGCGATCACCATCTGGCTGACCTGGACCTTCATCCACTGGTCGGACAGCTGGGTCAGGCCCTATATTCCGGCGCGCTGGAATCCGGAAAGTTATCTCAATTTCGCCATTCCCGGTTTCGGCCTGCTGATCGCTGTCGTGCTGATCACCGTCGTCGGCTTTCTCGGCAAGAACCTGATTGGCCAGAGTATCGTCCGCTTCGGCGAATCGATCGTCCAGCGCATGCCGCTGGTGCGCACAATCTACAGAAGCGTGAAGCAGATTTTCGAAACCGTGCTGAAGGAGCAGGCGAACTCTTTCAAGAAGGTCGGCCTCATCGAATATCCGGGTCCAGGCCTCTGGGCGCTGATCTTCATCGCCACCGACGCCAAGGGCGAAATCGCTTCGAAGTTCGATGCCATGGGCCAGGATATGGTCGCCGTCTTCCTGCCGCCGACGCCGGTGCCGACGGCCGGCTTCCTCATCTTCGTGCCGCGCGAGAAGATCGTCATGCTCGATATGTCGCCGGAAGACGCCGCGAAGTTCCTGATTTCGGGCGGGCTTGTGGCGCCCGAACACAAGCCGGCCGATCCGAAGCAGAAGCATTTGCCGCGGCCGAAGCCGGTGGCGGTTTCCAAGGCGGATTGATGCCTGTCGCCCAACGCTGCGGCGTCGCGTTTCAACCCGCTCTCAAAAACCGGATCGCCTCGTCACGGCGGAAAAGATAGAGCAGGGTGCGGATCGCCTGTCCTCTTTCACCGGTCAGCTCCGGATCGCGCTCGATCAGATAGGCGGCATCCTTGCGGGCGATCTCCAGCAGGTCGGCATGCGCCTCGAGGCTGGCGATGCGGAAACCCGGCGTGCCGGATTGTCTTGTGCCGAGCAACTCGCCTTCGCCGCGCAGCTTCAGGTCTTCCTCGGCGATGCGGAAACCGTCTTCCGTCTCGCGCATGATCGAGAGCCTGGCATGGCCGGTTTCGCCGAGCGGCCCCTTATAGAGCAGGATGCAGGTCGAGGCCTCGTCGCCGCGCCCGACGCGGCCGCGCAGCTGATGCAATTGCGCCAGGCCGAAGCGTTCGGCATGTTCGATCACCATGATCGTCGCATCCGGCACGTCGACGCCGACCTCGACGACGGTCGTGGCGACGAGCAGCCGCGTCTCGCCGTTTTTGAACGCCAACATCGCTGCGTCCTTCTCCGGTCCGCTCATCCGGCCATGGATGAGGCCGATATCGGGGCCGAGTGCGGAGGTGAGCGTCGCATGCCGTTCTTCGGCTGACATCAGGTCGAGCTCTTCGGACTCCTCGACCAGCGGGCAGATCCAATAGGCTTTCTTGCCCTCGGCGATCGCGCTTTGCAGCCGCCCGACGATTTCGCCTGTTCGTTCCATCGGCACGGTGATCGTCTGGATCGGCTTGCGGCCGGCCGGTTTCTCTGTGAGCTTGGAGACGTCCATATCGCCGAAGGCGGCGAGCACCAGCGTGCGCGGGATCGGTGTCGCCGTCATGACAAGCATATGCGGCGAGATGCCCTTGGCCGTCAGCCGCAGGCGCTGATGCACGCCGAAACGATGCTGTTCGTCGACGACGGCCAGCATCAGATTGGCGTAGGTGACGCTGTCCTGGAACAGCGCATGCGTGCCGATGATGATCTGTGCCGCACCCGAGGCGATGCGCTCCTGGATCTCCTCCCGTTCGCGTCCCTTGGTGCGCCCGGTCAGCACCTCGATGCCAAGCCCGGCGGCGGCAAATTTCGAGATCGTCGCATGATGCTGCCGCGCCAGGATTTCGGTCGGCGCCATCAGCACGGCCTGGCCGCCGCTCTCGATCACCGCCGCCATCGCCATCAGCGCCACCAGCGTCTTGCCGGAGCCGACATCGCCCTGCAGCAGCCGCAGCATGCGCTCGTTGCCGGCCATGTCCTTCAAAACCTCGGCAATCGCCTCGTTCTGGCTTGTCGTGAGCGAGAAGGGCAAGGTTTTCAGGATCTCGTCGCTGACGGCACCTGTCGCATGCACCGGCTGGCCCGCCACCTTGCGCAGTCTCTGCCGCACCAGGCTCAGCGACAGCTGGCCGGCGAGGAACTCGTCATAGGCAAGCCGCCGCCAGGCAGGGGCCTGCGGGTCGATATCGGTGGGATCGCGCGGCTCGTGCAGCATGTGGAAGCTGTCGCGGATCGACGGCAGGCCCTGCTTCTGTGTCAGCGAGAGATCGATCCATTCCGGCAGCTCGGGAAAGCGCGGCAGGCCGGCGTCGATGATCTTGCGCAGCGTCTTCGGTGAAAGTCCCGCCGTCAGCGGATAGATCGGCTCGACCAGCGGCAGGCTCTCCGCTTCCTCGGCCCTGACGATATAATCGGGATGCACCATCGAGGCGCGGCCGTTGAACCAGTCGATCTTGCCGCTGACCGTCACCTCGGCATCGATCGGCAGCTGCTTTTCCAGCCATGCCGCCTGTCCGCGGAAGAAGACCAGCGTCAGCTCGCCGGTTTCGTCATGCAGGAAGACGCGATAGGGGATATTGCTTTTGCCGCGCGGCGGTACCTGGTGCCGGTCGACGCGCGCCGTGATCGTCACGATCGCCCCCTGCGGCGCGCGCGCGATTCCCGGCTGGTTGCGCCGGTCGATCAGCGAAAAGGGTGCGTGGAAGAGGAGGTCGATGACCCGGCAATCCTCCAGCGTCTCGCGCCCGAGCAGCTTCACCAGCAGGTCGGCGATCTTCGGACCGACGCCCGGAAGGCCCGAAATGGGGGAAAACAGAGGATCGAGAATGGCGGGGCGCATGCGGCCAAAATGCGATGAACAATGCGGCCTTGGCAAGGCTGACAAGCCGCTTTCCAGGGTCTATAGAGGCGCATCAACAGGAAGGTAATGCCATGACAGGTGTCACGCTCACGAGTGCCGGTCTCGACCCGCGCCGCCGCAGGATCCTTTTCCGCTGCTGGCATCGCGGCATCCGCGAGATGGATCTGGTCTTCGGCCAGTTCGCCGAAGCCGAGGTCGCGACGCTGTCGGAAGCCGAACTCGATGAGTTCGAGACGATCATGGCGGAAGAGGACAATGATCTCGTCCGCTGGATCATGGGAACATGGCCGGTGCCTGAGCGTTTCCGGACACCGATGTTTGCCCGCATCGCCGCCTATAAGCCCGATTTCGACAAGCCCCTCAGGACGCCGGAATGATCCCTGGTTTCGATGCGAAGAAGCTTGCGGCCATTGCCGAGCCGCTGACGATCGGCAATGTGCCGGCAGGTCTGGAGACGCTGCTGCTCGCCGAGCTCGCCCGAACGGGAGAGCCGGTCGCCTATGTCATGTCGGACGGCCACCGCATGGCCGATCTCGAACAGATGCTGGGCTTCGTCGCCCCGGACATTCCGGTTCTCACCCTGCCGGCCTGGGACTGTCTGCCCTATGACCGCGTCTCGCCGAGCGCCGACACCTCCGCCCGCCGGCTAGCCGCACTTGGCGGCCTGATTGCCCATCGCAAGAAGCCGCATGCCGCAATCGTGCTCGTCACCGCCAATGCCATGCTGCAGAAGGTGGCGCCGCAGGATGTCATCGAGAGCCTGAGCTTTTCGGCCCGTCCCGGCAACCAGCTGCGCATGGACGATCTCGCCGGCCGCCTGGAGCGCAACGGCTTCGAGCGCGTCGCGACTGTTCGCGAGGTCGGCGAATATGCCGTGCGCGGCGGCATTCTCGACGTCTTCGTGCCGGGTTCGGAAGAACCGGTCCGCCTGGATTTCTTCGGCGACACGCTGGAATCGATCCGCAGCTTCGATCCTGCCAACCAGCGCACGATCGGGCAGGTACGCTCCCTCGATCTCAATCCGATGAGCGAGGTGACGCTGACTCCGGATACGATCAGTCGCTTCCGCAAGAATTACCTTTCGGCTTTCGGCGCCACCACCCGCGACGACGCGCTCTATCTTGCCGTCTCCGAAGGCCGCCGTTACCCCGGCATGGAGCATTGGCTGCCGCTCTTCTACGAGAAGCTCGATACCGTCTTCGATTATCTCAGCGGCTTCCGTATCGTCATCGACCACACGGTGCGCGAGGCGGCGGAGGAGCGCTCCAAGCTCGTTTTCGACTATTACGATGCCCGCCTGAATTCCGGCCAGCCGGCCAAGGGCCAGGTGAACCAGGGTACGCCCTACAAGCCGGTGACGCCGGGCCAGCTCTATCTCGACAGCAAGCTTTTCGTCAAAACCCTCGACGCGCTCGGCGCGATCCGCATCAGCCCCTTCAACGAGCATGAGGGCGAGGCGAGGCGGGTCGTCAATGTCGATGCCCGCCAGGGCCAGCGTTGGGCCCGTTCGAACGCCGAGGGCGGCGGCGATGCCGAACGCATCAACATTTTCGACGTCGTCGTCAAGCATATTGCCGATCGGCGCGCCGCCGGTGCCAAAGTGGTGGTCACCGCCTGGACCGAAGGTTCGCTGGAACGCCTGCTGCAGGTGCTGAACGAACACGGCTTGGAAAAGGTCAAGCCGGTCGAGGCGCTGAAGGATGTCGGCGCGCTGGCGAGAGGCGAGGCGGCCGCGGCCGTGCTCAGCCTCGAATCCGGCTTCGAGGCCGGCGACCTCGTCGTCATCGGCGAGCAGGATATATTGGGCGACCGCATGGTGCGCCGCTCCAAACGCCGCAAACGCGCCGCCGATTTCATCTCCGAGGTCGCGGGCCTCGATGAGGGCTCGATCGTCGTCCATGCCGAACACGGCATCGGCCGCTTCGTCGGGCTGCGGACCATCGAGGCGGCCGGTGCGCCGCATGCCTGCCTCGAGCTGCAATATGCCGACGAGGCCAAGCTTTTCCTGCCGGTCGAAAACATCGATCTACTCTCGCGCTATGGCGGCGAGGGCACCGACGCCCAGCTTGACAAGCTCGGCGGCGGCGCCTGGCAGATGCGCAAGGCCAAGCTGAAGAAGCGCCTGCTCGACATGGCCGATGCGTTGATCCGCATCGCCGCCGAGCGCCTGACGCGCCACGCGCCGATGCTGACGACGCCGGAAGGTCTCTACGACGAATTCGCCGCGCGCTTCCCCTATGACGAGACCGAGGACCAGGACAACGCCATCGACGCCGTGCGCTCCGATCTCGGTGCCGGCCGGCCGATGGACCGCCTCGTCTGCGGCGACGTCGGCTTCGGCAAGACCGAAGTGGCGCTGCGCGCCGCCTTCGTCGCAGCGATGAACGGCGTCCAGGTCGCCGTCGTCGTACCGACGACATTGCTCGCCCGCCAGCATTTCAAGACCTTTTCCGAGCGTTTTCGCGGCCTGCCGGTGCGTGTCCAGCAGGCTTCACGCCTCGTCGGCGCCAAGGAGCTGGCGCTGACCAAGAAGGAAGTCGCGGACGGCAAGACCGATATCGTCGTCGGCACCCATGCGCTGCTTGGCGCCGGCATCAAATTCGCCAATCTCGGCCTGCTCGTCATCGACGANGAGCAGCATTTCGGCGTCAAGCACAAGGAGCGGCTGAAGGAGCTGAAGAGCGANGTGCACGTGCTGACGCTGTCNGCAACNCCGATCCCGCGCACGCTGCAGCTTGCCATGACCGGCGTGCGCGAATTGTCGCTGATCACCACGCCCCCGGTCGACCGCATGGCGGTGCGCACCTTCATCTCGCCCTTCGACAGCCTTGTCATCCGCGAGACGCTGATGCGCGAGCATTATCGCGGCGGCCAGAGCTTCTATGTCTGCCCCAGGCTTGCCGACCTCGAGGATATCAGTGCCTTCCTGCAGTCGGATGTGCCGGAGCTGAAGGTGGCGATCGCCCACGGCCAGATGCCGGCCGGCGAACTCGAAGATATCATGAACGCCTTCTATGAAGGCCGCTACGACGTGCTGTTGTCGACTACCATCGTCGAATCCGGCCTCGACGTGCCGACAGCCAACACGCTGATCGTTCACCGCGCCGATATGTTCGGCCTGGCCCAGCTCTATCAGCTGCGCGGCCGCGTCGGCCGCTCGAAGGTGCGCGCCTTTGCGCTCTTCACCCTGCCGGTCAATAAGGTGCTGACGGCAACCGCCGAGCGCCGACTCAAGGTGTTGCAGTCGCTGGATACGCTCGGCGCCGGCTTCCAGCTGGCAAGCCACGACCTCGATATCCGCGGTGCCGGCAACCTGCTCGGCGAGGAGCAGTCCGGTCATATCAAGGAGGTCGGTTTCGAACTCTACCAGCAGATGCTGGAAGAGGCGGTCGCCGAGGTCAAGGGCGTCGACGAGATCCACGACACCGGCTGGTCGCCGCAGATCTCCGTCGGCACGACGGTGATGATCCCGGAAAATTACGTACCGGACCTGCATCTGCGCATGGCGCTCTACCGGCGTCTCGGCGAAGTCACCGAGCTCAAGGAGATCGACGGCTTCGGCGCTGAGATGATCGATCGCTTCGGCCCGATGCCGATCGAAGTCCAGCATCTGCTGAAGATCGTCTACATCAAGTCGCTCTGCCGCACCGCCAATGTCGAAAAGCTCGATGCCGGCCCGAAGGGCGTCGTCGTGCAGTTCCGCAACAAGGAATTCCCCAATCCGGCAAACCTCGTCGGTTATATCGGCAAGCAGGGCACGATGGCGAAGATCCGCCCCGACCACAGCCTGTTCCTGACCCGCGACCTGCCGACCCCGGAAAAACGCCTGCAAGGCGCCGCGGTGATCATGACGCAATTGGCCGAGATGGCGAAGTAAAAAGAGGGAGACGAAGATGGCGACATATGGCGCGACGATCGTGTGGGAGCGGAACGGCGAGACTTTCACCGACAACCGCTACAGCCGCGCCCACCGCTGGACCTTCGACGGCGGCATTGAGGTGAGGGCGTCTTCTTCCTCGCATGTTGTCCCATTGCCCTATTCAGCCGAGGACGCGGTGGATCCGGAGGAGGCTTTCGTTGCCTCGCTTTCCAGCTGCCACATGCTCTGGTTCCTGTCGATCGCCGCCAAACAGCGCTATTGCGTCGACAGCTACACCGATGCCGCCGAGGGCATCATGGAGAAGAATGCCGAAGGCCGTCTTGCCATGACCGTGGTGACGTTGAAGCCGCATGTCGTCTTTAGCGGCGAAAAGCAGCCCTCGCTCAGCGAGCTCGAAGCCCTGCATCATCGCGCTCATGAGGAATGCTTTATCGCCAATTCGGTGAAGACCGAAGTGCGCTGTATTCCCGTCCTGGGCTAAGCTAAGCCAAGGCTGTTGTCGGGCCTTGCCGTCTGTTAGTTGAGCCCCGACCGCGCTTCGGCCTTCGCCTTGGCGATATCGCGCAGCGCATTCGCCAATACGTCAGGCGTCTGTGCGCCGCTAACGGCATACTGCTGATCGAAGATGAAGAACGGCACGCCGTTGACGCCCATCTCCTGCGCTGCCTTGATCTCGGCGACGATCAGATCGCGATCGGCATCGGAGGCGAGCAGCGAAGCGATGACCGAACGGTCGAGGCCGGCCTTCTCGGCGATATCGAGCAGCACGGCGTGGTCGCCGACATTGCGGCCTTCCTCGAAATTCGCCTTGAACAGCGCGGCAACGACCTTGTCCTGTTTCTCGCGGCCTTCGATCATCGCCCAATGGATCAGTCGATGNGCATCGAGCGTGTTNGGGCCGATCTTGATCGCCTCGAAATCGAAGGCGATGCCGACNTCGCGGCCGTAATCGGTGAGCATTTTGTGCGCNTGCGCCACGCGCTCCTCGCCGCCGAGCTTCTCAGCCAGCGCCTTCTTCTGGTCGACGCCTTCCTTGGGATAGTCGGGNTTGAGCCGGTACGGCCGCCAGTTGATGTCGACCCCGATTTGGTCCTGCACCTCGGCGATGGCGAGCTCCAACCGCGCCTTGCCGAGATAGCACCAGGGGCAGACGACATCCGAGACGACGTCGATGGTGATACGCTCCATGATGATTTTCCTTATTCTCATGCGTCTCCCAAGGGAGACATTTGGCTGGCGGTTCGGCTGATTCTTACTGCACGCTCGTATCCCACCATACCGGCAGCTGATAGCCGTAGAGCGGCACGCTGTCGGGACGGCCGATGCGCTTGCTGCGCGCCACCCATTGCTGGTCGATGTGGTAGAGCGGCAGCACATAGTGGCCTGAAAGCAGCAGCCGGTCGTAGGAGCGCACCGCCTCGGTGAAATCCTCGGCCGAGCGCGCCCGAAGCAGATGGTCGATCAGCGTGTCGATATCGGGGTCGGCGACACCGGCGAAACTGTCGGTGCCTTCGCGGGTTTTGGCGGCTGAAGACCAGCGGCCGAGCTGCTCATTTCCGGGTGACAACGAAGACGTATAGGACTTGAGGATCATATCGTAGTCGAAGCTGTTCGTCCGGCTCTGATACTGCGAATCGTCGACGGTGCGGATTGAAGCGGCGATGCCGATCGTCTGCAGCGAACGCTGATAGGCGACGGCAAGCTTCTCCTGGTCGGCATTCTGCGTCATGATTTCGAAGGCGAGCTGGCGGCCGGAGGCATCGAGCATCTTGCCGCCCTGGATCGTATATCCGCCCTGTTTCAGCAGTTCGACGGCCTGCTTCAGCACGTTGCGGTCGCGGCCGGAGCCGTCGGTCACCGGCAGCTTGTAGGTGCCGTCGAGAATCTCCGGCGCGATTTTGTCCTTGATCGGCCCGAGCAGGGCAAGCTCGGCTGCATTGGCGGGAACCCCGAAACTCGACAGTTCGGAATTCTGCCAGAAGCTCTGCGTGCGCTTGTAGGCGCCGGAATAGAGGTTTTTGTTCGCCCATTCGAAATCGAACACCAGCGACAGGCCTTCGCGCACCTTGAGATCGGCAAAGATCGGCCGGCGCGTGTTGAACACGAAGCCGAGCATGCCGCTCGGCAGTTTCGGCGTGAATGTGTCCTTGACCACGGCCCCCGAGGTGACGGCGGGGAAATTATAGGCATTGGCCCAATGGCCGGGATTGCCGTCGGGATAGATGTCGACATCGCCCTTCTTGAAGGCCTCGAACAGCGTCGTGTCCTGCAGGAAATACTGGACNGTGATCTGGTCGTAATTGTCGGTACCGACCTTGGCGGGAATGTCCTTGCCCCAATAATTCGGGTCGCGCTCATAGGTGATGCTCTCGCCGGGCTTCACCGTCTTTACCTTGTAGGGACCGGAGCCGACCGGCGGCGTCAAGGACGAACGGTCGAAGGTTTCAGGATCGATCGCATGTTTCGGCAGCACCGGGAAAAGACCGAAGATCAGCGGCGTTTCACGATCGGCCTTGTCGTTGAAGGTGAAGCGCACGCTGTGTTCGCCGACCTTCTCCATCTTGGCGACGACGTTGAGGCGGTTGGCGAAGGGCACGCGGCCCTTGTCGCGCATCAGTTCGAAGGTGAACATCACGTCTTCGGGCGTTACCGGCTGGCCATCGGCCCATTTCGCCTTCGGATTGAGGTTGAACTGAATGAAGCTTCTGTCGTCGTCCCATTCGACTGTCTCGGCAAGCAGCCCATAGAGCGTGAACGGCTCGTCCCTGGAGCGCTGCATCAGCGATTCGTAGACGAGATTGCCATATTCCGGATCCCACATGCCGCGCGCCGTCGTGCGCATGCTCTTCAGGATGAAGGGGTTGAGGCTGTCGAAGGTGCCGACGACGCCATAGGTGATCTTGCCGCCTTTTTTTACGTCGGGATTGACGTAAGGGAAGTGTTTGTAGTCCGCCGGCAAAGCCGGCTCACCGTGCATCGCGATGCCGTGCAGCGGCTCGGCGGCGACAGCGCCGCACAGCAGCGAGAGGACGAAGGGGACGATAATCCGGAGCATTCGGCAATCCTTGATCCGTGAAAAACGGGGCATGATTCACGCGGGAGATTATCATGGGGTCGAGTGATTCCAACACGCAGCGACGTTTTCTTTGACCTGGCTGAGAAATTGCCTCTCAAATTGCCAAAGAAATGCTGGATATCTTGAACGCTGCGATGTAACAGGTGAACCCGAAGTTTCGGGGTCATGCATTTGCCTTATTTTTTTAAGAGGTGGAGTGCCGAACGACCCGATGGTTGGGGTGGCAAAGACGCTGCCCCGAACGGATATCAGGAGACGGAATTCGTTATGATGTTCAAGTCTGAAAAGAAAATGCGGGCAGCACTGTCCGTTCTGGCAGTGATGTTCGGCGCCGCTTCGGCTCCGGTCTCCTCCTTTGCCCAGGATGCGGCCGCACCGGCGCCTGCCGATGCGCAGGCCTCCGGTGCGCCGAAGCTCGGCTGGTACAAGACCTGCAGCAAGCANGAAGACAACGACATCTGTGTTGTCCAGAACCTGATCCTCGCCAATGGCGGCCAGCTCGTNACGGCCGTCGGCCTGATCTCGGTTTCNGGCAAGATCAACCGCAAGCTCCTGCAGGTCTCGGTTCCCACNGCACGCCTGATTCCTCCGGGCATCATCATGCAGATCGACGGCGGCAAGGGCCAGAAGCTCGACTACGCTGTCTGCCTGCCGGATAAGTGCACCGCCGAAATCCCGCTGACCGACGCGATGATCGCCAGCCTCAAGAAGGGCAGCGACGTGATCTTCACCTCGATCAACTTCCGCCGCGCGCCGAACCCGATCAAGATTTCGCTTGAAGGCTTCACCGGCGCTTATGACGGCGAACCCGTTTCCGAATCCAAGCTCGCTGAAAGCCAGCGCAGCCTGCAGGACAGCATGCAGAAGAAGGCCGAGGAAGCTCGCAAGAAGCTGGAAGATGCCCAGAAGGCAGCCAAGGCGCAGTGATCCTGCCATCATTTTTGAACAGAAACCCGGCTTCACGCCGGGTTTTTTGTTGCGCCACGAAAAAGGCCTCGCCGGGAGTGTGCGAGGCCTTGTTTCCTGCGGTCGGTCAGCCTGATTTAGTGGGCGAAGCTCATCTTGGGTTTGAACTGCCCTGACGGGGCCTGATCGAAAATCTGGTAGATCTGTGGGTTGCGAAGCGGCGCGCCGCTTTCGTCATTCATCAGGTTCTGCTCGGAGACATAAGCGACATATTCGCTTTCGTCATTTTCGGCGAGCAGGTGATAGAAGGGTTGGTCCCTGCTCGGGCGCACCTCGGCCGGAATGGAATTCCACCATTCCTCCGTATTCGCGAACTCCGGATCAACGTCGAAGATGACGCCGCGAAACGGAAAAACCTTGTGCCGAACCACTTCGCCAATGCTGAACTTTGCTACTCTTTCTTTCATGGTACGACTTCCTTTCATCACCGAATTTGGTGATTGGTGTCGCGCAAATCAAGATTTGTGCGCGAGTTCGTCACATGAACGTCATATCCTCCTACTGCATAATTCCTTAGCTCGGAATCGATGTAAGGACAAAATTATGCAGCACTCCAAGTGCTACAGCGTCTTTTGCGCGTCTGAAAGGCGCGCGGCGCTGTGGTGGCGTCCATGACCTGGGAGGTGAAAGCCCCGGCGGGCCGGGACTTTCGGTTTTCGCAGCCGATCAGGCTGAATAGTACATGTCGTATTCGACCGGATGCGGCGTCATTTCGAAACGCATCACCTCTGCCATCTTCAGCTCGATGAAGGCATCGATCTGGTCGTCGTCGAAAACGCCGCCGGCTGTCAGGAACTTGCGGTCCTTGTCGAGGCTTTCGAGCGCTTCGCGCAGTGAGCCGCAGAC
>JGI25151J46595_10000864_pt1 | contig 24005 bp, 20 predicted proteins | sample AraplaMF_Col_mLB_FD_46595 | JGI IMG/M metagenome (IMG submission 46595) | reverse complement strand
TTGCTTACCCGCTTGGCAGTATCGTTCGGAAGCGGAGATTACGCTGCGATCAGAAGCTATATAGCGAGCGCATATTTTGCATTGTCCAGCATTGCTTTCCTTTTGCTCGCCCTTTTGATCGGAATTTGGTTCCTGATCAAAACGGAAATACTCTCGATTGGTGGGCTTTCTTCCAGGAATCTGGGGATAGTGTTCTCGTGTTTTCTGGTTTTTATTGTCAGCATTCCGTTGTCGGTAATACAGCGAATTTTTTATGCGCAGCAAAAAGCATGGCTTGCAAATCTCTGGACGGCAGGGGGGGCCCTTTTTTCGGTCATTCTCTGCATCGCAGCGATACATGTGCGCGCCGAGCCAGCTTTTGTCGTCCTGGCTTACTCCATGCCAGCGGGAATCGCTCTTGCATTAAGTTCGATCGGATTCTTTCGGAGCCATCCAACTTGCCGGCCCCGCTTGAATTCAATTTCCCGGGAAGTGGCCCTTGATTTGGTTCGAGTGGGCAGTTTGTTTTTCGTTCTGTCGGTGCTTACTTCCGTTGCATTGAATGTCGACAATGTATTGATTGCCGCCTTCCGCGGTTCATCGGTGGTTGCCGAGTACTCGGTCCCGTCAAAGCTTGCGTCCGTTCTGAGTTTGATTGTAACCACGCTATTTTTGCCTCTGTGGGCTGCTAATGGCGAAGCTCTTTCTCGGCACGACTATGCATGGGTTCGGAAAACGGCGAGAAAAATGTCGATTGCTGGCGGAATTTTCCTAACGCTGGCCGGCTTGAGCCTGACATTTTCGGGGAACTTTATAATTAACCTGTGGATGCATCGAGGGTTTCCGGGGCAGACTGAAATCTTGGCAGGATTCTGCGCTTTGGCCGTGGTGATGGCAATTGCATCACCTTTCAACATGATATTGAATGGAGCTGGGATTGTTCTGTTCCAAGTGAAAATCTGGATGATTTTTCTGTTTGTCTCTGTCGCCTTGAAATACTTTCTCTTGTCTAACGAACTTTCGCTTTGGCTCATACCGGTGGCGTCCGTCTTTGCTTACGGACTGATTGTTGCGTCGAGTGTTATTTTTCGATCGAAAAAAGAATTGGCTATGCTTGAGGCAGGGAGAAATAAATCCTACATCCTTTGAGTCCACTGGTCTCGCATGCCTATCTAAAATGAATATTCTGTACGTCGGCCCATTTTCATTTCCCTCGTCCTACGCTAATTCTCTGAGGGTGCTTGGAATGGTCGAGGCGCTGACTTCTCAAGGGCATGATGTCACCATATGCGGCGGAATGCTGGCCGCCGAGCAGGCCAGTTCCAAAACAGCATATTCGGTTCATCCTTTGAATGAGTATGAAGCGGGTCTATTTTCCACGGTGCACCCGGGGATTCGTGGCCTATTTTTGGGAGATGTTACGCGGAGATGGCTCGAGTCGCTCGAGGCGCAGCCGGATGCGGTAATTTTGTATGGAACCCATCTCGGTTACCTGTTGAGGTTATTGCCTTATTGTAGAAAAAGAAAAATCCCTCTGATATTGGATGTCGTTGAATGGTACGACCCAAGGCATCTTCCTGGAGGTGTTTTGGGACCGTTTGCAGTGTCAAACGAACTGGCGATGCGATATTGGGCGAAAAAAGCTAATGGAATGTTCGTCATCAGCAGCTACTTGCAGCGCTATTACGATGATGCAGGCTGTCGAACTCTAAGAATTCCTCCGATATTCACTGACGTGCCCTCGGTCTGCGGTTCGGCCGACGATCTTGGCGATGCATTAAATCTATGCTACATCGGATCGCCCGGAAAAAAAGAAAGCATGAACGCCATTTTCGAAGGGTTGCGGTTGTTGAAAGAGAAAGGAATTGCCTTTACCATGCATGTCGTCGGATTGACGGTCGAAGAATTTTCCAAAGACTTCGATCGAAAATTGGTGGACGCCGCTGGCGGAAATGATTCTGTAAAATTCTATGGGCGAAAAGAAAATGAGGATGCGCGAAATCTTCTCAGGAGCTGCGATTTTCTTCTTTTATTGAGAAAAGATCTTCGGGTAACCCGTGCCGGCTTCCCTTCCAAAGTCGCCGAAAGCCTGAGACTGGGTGTTCCGGTCATCGCCAACCTGAGCAGCGATATGCATGAGTTTTTGAAAGACGGGGAAAACGGCTTTGTCGCAGCGGCCCCGACTGGCGTCGAACTGGCAAAAGCGATTGCCAGAGCAAAGAGTCTGTCGAGAACTCAATTGTCGGAAATGAAGGAAAAAGCTCAAAAAACGGCTGAGAGTAGTTTTTCAGTTGCAGCTCACGCAGCGCGCATTTCGGATTTCTTAAGTGAAATGACCTGATTTAATAGATTGAAATGAGTTATAAGATGTGCACTGGCCAAGAACTGAGCGGCAGAGATTTTGCCGAAAGAAAGGTCATGCAGCATTGCTTTGGCAGAAAAGGGACAGGAGGGCCAGTCGTTGCATTCGAGCGTTTCTTGGCGCATTCCAAGAGAGAATATAGCCAAATCCGGCAATTGAATCCCAATGGCGGGATTAATTTTGAGCTTCTAAAGTCATTCGTACGCGATATCAAAAGTAGTCGGCCAGATTTGATTCATGTGCGGGGGCTCGGTAACGAAGGATTTCACGCGGTTCTCGCCGCTAAGTTGGCCGGAGTTCCCAATATATTGGTATCGATACATGGTTCGCAAAGAGATTTAAAAAGAGCGAGGAGCAGTTTTCGAAGGTTTGTCGTTGTTCACGTCTTGGAAAGGCTGACGCTACTCCTTGCGACGCACGTCGCTACGGTATGCGATTTTGCCGGGGAAAGGGAATATCTTGCGCCTTATAAGAAAAAGTACGTAGGTGCAGTCGCCAATGGGGTGACGTTTCCTTCTGAAGAGCTTTTTGGAAAGGGAAGGGTACGTATTTCGGCGACGGCTGATCTAGGCGAGGAGTGGGCCATCGGAGTATGCGTTTCCCGATTAACGATCGAAAAAGGGTACTTGGTGCTTGCGGAAGCTTTGCACCTGATCGATGACTCCACGAAAAATTTCTGCTTGCTCGTTGTCGGTGGGGGCGATGAGGATGAAGAAATCAGAGCAGCGTTTGGTTCGCTCAAGAATGTTTTAGTTCGCTTTTTGGGGCATCAAGAGGACGTAAAAACTTTTTTGCAGGCCGGTGATTTTTTCGTTTTTCCATCGCTACATGAGAATCTATCGAATGCATTGATCGAGGCCCTGGCTCACGGTCTTCCGGCGATTGCCACATCTGTGGGAGGAAATACCGAAGTCTTGAAAAAGGGCGGTGGGGTCTTGGTGCCAGTCTCTGATCCCAAGGCCTTGAGTATTGCCTTATCGAGTTTGATAGAGAAAAAAGAAATTCGTTTGAAATTAGCGGCCGAAGCACGAAAAAATGCCGTGGAAAATTATTCCATTGAAAACATGACTGCTAAGTGGGAAAGCCTCTACGACGAAATTCTGGGGGCGTAGGATGCCGCAAGAAAATTCGATCCTGCTGGGCTTCACGGTCCCCGATTCACTTGCAAAGTCGGTCTTTGAGGTGGATTCGCTACCCGCCGCTCAAACGCACAATTTTGCATGGAGCCTCGCGCGAGCACTGAGAGAGGGATTCGGAGGGATCTCGCTGGTGTCGACGGTCCCGATACAAAATTTTCCTCTGGGGAAAAAAATATTGCTGAGAGGGGGCGATTTTTCGGAAAACGGTTTTGATGGTGTATTGCTTGGCTTTCCAAATTTTGTTGGAGTGAAACAGGTCGCCAGATTTTTTTTCTGTCTTCTCAAGGTCTCTCGCATTGTTGTGACCCGTAAGGTGAGATGGCTGTTTCTGCATGGCGTGCATACGCCATTCCTACTTGCAGCTGTTTTGTTTCGCGTGCTAGGTGTGAGAGCGGTTGTCGTTTTAACCGATCCCCCTGGTGTCATTCGGTCTACGGATGGACCCTTGACGCGTTTGCTCAAGCGTTTGGATGCCGCCTTGATCAAGACCATGCTCGGCCGACTCGATGGGGTGTTGGCTTTGGCTCCCGAATTGTTGAAGCTGGTGCCTGAGAAGCCTGCGCTTGTCTTTCCAGGAATTCTCAGCTCTGATTTTTCTAGCAGAGTTGAGCGCCTTTCCGTTCCCGCTGCGAACGAGAAATTCACAATCGTTTATGCGGGGACCTTGGATGCTGCGTATGGGGTAGGTCTTTTGCTGGATGCAATCGAGGATCTCAGAGAGATTCCTGTCTGTCTCAGAGTTTTCGGCCAAGGAGATGTAGAAGATCGCTTGAAGGCCCTGGTTGAAATTGACTCGCGGTTTTTTTATGGCGGATTTCGCGGAGGAGATGAGTTGACCTTGGAGTTGATGGCGGCAGATTTATTGATAAATCCAAGGCCAAGCAGGCAGAGCTTCGCTGTTTCTTCGTTTCCTTCTAAGTTGATCGAATATTTAGGAACAGGCCGGCCCGTTCTTTCTACGAGGATTGAGAGCATTCCAGATGCGTATCGACCTCATTTCCTTTTCATCGACGATGAAAGTGCGTCAGGTATAAAGTCCGCGATCCTGAAAGTTGCTGGCATGGCTGATCAGGAAAGACGATCTCGAGGATGCGCAGCAAAGAAATTCATCGAAGAAACTGCGTCAGAAAGGTCTGTCGGTCGAAGAATTTTTGAATTCGTCGAGTCGCTGAAATAGTTTTTATATTAAAGGTGTTGATATGTTTCTGGAGAAGAGGCTTCTGATTACGGGCGGTACGGGATCTTTTGGAAACGCGGTATTGAAGCGCTTCTTGAAGAGCGATATTGCTGAAATAAGAATTTTCAGCCGTGACGAGAAAAAGCAGGATGATATGCGCAAGCGATACAATCATCCAAAATTGAAGTTTTATATCGGCGATGTGCGTGATTCCCGAAGCGTCGATCATGCGATGCGCGGCATCGACTATGTGTTTCACGCGGCTGCATTGAAGCAAGTGCCGTCGTGTGAATTTCATCCCATGGAAGCTGTGCGCACTAACGTTCTTGGAACCGAAAACGTTCTCACTTCAGCGATCAATGCTGGAGTCGAGCGGGTGATTTGCCTCAGCACGGACAAGGCGGTTTACCCCATCAATGCCATGGGTATCAGCAAGGCACTGATGGAGAAAGTGATGGTTGCTGCCAGCAGGAACCTGGAAGGCAGAAAAACTGTAATTTGTGGGACGAGATACGGAAATGTGATGGCTTCGCGGGGGTCCGTGATTCCATTGTTCGTGAATCAGATAGCTTCTGGGCAGCCAATCACTTTGACTGATCCGAGCATGACGCGTTTTATGATGACCTTGTCTGATGCCGTCGATTTGGTGCTCTATGCCTTCAAAAACGGGAATAATGGGGATATCTTTGTTCAGAAGGCGCCTGCCGCAACGGTGAGGGTGCTCGCGGACGCTGTGCTTGATCTGATGTCCAAGCCTCAGCATCCGATAGAGGAAATTGGAACCCGACACGGGGAAAAGCTTTATGAGGCCCTGCTCAGCCGGGAGGAGATGGCGTGTGCAGAAGATCTTGGCGGATATTTTCGGGTGCCCCCGGATGGCCGGGACTTGAATTACGCGAAGTATGTGGAGCAGGGCGAAAAACGTATCACGCAAAGCACTCATGGGGAAGATTACAACTCTCATAACACGAAGCGGCTGGATATTGGGGGTATGAAGCAATTGCTTTTGAAATTGGACTTCATGCAGAAGATTTCGCGGGGCGAGCACGCGATAGCCGAGGAGTGATTCGATGAGAGTCTTGATCACAGGGGCTAATGGATTTCTTGGAAAGAATTTACAACTGCATTTGCTTGCTCGCGAAGACGTGGAGGTATTGGGCTTTTCGCGTGACGATTCCTTGTCGGAACTTGCTCGGCTGGTTCGGGACGTGGACGTTGTCTTTCATCTCGCGGGAGTGAATCGTCCAAAAACGGATCAAGAGTTCGTTACGGGGAATGTCGATCTCACTTCTGCGCTCTGCGCTGCCGTCACGGCGGAGATTACGCGCTCGGGCAAGAAGCCGGCGATTATCTATAGCTCGTCTACGCAGGCGGCGAAATCGAATCTTTACGGGAGCAGCAAGCGGGCGGCAGAGGCTCTGTTGGAATCGCTTGCAGCGGAGCAAGGTACAAGGGTCCATCTTTTCAGATTGCCCAATGTCTTTGGCAAGTGGTGCAAACCTAATTACAACTCCGCCGTGGCCACCTTCTGCAATAACGTCGCACGCGGCCTGCCAATTCAGGTCAACGATCCAGCGGCAGTGCTAACCATGGTGTATGTTGACGACGTATTGACGCGATTCATCCAGTTGATGGATGGAGCCGACTCGATGCAGGACGACGAGGGTTTCGAACGCATCACTCCGACCTATTCATCGACAGTCGGGGAAATCGCGCAACAGATTCAAGCTTTTAAGGACAGTCGTTCAACGTTACTGACCGAGCGGGTCGGGACCGGGTTGGCGCGTGCGCTTTACTCGACCTACGTGAGCTATTTGCCGGTCGAATCTTTCGCCTATCCGGTTCCGCAGCATGGAGATCCGAGGGGGGTATTCGTTGAGATGCTCAAAACCAGGGATTCAGGCCAGTTTTCGTTTTTTACTGCCCATCCTGGTATTACTCGTGGTGGTCACTATCATCATACGAAGACGGAGAAGTTCTTGGTCATCAAGGGTCAAGCGCGCTTCAAGTTCCGGCACATGCAGACTGGCGAGACGCACACGCTTTTGACGGCCGGAGACAAAGCGGAAGTTGTTGAAACCGTCCCAGGGTGGACCCACGATATCACGAACATTGGTGAGGAGGAGATGATCGTGATGCTTTGGGCAAATGAAATCTTCGATCGAGCAAATCCCGACACTTATGCTTGTCCGGTTTGATATCTAAAACCTCACAGTTTCCTGTCCCCATGAAAAAACTCAAGGTCATGAGTGTTGTTGGCACTCGGCCGGAAATTATTCGGCTCTCGCGCGTTTTGGCTCGGCTTGACGAGCATTGTGATCATGTCCTCGTCCATACTGGTCAAAATTACGATTACGAACTCAATCAGGTTTTTTTCGAGGATCTTAAGGTCCGCAAGCCCGACCATTTTCTTAATAGTGCTGTCGACACGACTGGAGCAGCACACACGATCGGAAATCTGATTATTGCTGTCGACAGGGTTCTGGTAGAGGAGCAGCCAGAGGCGATGTTGGTGCTGGGAGATACGAACAGTTGCTTGTCGGTGATCCCGGCGAAGCGGCGTAAGATTCCGATTTTCCATATGGAAGCGGGAAATCGCTGCTTCGATCAACGCGTTCCTGAGGAGACAAACCGGCGTATCGTTGATCACACCGCTGATGTGAATTTGACTTACAGCTCAATTGCCCGTGAATATTTGTTGCGAGAAGGGTTGCCTCCCGACCTGGTCATTAAGACCGGCAGTCCCATGTTCGAGGTTCTGACTCACTATCGTCCAAACATCGATGCGTCCGATGTCCTGTCGAGGTTACAACTCAGCGAAGCACGCTACTTCATCGTGAGCGCGCACCGGGAAGAAAATATCGAATCGCCAACTTCCTTCGCACGATTGGTGGAGGTGTTGAATGCCGTGGCCGAGGACCACGGTTTACCCGTGGTGGTTTCGACTCATCCGCGCACGCAGAAACGCATCGATGCGACGGGCACCCGGTTTCATCCGAATGTGCGGCTGCTCAAGCCTTTGGGCTTCCACGACTATGTCAAGCTTCAGATGTTTGCCCGCGCCGTGCTCTCGGACAGCGGGACTATCAATGAGGAGTCCTCCATCCTGAATTTCCCTGCCTTGAATCTACGCGAAGCACACGAGCGGCCCGAAGGTATGGAAGAAGGCGCAGTCATGATGGTTGGTTTGGATGCAAACCGTGTGCGCCAAGCGCTGGCCATTCTCGAAACCCAAGGCAGGGGAAGTCAACGCGACTTTCGTCAGGTGGCGGACTACAGCATGCCGAATGTATCGGACAAGGTGTTGCGCATTATCCAGAGTTATACGGACTACGTGAGTCGTGTGGTTTGGAAGAAGTATTGATTGCCTGCCAGTATTTCGATGAAAAAAATATTCATCGTATCTGAGTACATCCATGGAGCTCAAAACTCAACCGGGTATATTTGGGAAAGGGTAATCGAAAAACTTTCATCATTAGAACTGGTTGGTGTTATCTCTCCGAAGGCACAGCACGGCGATGTACCCTTGGGTGTGCTGGATCTGCGCTTCGTGCAACGCGCTTTCAACAAAATTGACCTTCGCTCAAGACTCTGGGGTCAGATTAACCTGACGCTAAAATTTTCTTGGCGAATTTGCCGCTCGATACGAAAAGGGGATGTGCTTTTAAGCGGAACGAATCCGGCAGTGCTTTTGGCGGTTATTCCGCTGCTCAAGGCCATCTTCCGATTCAAATGGGTCCTTTTGGTTCATGACGTATTCCCGGAAAACTTGGTGCCAGGGGGAATTGTTCGAAAGGATCAAATTGCTTACAGTGCGCTCTCGTTGTTTTTTTCGAGGGTTTACGCTTCTGCCGATCGCCTGCTTGTCATCGGGCGAGACATGAAGGAAGTCATGAGTTCGAAAGTCGGCAATGCGGAGAAGGTAGTCTTCGTTCCGAACTGGGCTTCAGATCGCGAAATTTTTCCAATTCCTCGGCAGGAGTTTTTTTTCGCAGACAAGGACGCTTGGAAGGGGCGTATCGTGTTCCAATTTTTTGGAAACATCGGGCGACTGCAAGGTATAGATAATATTTTGGCTGCCATCGAGCATGTAAGAAATCCGAAGGCTGTTTTTTTGTTTGTCGGCGATGGTGCGATGGCGGAAAGTGTAAAAAGATTTGTCCAGGTGAGCTCAAGGTCGAATGTTATCTATCACGAAGGAATTCCTTCTGCAGAGAAAAACATTGGACTGGCTGCTTGTGATGTTGCGTTGATTTCTTTGGAAAAGGGAATGCTCGGGTTGGGCGTGCCAAGCAAGTCCTATTACTCGCTGGCGGCGGACAGGCCGCTGCTTGCCATCGTGGAAAAGACTTCGGAAGTTTGGCGCCTCATCGATGAGCATGGCGTCGGCTGGCACTGTGAGCCTGGAGATCCTCAGGCGCTGGCCGAGTTGATCGATCGTATTGCGGACGAGGACTTGGCGCTCAAGAAGGGGTTGCCGCGACAAGTGTTGCAACAGCATTTCAACGAGGACAAGGTGCTCGATCTGTTCTTTCAGCAGGTGCGTGATGTCCTCCATTGAACGCCCGAAGGTCTTGCTGACTGGCGCCTCCGGTTTTATCGGAAGTGCGCTCGCTCGCCGATTGCTTTCCGAGGGGTTCGATCTCGTTGCCTGTTTGAGGACATTGGGTGACAACGAGGGGTCACATTTCAAGACTGCGCCGGAGCTCGGTGCTGCTGCAGACTGGATGCCGTTGCTCCGAGGGGTGGATGTCGTGATTCATGCTGCGGGAAAAGCGCACGATAGACGGACTGGTTCGGAACAGGAAGCCGATTTTCAGCGCATCAACGTCGACGGTACGGCGAGCCTAGCGAAGCAGGCCCTGGCCTCTGGCGTACGAAGGTTCATCTTCCTGAGCTCGATAGGAGTCAATGGCTCCTTGACTCTAGGAGAAGAGCGATTCGTCGAAGACAGTCAACCGTTGCCCACCGCAGCCTATGCGATATCCAAATTGAGGGCGGAAAAGCAGTTGCAACTCATACTGCAGGGAACGGGAGTGGAGTGCACGGTGATTCGTCCTCCGTTAGTCTATGCGGCGAATGCCCCTGGAAACTTTCAACGGCTTCTGAAACTGATTTCGTCGGGAGTTCCATTGCCGTTCGCCAGTGTAAAAAATAGGCGCAGCATGGTTGCACTCGAGAATCTCGTGGATTTTATCGTCGCTTGCGCCAACAGCCCAAATCCCATCGATGAAGTATTTCTCATTTCGGATGGAGTCGATTTTTCGATCGGACAGATCGTCGATGAGATATCGGTGGGCATGAACAAGGGGCGAAGATCTTTCAAATTTTCCTCCGAATTCATGAGTGCGGCCGCCAAGGTGGTCGGAAAAGCCGATCTTTATACGCAGCTATGTGGGTCCCTCTTGGTTGACTCCGAGAAGGCGCGACGTTGTCTGAATTGGATGCCGCCGGTCTCCGCAGTCGCAGCCTTGCAGAAGGCTGGTGCTGAATATAGTGCGCGAGCGAAATAATCATCCTAAAGATCATGCTGAAACGCTGCTTTGACATGGCTGTAGCACTGGCTGCCTTGACGGTGTTTATTATGCCTTTGCTGATATTGGGACTTCTGGTTCGCTTGAGTTCGCCTGGCCCGGCTCTTTATTGGTCGGATCGTGTTGGTCAGAACAACAAGATCTTTCGCATGCCAAAATTGAGAAGCATGCGCATGGGTACGCCGGCCGTTGCAACCCATTTGCTCGCTTCCGCCGAGTCTCATTTGACGCCGGTTGGAGGCTTCCTGAGAAAAAGCAGCCTCGACGAGCTACCTCAACTCTGGAGCATCCTGTCCGGCGATATGAGCTTGGTGGGGCCGCGCCCCGCGCTTTACAACCAGAATGATCTGATCGCCTTGAGGACGGAGCAGGGCGTACACCGACTGGTACCGGGGTTGACGGGCTGGGCCCAGATCAACGGTCGAGATGAATTGCCTATTGCCGAGAAGGTAAAGTTGGATGTGGAGTATCTGCATCGGAAGTCGCTGGCGTTCGATCTCAAGATCATCTGGCTCACGTTCCTGAAAGTTTTGAGGCGCGATGGTGTCTCTCATTGAAATGAAGCCGAAACAATGAGACGGCTATTGGTCATCGGCGCAGGGGGGCATGGTCGCGCCGTCGCCGAGGCCGCGGAACTCGGGGTAAGTCATGCGGTGGCTGGCTTTCTTGACGATGCACCCGACGTCGAGCATGACATTTGGGGCATTCCCGTCTGGGGGAGCTCTTCAATGTTGGCCGAGCTCTTGGGGCGGGTCGACGAAGTGGTTGTCGCCATTGGAAACAACACCGTGCGACGAGCCTTGCATCAACGCGTTCGGGAAACTGGTTTGACGCTTGCGACCATCGTCCATCCCGCAGCACTGCTTTCTCCTCGAGCTGTTGTCGGCCCCGGCTCGGTGTTGATGGCGGGAGCGATTGTCGGTACGCAGGCGCGGTTGGGTGAGGGTGTCATTGTGAACTGTGGTGCTGTCGTGGATCACGATTGCGTGGTCGAAAACTTCGGTCATCTGGGGGTCAAGGCCGGTATGGCGGGCGGCGCCGTTCTCGGAGCCGGCGCATGGATGCAAGCAGGCTCCTCTTTGGGATACGGCGTCACGGTTCCGTCAGCGAGCGTCTTGCGACCGGGCGAAAGTCGTGCCGCGGGATAACGAAGGCCATGCAGCACCGCATGGTCTTCGATCACGGTGATTTCATGCCGTCCCAGGTCCAGTCTCTCGATGCTTAACCTTGTCGATAGATCGTGGAAATGAAGCTTTCAGCTGTCGTCACCCCTTCGTTGTGGGGGTGGGAGGGCTCGCGATTGGACATAACATGAATTCGATGTGGTTGAGCTTTTTGAACGTAGTTCTTTTGGCTTATGGAGTGGCGGCTGAAGTGGTGGAATCCTTCATGCTAGGTCACTCGCTGGGCACAGAGAGTGATGCTGCCCGCGTCGAGCGTCTGGTCGGAGCCAGGCCGCGAGGGATCGAAGTCCGAACATTCTTGGCTCGCATCCCATGAAAAGGGGAAGGAAAATGAGCATCTTTGAGACACATTCATACACAAAGCTGATGAGGGATTGCGCGGATTGCGTTCGCCCAAGTGGGCACAATCAACCGTAAACAATGGCATCTGCGCATTGGTAGGAGAGTCTGGAGTGATCAATCGTATGGCGGCGCAGTTGCTCGCCTTGCCGCGTGCGGCCAAGCGACTGCTGGCACTGAGCGTGGACGCCGTGCTCTGCGTGCTGTGTGTGTGGGTCGCGTTGAGCCTCCGGTTCGAACAATGGATAGCGCCTGGAGGGCTGCAATGGTGGGCGGCTGTGATGGCGGTCCTGTTGGCGTTGCCGTTGTTTACCGTCTTCGGTTTGTATCGTGCAATCTTCCGCCACGCAGGTGCGCCGGCGCTCATGGCAATCGTGCGGGCTTGTGCGCTGTTCGGCTTGCCCTACGGGCTGATCTTCACGGTCGTGGGCGTGCCTACCGTTCCCCGTACTGTGGGCCTGTTGGTCCCGTTGCTGCTTTTTCTTTGTGTTGGAGGCTTGCGTGCCATGGCGCGCTACTGGCTCGGAGGCATGTACATGAGTGCGATCGACAGAAAGGCGCTTCCACAGGTGGTGATCTATGGTGCTGGTGGCGCGGGCCTGCAACTCGCGGCTGCGCTCGCGCAGACCCGCGAAATGGTGGTGCGTGCTTTCATTGACGACGCTCGTCACCTGCAGGGCAGTACGCTCAACGGAGTGCGGATCCAATCGCCCGAATGGCTTGGCCGCAATGCCGCGACGCTAGGCATCACCGACGTGTTGCTGGCCATTCCATCGACCACTCGTACGCGGCGAGTGGAGATCTTGAATGAGCTGATTCCATTGCGTCTGCACGTGCGCACATTGCCGGCACTGGTCGACCTCGCTCATGGTCGGGTGCAGGTGCAGGATCTTCACGAGATCGATATCGAGGACCTGCTGGGTCGTGACCCCGTGGTCCCCGTCGACGATTTGCTTCATCGGAACATTCGTGGCCAAGTGATCCTCGTGACTGGGGCTGGTGGCTCGATCGGTAGTGAACTGTGCCGCCAGATCGTGCAGCTCGCACCGTCGAAGTTGCTTCTGATCGAGGTGAGCGAATTCGCGCTCTATGCGATCCACCAGGAGCTCGAGGCATTGGCGCCTGGAGTGAAGGTGATTCCCTTGTTCGGCTCGGTGCGCGACGCCGTGCGGCTCAGAGAGATCATGCACACATGGAGGCCCGACACGGTCTTTCATGCGGCTGCCTATAAGCATGTGCCACTCGTAGAGCACAACCCCGTGGAGGGCGTGCGCAACAACGCGCTGGGGACGCTGACGACAGCGCAGATCGCGATGGAATGCCAAGTGCGGCGCTTCGTGCTGGTGAGTACCGACAAGGCAGTTCGGCCCACCAACATTATGGGGGCGAGCAAACGCGTAGCCGAGTTGGCGCTTCAGGGGTTGGCGCAACAAGCGTCACACACCTGCTTTTCCATGGTTCGCTTCGGCAACGTGCTCGGTTCGAGTGGTTCGGTGGTGCCACTGTTTCGCCGTCAGATCGAGGAGGGTGGTCCGATCACGCTCACGCATGCGGAGATCACCCGCTACTTCATGACCATCCCCGAGGCAGCGCAACTGGTGATTCAAGCTGGAGCCATGGCGCAGGGGGGCGATGTGTTCGTGCTCGACATGGGAGAGCCAGTGCGCATCATCGACCTTGCTCGGCGCTTGGTCGAACTCTCCGGTCGTACCGTGCGTGACGAGCGCACGCCCGAGGGCGATATCGAAATCTCTGTGACGGGTCTGCGTCCTGGAGAAAAGCTCTACGAGGAATTGCTGATCGGGGACAACGTGATGCAAACGCTGCATCCACGCGTGATGAAAGCGCACGAACCGTGCCCGCCAGTGGAGGATCTGTGGCGCTTGTTCGCTACGCTCAGAGGGACGCTCGACCGTGGTGATATTTCGGCGCTCAAGATCGTGCTCAAACAGATGCTGCCGGGGTATCAGCCGCATTCAGAGGTGGTGGATTGGGTGCACCTTGAAAATCTTCATTCGGCTTCTGATGACGAGGACTCACTGCTTGCCGCCGAGCCAATGGCAATGGTTGCGAATGCAAGCGAAGAGCAGCGGTTGACGACGCCAGCCGCATTGGCTTTCTGAATCGAATCATGTCTCTGCCGTGTCGTCGCGTAGTGACGCGGCATGCTTGTCGGCATTGGGTCGAGACTTGTGCCCGAGGTCAGTTCACAAAGCTTGGACCGTACTAGTCTCCTCCAACGTCGCGAAATCGAGTCGAGCGATCCGCAGGTGTTGCTTACAACACCTTGCTCAGCGCCAGTGCGACTGCGCTGGCGGCGGTGATCTTCAACGCGCGCGTTCGAAGTTGAGGATGTTGTCGCCGGCCCGCGGCGGATTGCTCTCGGGTGGGCCGAACACGAAGGCCTTCGGATCTCGGATCGAAGTCATGTCGTACAACGGGTTGATGCGGCCGAGCTTCGCGCCGCCATCGCGTGTTAGCGGCGACCACGTGAAGCCCGCTGTGAACTTGCTCGAGCGCGGGAGGATCGCGTCGAAGGGCACAGCCACGTAAATTCCCTTGTCGAAGCTGCCTTCTCCAAACTCGCGAGACGATACGTTGGTCTTGGTGGCATAGGCGCCGAGCACGACACCGTTGTCGAAAACCTTGCTTACGTTGAGCGTCAGGCCGCGGTCGCCAGCCAAGTATTGGCCGGCGCTGATGGTGGCCCTCACACCGTTCCAACCCGTGTCCCAGTACAGCGTGGCGTGACCCGTGTTGACTTTGTAGTCGCGCAGACCAAAGTCTTGCTCAAAGGCTCGCTGGCGTACGTGGTTGACATCGATGCCGATGGCGAAACGGCTGCGTGAGGGGCGGTACAGCCACTCAGCGCCTACACCTGCGAACATCGGCTCGAGCGCGCCGCCGTAGACGCTGTAGTACTGGTCTTCCGCAAGCCGGCCCACATGCGTGAGCTGGAATACAGGAATGGTCAAGCGCTTCGAGGTAACGTACTCGCGTTGGAAGGTGCGCACGCGTGGCAGATTGCTGGGGCCCGTGTATGTGAACTTGTTGAAGTTGTCGAGCATGCGCCAGTTGAGTGCACCATTGAACCATGTGCTGTCCGTGAATCGGTACTCAAGGGTGGCCTGGATGCCGATCTGATAGAGCAGGAAGGCGTCGGGGCCGCCAATGATCTGCGAGGTGCTGGGCGTTATGCCAAAAACGTAACGCTCGCGCTTGCGCTCCCAGGGCGCTAGGGGCGGCGTGCCGTTGCTGATGTTCGCTGGCTCAGCCATCGCGCCGTTGCTGGAAGTCGCGGCGGCGGACTGTGGCGATGCGTTGACTGCCGCACTTGCGGCGGTGGCCGAGATCGCCGGGAGCGCCCCCATGCGGTCCTCGCTGTTGTCGATCGGCGGCGCGTAGTCGCGCTGGCTCATCGCTCGCTTCTCGCTTGGCCGGAGCGCTTTGTAGTGTTCGTCGATCCACTCCTGGCGATTCACGACCTGCGCATGCAGTGCGAGCCCGCGCTCACGGTAGTGCAGCACGAAGTTCTTGATATCGCCAGGTGCATCCCGATGCAGCAATGCGATGATTGTCTCGACGCGAGCTTCGCGGTAGACGGTAATGCTTTCGCTGATCCACACATGCAGCTTGTCGCCCTGCGGTGCGATGCGCTGCACCGTCCACTCCGTGCGCGCCTCGATGTCTGCGGCCGTGGTGGCCCAGCCTGGCGGGGCTTTGGGTGGCTCAGGTGTGAAACGGGGCAGGGGGGCGTCGGCGACCTTGGGCGTGCTCAGCCTCGCGAGATTGCTCGTCAGTGTCACGCCGAACATCACTTTGTTGCCGCGCTCGATGCCGGCACTGAATGCGAGGGTGGGCGAATAGCGATATTCAACACCGACATTGAGAGCGCTGCGCTGGCGTTGGTTGTTGGACAGTGGTTCGTGCTGGTAGTTGTTGCCGTCGTACTCCAGTTTGAGTGTCAACGGGTCCCATGGCGTGCGCCACTCGACGCCGCCAAAGAGTGCGGCCGGGCCGCGGAAGAAGCTCCCAAAGTTTGTCTGTCCACCAGTGTCTGCAGTACTGCCGGGGCGCACACGAAAACGACTGCTGAGCGCGGTCAGTGGATTCTTGACGTTTCCGCTGCTACCGAGATTTCCCCAGCCGATGCCAAGGCTGAAATCGAAGTCGCCGTAGCGCTTGCTCGCGACGAGATACTCGGAGGAAAAGAGGCCCGTACCGCCGAAGTCGCGAAAGCCGAGCGCGAGTTGAGGGACATAGGCCGACTCTTTTGCTAAACGAACCTTGAAGTCGATGCTCTTGTCTTTGTAATCCTGATCGCTGAGGCCGGCGCCATAGATGCGATTGTTGATCGATGAGTATCGAAAGCCCCCTTCGAACCATTCCAGCGGCTGGAACATGAAGTTCAGTCTGGTGTAGGGCGCGACATGCGACAGGGACAATCGAAAGTCACCCACCTCGCCCATGCGGGCCGTAGGAGTCTGCAGCAAGCCGATCTCGCCCCAATCACTGCTGCTCACCCGGAAGGTCTTCGGCTCTGGTCGCGGCTCGAACGCGATGCTTCGCACGGACGACGCGGAGGAGGGGGGGGGCGACATGGCCGCCGAACTCGAGGCGGCCTCGGGTCCCAACGCAGAGCTCGATGGGGCGGGGGCATTCGCTGGCGTCGGTTCGCTGGCTTCCTGCGGTGATGGTCCTTGGGTCGCCAGGAATTTGATCATCCCCTCCGAGGTCGCAACAAGGTCGGGCATCGTGCGCGGCGGTGCCCAAATCCATGAACCGGGAGCCAGTTCTTCCGAGGGCTGTGCATTCCAGGCGGCGATGGCAACACGGGCGGTACGGCCGTCGGGCTGGGCAATCCAGGCCCAGTCGGCACCGGACAAGTTGCACGCCTGAAGATAATCCGCGGCCCGGTAGCCTGCCTCGTGACGCACCCTGCAAAGTTGGCCGTTCGGACGTAGCACGACGACTGTGCGAAGGTCGCGAGGACCGGCTACAAACAACTGTCCCGCAGAAAGCACCGGATTTTCCTCAGGGTGCGTTTCCAGCCAACGCGGGTCGACGATGCCCAGCGCGACTCGCCCGGTGACAGGAAGGCCCTGAAGCCAATTGATGAGCTGAAGTCGCTCCACCTGCTCCGAACGCGGCGCGCGGCGAGTATCGGCTTCAAGGCGGGTCAGCAGCGTGTTTTTAAGAAATTGCTGCGCGAGCCGTTCCTCAGGCACTCGCCAAGATAGACCTGATGTCGCCATTTCGGCCGGCTGACGTAGCAGCCAAGTGCTGAAACGCTCGCCAGGCCGGACATCTGCATCCGTCAGTTTGTTGTTGGCGCTGGATGCCGACGGTTCTGACTGCTGCGCCATGGCCGAGCATCCGGCCATCAGTGCGCATGCCACCGCAATGCGGCGGGGCCAGGGAGGGGGCAAGGAGAAGCGGACCGAGGTGTTCATTCACCAGCACTGGGCGAGGTACTGGCTGCTGGCATGGAAGGAGTCCACCGCTCGAAGCTCATACACAAATCATTGGAAATACACTGCTCGGAGTACACGACGGTCCTCGCAGCACCCGGTTTTTTCGACAAACCAAAGCGAGCAACGGGGAGTGAGGCGGAACTAGGGCGGGTTACGCTGCGCTCCTCGTACCAGCTCAGCGATTGAGCATCAACGCCGGCAATCGCAGAATTCGCAGGTGCAGGAATCGGAGCCCGGATGATCTCATCACGAATACCAAACCGATACCCAGGCATCAGATCGCGCTCGCGTAAATAGCGCTGTGGGGTGGCGTCTTGCGACGAAGGCGCAAAGGCATCAGGCCAAGCGGGCCAACGGGAAAAACGAGTCGCTCGCCAATCGGTAGAAAGCCCTGTGCTGCCGACAAGCCTTCCATTCAAGAGCCGGATGACCTCGCCGCTACCGCTGTACCACACCTCAACCGGCCCCTCCGGATGCTGGTCGATGTAGCCAAGCACCATGTAAATGGTGCGATTGGCGATTTGAGCTCGCAGGTAGGCGAAATTGGGATTGAAGTTGGGCGAATTTTGCGAGACTGGCTGTCCTCGGTACAGGATCCGTGCCGCATCCAACATCGCCGAAGAACCGGAAGAACAACCGCCAACGCCCAAAAAAAACGTTGCCAATAGGCAACATTTTATAAGTCGCGTGGCTGCACCGACGCGGGGACTTCTCAGCGAATGCCCTCCCTGAAGGAGGGCCCGCGGCATCAGCGGGTGCCGGTAGTGCCTGTGCCGCTGGTGCCCGTACCCGGGATCAGGCCGAAGCCGCCGCCCGAATTGCCACCGTTGCCGCTCACGGCTGCGACGAACAGAGCCGCGCCTGCAGCAGCAGCGATCTTCTCTCCATCCGTGAAGCTGCCTTGCGCGTTGTTGGTGGCGGTGTTGCCGCCAGCAGGAGCGGTCTGAGCGAACGCCGACGAGGCCGCCAGGGCGGACAGGACGACAGCTGCAAGCAGTTGGTTGGTCTTCATAAGGGATCCTCTCAAAGATTTTTTAGGCAATCGATTCGAGAGTAGCAGCATTGAAAGTGGGTCGCAACCCGTTTGCACTCGGTTTCTTCTCTGTGACCCGATGCGGGCCGCATCCGTGAAAAAGGTTACGCATCTGATGTTACGTAGCGACAGGCGTGACGTCGACCGTAACGAGGCATCCGAAACGCTCGAAATCCACCGTGTTCCGGGGGTAGTTGGCCAAACTCGCATCAAAAAAGACCAATGAAATCAACCGCTTAGATGCCTTGAGCGCGGGTTGTTGGCTCCAGCGCACCACGCAGGCATCGATCCTGCGTTTGCGTATACCAACGTTAACTTTTTTCAGACCCGCAACCCAGTTGCCGCACCGGGAGACCCAAGGTGGAAATTCTGTTGGAAAAGACCGACGCCAGCGTGATGGCGAGGAATTCGAAGTTCCAGAGCGTGCTGATCGTCCATGACGATCTGCAAGTGACCGAGCGTCTGCGGACCGTCGTGTCGGTGCTCGAGCCCCGAGCCCGCGTGCTGGTCGCCCGCTCGTGCGCCCAGGCCCGCGAGATCCTGGCGCGCAGTTCATGCTCGCTGGCGCTGGTCGGCATGGACCTGCCCGAGGACGGCGGTGTCTCGACGATCCTGCATCTGCGCGAAGCGCACCCGCACATGGAGCGCATCGCCGTCTCGGCGCTGCCCGATACCCAGCGCGTGCGCGCCGCGGTCTCGGCCGGCGTGGCGGGCTACCTGCTCACCGATGCGCTCGACACCGAACTGGTCTTCCTGCTGCGCTCGCTCGAACGCGGCGGTGCGGCCATGGACCCGCGCGTCGCCCGTTGCGTGCTCGAACGCATGTTCGGCACGCCGCGCCGCGCGCCGGCCAGCAGCAGCACGCAGGTGCCGTCGGCCGCCGCCGAGACCGAAGCGCCGAAGTCCGTGCTCTCGGTCAGCGAGCTCAAGGTGCTGAACCTGATCGCGCAGGGCTGGAGCAATCGGCAGATCGCCGAGGCCTTCTATCTCTCGATCAACACGATCGAGTTCCACGCCAAGAGCATCTACCGCAAGCTCGCGGTCAAGTCGCGCACGCAAGCCGTTCGCGAAGCGATGCAGCACGGCCTGCTGAACTGAATCTCCCCTCGTGAAGCGCCCGCGGTCGCAAGCCGCGGGCGCTTTCGCGCGCGCTCGTTCCGTTCATCGATAGCCCATCGATCACGAGCGGACGGCACCCCGCCGATGTCGGATCGGAGCGTCATTCGCGCGACCGCGCGGTCTTGCAACCGTTGAATTCGCACGTTGCGCCCCGCTACAATCGTCGGTTGACCCTGCTCCAGCGAAGAAGATAGAGGATCCCCATGAGTGACATGACCGCCGGCTCCCCCCGGATCGACACAAGCAAGCGGACCTGGTTGATCGCGTCCGGCTGTGCCGGTGCAGTGGGAGGCGTGGCCACCGCGATTCCCTTTGTCAGCACGTTCCAGCCCTCCGAAAAGGCCAAGGCCGCCGGCGCTGCCGTCGAGGTCGACATCTCCGGCCTGAAGGTCGGCGAGAAAGTCACCGTCGAGTGGCGCGGCAAGCCGGTCTGGATCCTCAAGCGCTCCCCGGAGCAGATCGCCGAGCTCCCGAAGCTCGATGCGCAGCTCGCGGACCCGCAGTCCAAGCGTCATCCCGACGAATTCACGCCCAAGTACGCCCAGAACGAGCACCGCTCGATCAAGCCCGACGTTCTGGTCGTGGTCGGCATCTGCACCCACCTCGGCTGCTCGCCGGTGGACCGCCTGCAGTCCGGCCCGCAGCCCTCGCTGCCCAACGACTGGGAAGGCGGCTTCCTCTGCCCTTGCCACGGTTCCACGTTCGACCTGGCCGGCCGCGTCTTCAAGAACAAGCCCGCGCCCGACAACCTGCCTGTGCCGCCGCACATGTACCTGTCGGACACCAAGCTCCTGATCGGTGAAGACTCCAAGAAGGCCTGAGGCAGAAGAAGAACATGGCTGAATTCCACGAAATCTCCCCCAACGCCCCGGCCAGCGCCAAGCTGCTGAACTGGGTCGACAACCGTTTCCCGCTGACCAAGCTGTGGAACGATCAGTGGGGCAAGTACTACGCGCCGAAGAACTTCAACTTCTGGTACATCTTCGGCTCGCTGGCGATGCTGGTCCTCGTGATCCAGATCGTCACCGGCATCTTCCTCGTCATGCACTACAAGCCCGACGCGAACCAGGCGTTCGCATCGGTCGAGTACATCATGCGCGACGTGCCATGGGGCTGGCTGATCCGCTACATCCACTCGACGGGCGCGTCGGCGTTCTTCGTGGTGGTCTATTTGCACATGTTCCGCGGCCTCATGTACGGCAGCTACCGCAAGCCGCGCGAGCTGATCTGGGTGTTCGGCTGCGCGATCTTCCTGTGCCTGATGGCCGAAGCCTTCATGGGCTACCTGCTGCCCTGGGGCCAGATGTCCTACTGGGGCGCCCAGGTGATCGTGAACCTGTTCGCCGCCATTCCCTTCGTCGGCCCCGACCTGGCCCTGCTGATCCGCGGCGACTACGTGGTGAGCGACGCCACGCTGAACCGCTTCTTCAGCTTCCACGTGATCGCCGTGCCGCTGGTGCTGCTCGGCCTGGTGGTGGCCCACCTGATCGCGCTGCACGAAGTGGGCTCGAACAACCCCGACGGCATCGAGATCAAGGCCAACCGCGGCCCCGACGGCCATCCGCTGGACGGCATTCCGTCGCATCCGTACTACACCGTGCACGACATCTTCGGCGTGGTGGTGTTCCTCACGATCTTCTCGGCGGTGATCTTCTTCGCCCCCGAGGCAGGCGGCTACTTCCTCGAATACAACAACTTCATCCCGGCCGACTCGCTGAAGACGCCGAACCACATCGCCCCGGTGTGGTACTTCACGCCGTTCTATTCGATGCTGCGCGCGACCACCGACGACATGGTCAACGTGTTCTCGCTGATCATCGCCGCGGCCGCCATCTGGAACTTCGTCAAGGGCAAGTCGGGCATGGGCCTGAAGATCGCCGGCATCGTCGTCGCGGCTGTGGCGATCTTCCTGCTCAAGACCTTCGACGCCAAGTTCTGGGGCGTGGTCGTCATGGGCGGCTCGGTCATCATCCTGTTCTTCCTGCCGTGGCTCGACCACAGCGAAGTCAAGTCGATCCGCTACCGTCCGGGCTGGCACAAGTATGTGTACGGCCTCTTCGTTTTCTTCTTCCTGATCCTGGGCTACCTGGGCATCCAGCCTCCCGGCGTCTGGGGCGAGCTGGCCATCGGTTCGTTCAAGCTGGACATCGCGCAGACCATCTCGCAGATCGGCACGCTCGTGTACTTCGGCTTCTTCCTGCTGATGCCGTGGTGGAGCCGCAAGGGCGAATTCAAGACCGTGCCCGAGCGCGTGGTCTTCGCCGCCCATTGATGAGAACCAGAAGCCAAGAGAGCTGAGAGAAACACGATGAAGAAAAGCATTTCCGGCTGGCTCGCGGTCCTGGGTCTCGCGCTGGGCCTGACCTTCTCCGCGGCGGCATCGGCCGAGTCCGGGGGGCTCGCGTGGGACAAGGCNCCCAACAAGACGAACGACGTGAGCGCGCTGCAGAACGGCGCCAAGCTCTTCGTCAACTACTGCCTGAACTGCCACTCGGCCGCCTTCATGCGCTACAACCGCCTGCAGGACATCGGCATCACCGAGCAGCAGATCAAGGACAACCTTCTGTTCACGACCGACAAGGTCGGCGAGACCATGAAGGCCAACATCGACGCGCGCCAGGCCAAGGACTGGTTCGGCACCACGCCGCCCGACCTGACGCTGGTCGCGCGCTCGCGTGCCGGCCACGGCGGCACTGGCGCCGACTATCTCTATACCTACCTGCGCACNTACTACCGCGACGAAACCAAGGCCACCGGCTGGAACAACCTCCTGTTCCCGAGCGTCGCCATGCCGAACCCCCTGTGGGAACTGCAGGGCGAGCGCCGCCCGGTCTACACCAAGGTCGAACAGCACGGCCACGAAACCGANGTGTTCAAGGGCTGGGAGCAAGTCACTCCCGGCACCATGACGCCCGTGCAATTCGACAATGCGGTCGGCGACCTGGTGAGTTACCTGCAATGGATGGCCGAACCGGCTCAGAACACCCGCGTGCGCATCGGCGTGTGGGTGCTGCTGTTCCTGGCCATGTCGGTGGTATTCGTGTGGCGGCTGAACGCCTCGTACTGGAAAGACGTCAAGTAGTTCCGTGCACGCCGACCGGATACCTTCGGGCATCCGGTCCCACAGAGTGGGTTGCCAACGCGACCCACTCTTTTTGATTTTTAGGAGTCTCTCGCCATGATGGTCTTGTATTCAGGAACGACCTGCCCCTTTTCCCACCGCTGCCGCTTCGTGTTGTTCGAAAAGGGCATGGACTTCGAGATCCGCGACGTCGATCTCTACAACAAGCCCGAAGACATCAGCGTGATGAACCCGTACGGCCAGGTGCCGATCCTGGTCGAGCGGGATCTGATCCTGTACGAGTCGAACATCATCAACGAGTACATCGACGAGCGCTTCCCGCACCCCCAGCTGATGCCCGGCGACCCGGTCGACCGCGCCCGCGTACGCCTGTTCCTGCTCAACTTCGAGAAGGAACTGTTCGTGCACGTCTCCACCCTCGAGAACCGCACCACCAAGGGCAACGAGAAGGCGCTCGAAAAGGCCCGCTCGCACATCCGCGACCGCCTCACGCAGCTGGCGCCCGTGTTCCTCAAGAACAAGTACATGCTGGGCGACAACTTCTCGATGCTCGACGTGGCCATCGCTCCGCTGCTGTGGCGCCTCGACTACTACGGCATCGACCTCAGCAAGAACGCCGCGCCGCTGCTGAAGTACGCCGAACGCATCTTCTCGCGCCCGGCCTACATCGAAGCACTGACCCCGTCCGAAAAGGTCATGCGAAAGTAATTAAGATCGCCCCCAGGCTTCGCGCACTTCGTGTCGCTTCGCCATCCCCCTTCCGGGGGCAACACCTGCGGCCCGGCAGAGCCGGTCCCGCGGTGTTCCGCGAAGAGACGGCGGCCTGTCCGAGGCCGCGATTTCGCGATTGCACGGTACCAATTTCATGATCAACGCGCTCGAGTCGTCCTCCACCCGCCCGTACCTCATCCGGGCGCTGTACGAATGGTGCACCGACAACGGCTTCACGCCCTACGTCGCGGTGCAGGTCGACGAAACCGTGCAGGTCCCGCGCGAGTACGTGAAGAACGGCGAGATCGTGCTCAACATCAGCTTCGACGCGACCAGCTCGCTCAAGCTCGGCAACGACTTCATCGAGTTCAAGGCNCGCTTCGCGGGCACTGCGCGTGAAATCAGCGTGCCGGTGGGGCGCGTGATCGCGATCTACGCGCGCGAGAACGGGCAGGGCATGGCGTTTCCCGCGCCGGCTCCGGCCGTTTCGTCGGATGGCAACGTCGATGCTCCGATGCCCGTCCAGGCACCTGCGCGAGCGCCGCTGCGCGATGCTTCGCGCGGCAGTGGCTCCGAAGGCGATGCCGGCAAGATCGTCCACCTGGTGACGGGCGAAGACGGCAGCGAGACAGTCGATGCCGGCGCGCCCACCGACCCAGTCGACGAACCGCCGCGCCCGCCGTCGGGTGGCGGCGCCCGGCCGTCGCTCAAGCGCATCAAGTAGGCGGTCGCGAATGGCGCCTGGTCGGACCAGTCGGTACCGCCACTAGAATCACGCATTGGAATTCAGCCGCTTTAGCTCAATTGGTAGAGCACCCGCCTTGTAAGCGGAAGGTCGTCAGTTCGATTCCGACAAGCGGCACCAAGCAGAA
>JGI25151J46595_10000856_pt1 | contig 24192 bp, 20 predicted proteins | sample AraplaMF_Col_mLB_FD_46595 | JGI IMG/M metagenome (IMG submission 46595) | reverse complement strand
CCCAACGCATCGCAATGGACACGCCACGAACGCGAAGCGCTGAGCCTGATCTCCGAAGTCGACTACGCCCGCTACGGCTATGACGACGTCGGCCGTCAACGTGGCTACGCCTTCGTCAGCCATGCGCTGGAAGACAGCACCGGCGCACTGCCCAACACGCCGGTCGGCTACACCCAGTACTACAGCTACGAATACGACGCACGCGAAAGCTACCTGGAAGCCGCCGTGCATGGGACCAGCAGCAACACCAACTTCAAGGCGACCACCACCTACAGCCAATACGACGCCTGGGGCCGCCGCGCCGCCGTGCGCGAACGCACTCCCGGTGAATCCAGCGTCGACGACAAACTGCGTTACTTCAGCTTCGACGGCGACGGCAACATCCTGCGCCGCCGCGAAGGCCACTTCAAAGACGGTCGGTTCCTGCAGTACGCCGACGAATCGCTGCAGACCCAGACCTACGCGTACCTGACCGGCCAGCACATCGCCTCGGGCAAGTTCAACGGCGACGTCGACCTGCTCGGCCGCATGACCGCCTACCAGAGCAGCGAAGTCGGCGTCATCCGCATCGCCGTGCAAGCCGGCGACACCCTGCGCCGCATCGCCGGCCGCGTCTACGGCAACGAAAACCTGTGGTACGTGCTGGCCGAAGCCAACGCGCTGGGCGCCGATGCCGAACTGACCGCGGGCACCACGATCAAAGTGCCCGACGTAAAGGTCACCGCGAACGACGCGAATACGTTCAAGCCGTTCGATCCGAGCGAGGCGATCGGCAGTACCACGCCGAATCTGCCGTATATCGAGCCGCCGCCGAAGAACCAGTGCAACGCGATAGCAGCCGTTCTTGCCGTCGTGATCGTCGCGGTGGCTTACGTGTTCGCGCCCTATATCGGCCCGGTTGTCCAAAGTGTGTTGGGCACCGGTGCCTTGGCCACGGGCGTGACCGCGGGGGTGGCCACCGTTGCAGCCAGTACCGTGGTTCGAGGGGCCGCCAGCGCCATCGGCGTAGCGAGCTTTAGCTGGCGAGATGTGGCGGTAGACGGCATCACCGCGGGCGTTACGGCGGGCGCGGGTGCCTACCTGGCCGGGACCGCCACGTTCGGCAAAGTCGCGGCCGACGGATCGCGCGCGCTAAACACCGCAGGGCGCGTAGCCCAGGGGATGGCCAGCTACAGCGGCTCCGTCGTCGCCAACGCGACGGTCGGCAGGGATACCTATTTCAGCTGGAAGGGTGTAGCCGCGACGGCGGCGGGCGCCTACCTGGGCGCCAAGCTTAATCCTTCGGGTTCCCTGCCGATCACCGATGGTTCCAGCAGCTTTGAACGCTTCGCGAACGACTTCGCAGGCAGTGCTCTTGACGGCGCGATCAACGCGACCGCACGTCGTTCGATGGGGTTGGGTGAGCAGAACTGGGGGCAGATCGCGGTTGATGCGTTTGGGAATGCACTAAGGAATGCGATAGAGGGTGGGCTCGATGCTCGCCGTGCACGGCACGCGCAATTGCAACTCGAACTGGAAGCAGTCAGTGCTGACAATCCTTTCGCATTCGATGGCGTGGCGGATCGGTTTGGCGAATGGGATGCGGACGGTTCGAGTGCACAAACATCTACGCTAAATGAAGAGCCCGCAATCTCAACCGAAGGCGGAATCACGGGGTACGATGTTCTAGACAAGACCCGCTCAAGCAAGAAGCCTGTCGCAAGTGTGGCAACTGAAGACGAGTTGAAATCCTTTTATGATGACTTTAACGATCCGACGTACATAAAGGCTGAATCAGTCAGAAAAGCCCAAGTGCGCGACGGATATCCTGAAGTCAAGGATGCGGTGGCGCCAACAGATATTCCAGCATTGTTCGATAGCATCGATCAGGAATTCAAAAGCGACCAACTATCCCTTTTCAAGACAGAGAAGAGGCCGGGCATGGGGGGCAAGCCGGTGACTCATCTCGTGATGATAGAAAAAGGTACGAATGAGTACGCCGAGGCCTTGAAGCAGACAGGGGAGTGGAGGGTCAAGGAGCTTGTGGATCGTGTAAATGAACTCAGGCGCGCTATCAAGGCTCGAGGACGCCCGGAGGATATTCAAGCTTGGAAGAACTTGGGTGTAATTGGCATTGAAATCAATGCGCCCAATGGTTACGGAGCTCAGGCTGATTATAATAAGGCAATCAGTGATCCTTTCACCGTCGGCAAGTCCACAACTTTCAAGCAAGTGGGCGGGTCAATGATATTCAACGATGGCTGGTTCTTTAATTCCCAGCCTGGGCATAAGAGCTTCGTAGTAGCGCATGAGTTCAGGCATACGATGTATGTTAATAACTTGTATGAAAATGTAGTGCTACCTCGTTCTGGAGTTGGAGGAGGGTGGCCTGCAAATAGTGGCTACGAAAGTACACTGAAAACGCAGGCCACGACGACTTCACGCAATCATGAAGGCGAGGCTCGGAGATGGGCCGCGGAGCTTGTGGGCTATTTGGAGTACAAATGATGAAAATGCATTTCGGTAACGTAATCGTCTTGCTGCTTATGGCCTTTTTTTCAGGCTCGGCGATCGCCTATGAATTCTCTTACCGGGACATATGTGGACTCATGCGGGGATCCGATGAGTCTGGTCGTTACAAGGTGGTTTCGGCGAAAGAATACTGTCCTGACCGGAAGTGCGTCGCCGTTCAATACGAGGCAGTCGCGGAAGATCGGCGTCGGATAAGTTTTGTTTCTCCAGCCAGGCTGGGGGTTGGAGACAGTTATTTATTATTTTTGTCTAGGTTAAAGACGCCCGAGTTCCTTTTGCCGACTGGAGTGGAATATTACTCCGCACCAAAGGGTGTTCGATATTTCGTTGCGCTGGATGCCGCATATGGCCTGGGTCCGTCCGGACTGATGTATAGGGAGCTTCCATCCTTTCCCTGCATCGGTGCGGGAGATACTTGCGATGTGATGCAAGGCATGCCTCGTGAACTCTCGCGCGAGATCATCTCGGCGAAAGTTATTTTCCGCGATTTCGAGAAAAAGAAGTCGGAGTGCGTGGCTAAGTGAAGTTGCCGGTCTAATGCAAAGGCCGATGGTGGCGGCTGAGATTCCGACGAATCTTCCTATATCTGAATTGATCAGCAGGTGATACCGGCGTTAGTCCATGGCGGACAACGCAGTATGGCTCGCCAAGATTATGAACTTGCGAGGTTGAGCGCTGACAATCGTTGGTCGCTAGATACTTCAGAAAATAGAGTTGATGCATGGACGGATGTTGGTTCAACTGATGCTGCCGAGAGCGAGAATCCATCATTTGTCTTGGACGATCTTAGTGCCAGTCCCTCCCTCGACCCTAATCACGGCAATCCATATGACTTGATCGACGGAGATCCGTTCTATCGGGACCATAAAGACCGAGAATGGATTAATGCCGAGAATTTCCGCAAGAGTCAGAAAGTAAGAGGGTATCCAGAAGTTGCTGATACCGGAGTGTCAAAGCAGGCCCGAAAATTGACCGGTGATATTAATAAGGAGCTCGCGCTTGAGGATATTTCATTCTTCAAGAAAATTAAGACCGAAAAAAATGGAATAATAAGAGAGTCCTATGGCCTTGTCGAAAGCGGCTCGCCTGAGTATGAATTGGCGCTCCAGCAGTTTTCAGCTAACGATCGTAAGGTGTTGATTGACAATTTGAACTCAATTCGAGAAAAGATACTCGATCGAGGTAGGCATGAAGATATTCAGGCATGGAATGACCTAAGTTACGTTGGCATCACTGTTGGGAAGATTGGCACACAAGAGAGGGCAGTGGCCTTTCATTCTTATGATAATGGTAATTTCATCTCGGGCGGGATGATCGCGGTTAACGAGAACTGGTTTAGATATGAAACCGTTGATCATAAACTATTTGTGATAGGTCACGAATTTAGGCATACGATGTACGGGAACTGCCTGTACCGAAATGTAAAGCTTGAGAGTCCGGATGATTCGGGAGGGTATGAGGTATTCCAAGTCGAGGGGCAACAGGCGCGCTATAGGCTCTCTCGTGGCAAAGAGGGAGATGCACGACGCTGGTCGCAAGAATTACTTGGTTATGGCGACAGGGATATATATCATTCTTTTGGGCATCCTGCGACGAAAGCTGGGAATAAAAAATGATGTGGCTTTCCACCCTGGGTTCAATCTTTCTTTTTGCGGTTGGTTTTTCTGCATACGCGCAGGGTAATAACGTCAGATCATTGTGCGAAGTGAGCCTTAGATCCGATAAGCAGGGCGAGTATCGAATTTTAAGTTCGAAAGCTCTTTGCGGTTCGTCGGAATGCGTTGGGGTTGAATATCGGGCCGAAAATTTAAAAGAAAAAGGAACAATAGAATTTTTGTCTCTAGCGGATATTCTGGTCGGTCGTGATTACTATTTATTTCTTGATCGTGTCCCGGCGGAAGGTTTTTTCATGCATCGTGGTGGCGACACGGAAGGTGCGGAAATAATAAAGGTAGATACACATGCCAAGTTTTCAGTGCCAAGCGACGGAGCGTACCTGAGGCTGGGTAAGGATTTAGTGGCTAGAGAGGCTCCGGCTATCTGCATCGGGAGAGCGGCGGAGTGTCGAATGATTTATGATATTAATTCGAGCGATAAATATCCAATTCATAAAATTGCATTTATTGCTAGTTCGTTTGGCTCTAAGCTGGAATCTTGCGGCAAGAAAAAAATTGAAGATCTAGACACTTATGGGGAATAGGCGGTCTAGCAGGCTGTTGAGAAAAACGCTGCGCCACTGAAAAGACTGGGTATGCTTCTTTTTTTCTGTCGCCGCCTACGAACCATTGTTCCGGATTGACGAAGGCTATCTCTCGCATCGTCAGCATGATCGTCATCTATTTCACCAGCAGTCGGAGACTCGGCGCGGTGGCAGGCAGCTATGCCGGCCAAATGAGCCAGATCATGCTGTCCCGGTTGCAGGCTGGGTCAAGCACGCCGAAACCTACGAGTACGACGCCGACGGCCGCGTGCTGCGTCAGTACGGCTACGGCCGCCCCTTGTAATGGACGCCCGACCCCAACGCATCGCAATGGACACGCCACGAACGCGAAGCGCTGAGCCTGATCTCCGAAGTCGACTACGCCCGCTACGGCTATGACGACGTCGGCCGTCAACGCGGCTATGCCTTCGTCAGCCATGCGAAGGCAGTGAAGAATATCTGGTGGAGATGAAAAAAATACCGAAATGGCAAATTGACACATTAGTTGCGAATGTAAATAAGGTTAGGCTGCTTATAAAGGCCGGGGGGCGTGCCGAAGACATTCAGGCATGGAACAATCTGGGGGCTGTTGGAATCGAGTTGGGTGCTCCTAGCGGCTATGGCGCCCAGGCGGGCTATAATTTTTCCACTGATAACAACTCCAAAAAATAGGGGGAGCAATGCTCTTCAACGATGCCTGGTTCGACGACCCAGCGCGGCATCAATTATTTGTCGTAGTTCACGAATTTCGTCACACGATGTTTGTCAATACGCTGTATCAGAATGTCAAGTTACCTGGTCCCCCTGGAACTTGGTCTGACGGATATGAAAAGCTGCCTAGTTCCAACGTTAAGGTAACTTCCAGAAACGGCGAGGGCGAAGCGCGTAGATGGGCGAGTAATCTTGTGGGCCATTATGGGACAAGCTGATGTCCAACCTAATCATAAAGCTGTCATTTTCTTTGATATTTTATTCTATTTCTGTTTGCTGCGATGCGTATGAAAAGACCTATGGCAAAATATGTAGATTGAACAAAGGTGCGGAGTTTTCCGGCAGGTACAAAGTACATTTGGCTAAAAGTTACTGCGTTGATAATGAATGCGTTGCTGCGGAATACTCTGCCACGTCCAGTGGCGCCAACCCAAAGAAAATTAGATTCATGTCTCCGGCAAAAATGCGCGTGGGTGAGGAGTACTTTATATTCTTCTCGAAGATGAAGTATTCAAGTTTCATGTTGCCGGGATCCCGGGACAAATCATTTCGGGCGCCGAAGGGGGTTGAATATTTCGTCGGAGAAGACGCGGTTTTTGTTGTTGAATATCCGGGTGTGTATTACAGGGACGTCCCCGTGATGTGCTTTGGTGGGGGGGAAGGGTGTGAGGTGATGTTGGATCTTCCGGCCGGCATGGAGAATAAAATAGAATTTGCCAGAGTTATAGTTCCTGGATTTGAAGGCATTAAAGATAAGTGTAATGAAAGCGGTAATGTCGACAGAAGGTAATTGCGCCGATCTAAGGATTGCACTGAATGCGCGGAGCAACAGCGGATCAGCGCCGGCACATTGATCAAGCGCAACAGCCGCCGCTTCCTCAAGGCCCTGGGCCGGTTGTCAGCGCCTGGCTCGGCTTAACGACTTCGCTGTTCAAGCCGAAGCCGTATCGCCGCGCCGAGCTGGCATTGCGATCGGACGCGAGGGGCAACAGCAACCACCGCATTACCGTGCACCGAACATCCCGCTGCAGGCCATCCTTGACCCGCCGTCAACGGCGACGGCGCCCCCTGCCCGCGGCACGTACCTCGTCGGGCGCACCGCGGCGCGAACGTCTGTCGTGCTCCGCGCGACCATCCATGGCCGCGTTCCTTCGTCCATCCTCACAGAGTTGTGTGCAGATCGACTGCTAGCACTTCGGCGAGTTCATCGCCACGCGCCTGAACGCGTGCGGTGCACGCCTACAGCAGCCGAATGCCCGCTACGTGCCCACGCGCGTGTAGCGTCGGGAATCACGCCGGTAGGTTCCTGCCGAAAGACCTTGCGCCGGTGCATCGTGCGATGGCCGAACAATCCAGAGCAGGTTCGGGGACGGCGCATCGCGCTTCAACGAAGCCGAAAACACGCTTTATCATCAGCTTGAAATGATAAATATATTCAGCAGTGGACGTAGAAATCTTCCCGCTTTCATCAAGGATATTTCGAAATCAAGCCCGAATGGTCGCCCATGATCTGGGGAAAATATGAGCGCCAGCTTGAGTTCAATTGATCCGTCCGAGATCATTGGTCTGAGCACGATCGAAGAGGCTGTGCTTGACAGTGCGTCCTTGCCGTCGGATGAAGTCCGCAGGCGCTATCTGCCGATAGGGGATGCACTGTACGGTAGCGCGCAGGCGCTCCGCCTCGACGAGGATTTCGATAATTTGTTGGTGTTCGCCGTCGGCGTGGCCGAGGAGATGTCCAAGGTTCTGCTTCGACAGGCGATTGCATTATCGACCCGTAGGCATTGGGAGTATCGTCCTTTGATGTTGAAGAACGATGAGGGTAACGATCCGGGCAGCGAAGTGATCGCCAAAGACGCGCAGAGCAATGCGATGGTGGATTGCTTGTTGTATCACCTGCGAAAGGACGATCGATATGCAGCGGGTGCGAACGCATTGATGGCTTCGCAAGGCTGACGCCGGAGAAATTTCTGGCGCGATCAAATGAGTAGACAGCCGCTATCAATCAGACAGCGGCTGATGCGCCAAATTATTCCGGTTGCATTATGTCGAGGATGCGCTCTGCTTGGCCTACAGTTGGAAGACTTTAGCCAGCGTCTGACGTCTTAATCGCTCGTGTTGCGAATGTCAGGTGAAGGATCGATGGTTGGGTCGATCGTTTCGACGATGTTGAACAGTTCGTAGCGAAAGACTGGCAGGTCGTGAACGCGTGAATCGGCAGCGCGATGTTTCCCGGCATGCATGGTCTAGCCGATCGGCGGCGACATACGGAACGCCGACAAACAGCGTAAGAGCATCGCGGAGTTACTTGGATTAAATGCGCCCAGGTCTACGCTTGCGAAGCTGACGTCCGCATAGTTGCTGGAATCTCTATCGACCCGAAGGCGCCGTTAGCAGCCCCACCCACCTCAGCCGCTAAGCAGCACTAGCCACCCGACCCGCCCGGTCCATGAAGTACCCAACGATCGCCCCGACCGCGATCGGCACCAACGCATAGATCGGGATGAACACCAACCCGATCGCCGCTTGCGCGTCCGCCGCCAGGTCCAGCGAGTAATGGGCGAACGCGAGAAAGCCGAAGCCCAGCAGCGCGGGCGCCCATAAGGACGACGGACGCTTGTAGAGGAAGCTGACGGCGATGATGGCGCCCCAGGCGATGGCGTTGAACGCCCCCAGGAACAGCCCGGCGCCGATGCCGTTGTCGGTGTATTGCTGAAGCCAGCCGATGCCGCGCGGCAGACGCGCCGCATACGGCAGCAGTATCCCTGCCAACATCACGATCAGTCGCGCCTTGCGCATCGTCATGACGACCATCCTGGTTGCGATCCGCCCCCGTAGGGGAATGGCCGGATTCTCGACGGGACCACGGAGGGCGTCAATCGGAACCGTGTGGCGCCGCGTTGAATTCGCCGGATCCGCGCTGTCCGTGCAAGCCGATCGCCATTTCGAATTGTGTTTGGCCGACCTGTCCGCCAGACGCAAGAGCCCCGCCGAAGCGGGGCTCTTGCTGGATCATGTTTCGGCTGATCGGGCGGCTGCCGGCGCCGCGATCAACCTTCCGGGAGATCGCATTTCATCCGCGCATCGATATGAAACGGCTTGGGCACGTCGGGGTTGGGACTCTTCTGCTCGCCGTCGATCTTGAACGAATCCGGATCGGGCTTGCCGCCGCGCTCGGTACAGGCCGCGGTCAATTTCTCTTTCACCGAGGCCATGGCGCTGTCGCGAGTCGCGCCGGATGCGCTGTTGGTCAGATTGACCACTTCCGCGAACGCGTTCTGGCTCATGCCGAAAGCGACACCCATCAGGGCGATCACATACCACTTCTTCATGCTCACTCTCCTTAGTAAACGACTTTGCTGCGCGTTGATGCTAATGCGGCGGTTGTTGGAATCATGTTATCCAGCGTCCGTCGTCAATGCGGCGTAAAGGGTTGGGCTGAACAACCGATACGCGGGTTCGTATTCAGGCGAGCGGCTGCGATTCCGATGATGCTCGTCGAGCGCGGGAAGATGCGATCTGTCCTGGCGATGCCATCGATAATCGCTGGATTTCCCGGTGTTTTCTATCGATTGTCGGGCGCATTCGTTCTTAGGCCAAACTGCATAAGAAGCCGGTGAAGTTAAAGCGGCGTTACACAATCGAGAGCGTATGTATTCGCCTTCTTGATAGAAAGACAGATTGAAGATGTTTTTAATGTGCCAATCGTCAAGCCGTGCGCGAGTAGCGAGAACATCACGCTGCGAGCATTGTTGTTCGAGCCTTCGATCCATCGCTTGAGGTCACACGATGGCGGACGGCCGCTATCGCTTCGACGGACGCACTTGAACGGTCTGTCGCGATTCACGCGATCGATCCACGCGTTCGATACGCACAGGCTCAAGCAGGTCGGCATGGCCGCCGGCCATCGGATATACCGCTTAAGCCACGGCAAGCGCCGTGCACCCGAAACGTGGCAAACGCCGACGCCATGCTCCGTGGCCGCCGCCCGATCCACCCCCAATACTTTGCACTAAGATGGTGCAATGCCCGCCGACCCCCAGCCCGCCCCCGACCTCAGCCTCGACAGCCTGACCACGCCGCTCGCCTGGAGCGATGCGGGCGCAGCCTTGAGCGGCTGCAATACCGCTTTCTCGCGCTGGTTCGGGATCGGCGCGCGGCGCTTGCTCGGGTGGCCGCTGGCCGGCCTGGACGCGGGCGACGGCCGTCTGGCGCTGGCCCTGTCGCGCGAAGGCGGCGACGAGGCGCCGCTGCGGATGAGGCGGATGCGGCTGCGCTACGCCGACGGCGAGGAGCGTTTCGCCGATCTGTGGCTGAGCCGGCGCGAGGGCGGCGGCTGGTTGCTGGAGGCGCATCCGGTCGACGAGTTTCCCGGCGACGATCCGGCCCTGCTGCTGCCGTCGGCGTTGTCGGCGTCGCTGAAGGGGCTCGCGCACGAGTTGCGCAATCCGCTGGCCGGGCTCAAGGGCGCGTCGCAGTTGTTGGCGCGGCGGGTCGACGACGCCGATTCGCGCGAGTTGATCGGCTTGATCGACAGCGAAGTCGAGCGCCTGACCGGTCTGGTCGACCGTCTGCTGACGCCGGCGCCGCCGCGGCCGCACGCGCCGTTGAACATCCACGCGGTGCTCGAACGCGTGCTGCGCCTGGCCGAGGCCGACGCGGGTTGGGCGGTGCGGCTGGTGCGCGATTACGATCCGAGCCTGCCCGAATTCGCCGGCGACGCCGATCGCCTGATGCAGGCGGTGTGGAACCTGGTGCGCAATGCGATCGAGGCCGGCGCGACCCACGTCAATCTGCGCACGCGCATCGAACACGGCGTGCGCATCGCCGACGCCTCGCATCCGATCGCGCTGCGCCTGGACATCATCGACGACGGCCGCGGCGTGCCCGACGAACTGGCCGAGCAGTTGTTCCTGCCGCTGGTGTCTGGTCGCGCCGAGGGCAGCGGGCTCGGGTTGGCGCTGGCCCAGCAGGTTTCGCGCGAGCATCGCGGCTCGCTGGCGTACCGCTCGCGTCCGGGCCACACCGTGTTCACCCTGCTGTTGCCGATGCATATCGAAAGCGAAGGAGAGGCGGCATGAGCGCGGCGCGGGTGTGGGTGGTCGACGACGATCGTTCGGTACGCTTCGTGCTGGCGACGGCGTTGCGCGAGGCCGGTTACAACGTCGACGCGTTCGAAAACGCGGCCGATGCGCTGGATGCCTTGGATCAGCGCGGCGCGCCGGACCTGTTGTTCACCGACGTGCGCATGCCCGGCGATGGCGGCTTGGTGCTGCTGGAAAAACTCAAGGCGCGCGCGCCATCGTTGCCGGTGGTGGTGATGAGCGCCTACACCGACGTGGCGAGCACCGCCGGCGCGTTTCGCGGCGGCGCTCAGGAATTCCTGTCCAAGCCTTTCGACCTGGACGATGCGGTCGCCCTGGCCGCGCGCACCTTGGCCGCGAACGAAGCGCAGCACGACCTCGTCGAAACGCCGCAGGCCGCCGCCGATACCTTGATCGGCGACACCCCGGCGATGTTGACCCTGTTCCGCGCGATCGGACGCCTGGCGCAGGCGCCGTTGTCGGTGCTGATCACCGGCGAAACCGGCACCGGCAAGGAACTGGTCGCGCGCGCGCTGCATCGCGAATCGCCGCGCGCTGCGCGGCCGTTCGTGGCCTTGAACACCGCGGCGATTCCGTCGGAACTGCTGGAAAGCGAACTGTTCGGGCACGAGGCCGGCGCCTTCACCGGCGCACAACGGCGCCATGTCGGAAGGTTCGAACAGGCCGACGGCGGCAGTCTGTTTCTGGATGAAATCGGCGACATGCCGTTGCCGTTGCAGACCCGCTTGTTGCGGGTGCTGGCCGAAGGCGAATTCTTCCGGGTCGGCGGACGCGAACTGATCCGGGTCGATGTGCGGGTGATCGCGGCGACCCATCAGGACCTCGAAACCCTGGTTGCGCAGGGCCAGTTTCGCGCCGATCTGCTGCATCGCCTGGACGTGGTGCGTTTGCGCCTGCCGCCGTTGCGCGAGCGGCGCGCCGACGTATCGCAATTGGCCGAACGTTTTCTCGCCTCGGCCGCGATCCGCTTCGCCGCGCCGGCCAAGCGCCTGTCCAAGCCGGCGCTGGAGCGGCTGCGCGCGCACGACTGGCCGGGCAACGTGCGCGAACTCGAGAACGTGTGCTGGCGCCTGGCCGCGCTGGCGCCGGGCGACACGATCACCCGCGAGGACATGGACGAAGTGCTCGGGGTCTCGGTGCGTAAACCGAGCGACGCGGCCGAATGGGAGGCGCAGCTGTCGTCGTGGGCGCGCGCGCAACTCGCCGATGGCCGCGCGAACCTGCATGCCGATGCGCGCGAGCGCTTCGACCGTGCCTTGCTGGAAGCGGCGCTCGAGCACACCGGCGGGCGGCGCACCGAGGCGGCGACGCGCTTGGGCCTGGGGCGCAATACCTTGACGCGCAAGTTGGGACCGGGGCGTAAGCGCAGTTAGTTTTTGTCCGCGGTTGCGGATTTGGCGACGCGGGTGTGTGTGGTTCGCGGTCGCGGCTCGCGCCGCTCCTACAGGTCGCCCATGTAGGAGCGGCGCGAGCCGCGACCGCGTTACATCGCATCGCGACGGAGCCATCGCTTCGAGCGTCACTCCCTCCATCTGGCCATCACCTGGTGGCGCGATGCAACACTTGGCGAAATCGCCGATTCGCCGCCGCGGCGCCGCCCAGGCCGCCATAATCGCGACGCCAGCCGTTCGCCAGCCTCTCTCCGCCGCCGTTTCACCCGCGCTGAACCCGCGCGGGGCTAGCGTCGGGCCACCGTCCCATCCGGCGCCGCGTCAGGGCGCCGACGCACAGGAGTCCTGCATGAATCACCTGCTTCGCACGATCACGATCGCCTCATTCGTCGGCGCGTTGGCGGCCTGCGGTGGACAGACCACCAAGCCCACGCCGCCGCCCCCGCCGCCCAAGCCGGTGTCGACCGCGCAATCGGCGACCGTGGTGCTGGCCTCGGCCTCCGGCAGCCTGGTCAGCGGCAAGCTCACCTTGCGGCCGATGGGCGACGGTGTGCATCTCACCGGCGAGGTCGGCGGCCTCACGCCCAACAGCGTGCACGCGATCCATATCCACGAGAAGGGCGATTGCAGCGCGGCCGATGCGAGCAGCGCCGGCGGCCATTTCAACCCGGCCGGGCAGCCGCACGGTCAGGTCGGTCACGGCGCGCATCACGCCGGCGACATGGACAATCTCAACTCCAATGCCGAAGGCGTGGCCAAGGTCGACGCGCACGCCAGCGGCGTGACCCTCGGCGGCGGCGCGGCCAACGATGTCGCCGGCCGCGCGGTGATCGTGCATGCCGTGCAGGACGATTACAAAAGCCAGCCCGCCGGCAACGCCGGTGCGCGCGTGGCCTGTGGCGTGATCAAGGTCGTGCAGTAGTCGTGGGTTTGCGCTGATCGAGGCCAATCGCCTTCCGCCGCGGCGGGAGGCGATGGCGGTTTGTTGATCGGGATCGTGCGGATGTCGCGAAATCTTCAATGGCTGGTCTTCAGGGCTGGCGCCGTTCGATTCGGTCTAGCTTGAATTCGGATTCGATCGACACGCGCGCGAGATTTCGCCGACCGCGGTGCAGCAATCTGAGCCGAAGCGTCGCATTTGAAGCACATCAGAGTGGATCTCGCGGGAGCGCGGCTCCAGAGCACATGCATCGGCGCACGGCGTCCCGCCGATAACCAGCCGAAGCGGGCACCGCCGTAACCCATCAGCCACGCATCGTCTTATCCTGTGGCGCACCCCACGCAGCGACCTACGCCATGACCCACTTGCGCATCCGCGACGCCGTTCCCGCCGACCGCGACCTGATCGCCGACTGGATGATCGCGATGGCCTGGGAAACCGAGCACAAGCGGCTCGACCCCGACACCGTGCGCGCCGGCGTCGCCGGCGGCCTAGCCGATGCGGCCCGGGCGCGCTACTTCATCGCCATGCGCGAGGCCGAGGTCGCCGGCAACGAAACCATCGCGGTCCCGGCCGGCACCTTGATGTTCACCCACGAATGGAGCGACTGGCGCAACGGCGACTGGTGGTGGATCCAGAGTGTGTATGTCGCGCCGGAGCATCGCAGGCAGGGCGTCTACAACGCATTGCACGGCCATGTGGCGGCGTTGGCGCGGACGACGCCCGGCGTGGTCGGTCTGCGGCTGTATGTCGAACGCGCCAATGCCAATGCGCAACGCACGTACGAGGCGATGGGTATGATCGACGCGGGGTATCACATCTACGAACAGACGGTTTGAGTTCGCTGTGTACTCGCTCAGTGGGAAGATTCGCGCTTGCGTCGGATCATTTCGTCGAGCTTGGCCTGCAACTCGCGACACGCATCCGTTGATGCTTCGCAGCGCGAACCGATCCGCTCCACGAGTCTCGGCTCGCCACCGAATCGCATGCGAATTCGTACCACGGAGGGCGCATAGGGGCTGGGCTCGGTCATCACATGCCAAGTGGTGACGTCCACGGGCCGGGCATCCAGGTTGGGACGCGTTTCGTACTGCACTACGCCCGGCGCGAGAATCTTCCGTTCAATGTTCGGCACGGCGTCGAGATAGCGAACCATTTCGACGACGCTGTCGCGTTCCATGGGCGAATAGTCGACATGCGCCTCGTTTGCTCGGGGCGCGGACGGAGGCGCGAGCAGGACAGGTTTGCCGGTCAGCGAAAGTATGGCGATGGTGTGGCGCACAGGAGCGTTCGCCGGACATTCCACGCGCCATTTCAACGCGGCCACGCGCGCGGCTTCATCCAGGTCGTCGCGTCCGCTGCCTTGGACCGTTTCGCTGTGCGTCACCTTGCCCTGTTTGTCCGCATGCACTCGCAGCATGATGAAGTTGGAATTGCGCAGCTTCAGCGACGCTTCGGGATATTGCGGCGGATGCTGTCGCTGGCTGGCTTCGTTGAGCTCACACGGGCCGTTGTCCGGCAGCGCCTGCGCGCGCGCACCGACCGGCGATAAACCGAGCAGCGACACCAGTACGGAACAATATTGCTTGAGCGCCATGCTCGTCCTTGTCGGCGCGCGGTGCTGAGTCGCCCGCGGTGGATCGACCGTGATGGCCAAGTCGGACTCAGGCGAGTTCGGCCTGTCCCTGCCCATCGCAATGCACAAACGTCACCGCCACCCCATGCGCCCCCAGCACCGCGGCGATCTGCTTGAGCCGCGCTTCGAAGTGCTGGTAGCGGCGGTTGAGCTTGTCGCGGCATTCGTCGGTGTTGCACGGCGCCTCGGGTGCGTAGCGCTGGTGCCAGGCGCTCGGCGAGAACAGGGCGATGCGGGCTTCGCCTTCGCTGTAGTGGATCAGCGGCTCGGGCGGGGCGTCCAGCCATTCCTCGCCGTCGGGCTGCAGCAGCGCGGTTTCCAGCAGCGGCCACAGCGGGCCGAGGCCGGCGTGGTCGTACTGCATGGCCATCATCGCGGCGAGGTCGTGGACGGTCAGATAGCGCGCGTGTTCGACCTGCAGCCCGAAGGCTTCCTGCGCGGCCAGGGCGGTGTCGGCGCCGGCCATGCCGCGTTCGAGCAGGCTGGATTCGAGCAGTTCGCCGACCCGCGCGACCCGGTCCGGGTCGCCGCTGAGCACGAACGGCACCAGCCGCAGCGGGCCGCCGGCGTAATCGGGCGAGGGCGCCAGCGCGCCGGGCAGTTGCTGGTCGTGGGCGCCGAACGCGATCACCCGACCGGCGTCGCTGGCGCCGCGCTCGCGCGGGGCGTTGGCCGACAGTTCGTCGAGTTCGCGGTGCAGGGGCCAGCCCGGGCGCAGCAGTTCGACCGGGTCGTAGTGGGCGCCCACGGTGACCAGGTCCAGCGCCGCGGTCTCGGCGGCGAAGCCGGCCAGATCGCGGGCGATCTTCTCCGACAGGGCGCCCGCGTCGTGACGGGGCAGCGCGCTGCGGCTGACCGCGGCGTCGCCCTTGAGCTCCAGCGCGAGGGCGCCGAGGACGTGCAGGGGCGCGGACGGGCCGCTGGCGGGAGGGCTGGCTGAGCTCATGGTCACCGAAGATACGCTGGCGTTTGGTAGAGCGCGTGTGCGGCGCTACACTGGGCCCCATTATGCCCGGTCCGCCGCGACGGGCCCTGTGAGAACTCCTTGCGAGGTGTGCCGATGCGCCAAAACCGTCCCGTCGCCGTGCTCGGTGGCGTGCGTATTCCGTTCTGCCGCCAAAACACCGCGTATGCGGATGTCGGCAACCTGGGCATGTCGGTGCGCACCCTGGGCGCGTTGGTCGAGAAGTTCGGCCTGCACGGCCAGCAGCTCGGCGAAGTGGCGATGGGCGCGGTGATCAAGCACAGCAGCGACTGGAACCTCGGCCGCGAGGCCGCGCTGTCGTCGGGCCTGTCGCCGCTGACCCCGGGCATCACCCTGCAGCGCGCCTGCGGCACCTCGCTCGACTCGATCATCACCATCGCCAACAAGATCGCGGTCGGCCAGATCGAGGCCGGCATCGGCGGCGGGTCGGACACGACCTCCGACGTGCCGATCGTGTACGGCAAGAGCCTGCGCCGGCGTCTGCTGGAAGCGGCGCGCGGGCGCAGCACCAAGGACAAGCTCGCCGCGTTCAAGGGCTTCCACCTGCGCGAGCTCAAGCCCGAGTTCCCCGGCGTGGCCGAGCCGCGCACCGGCAAGAGCATGGGCGAGCACTGCGAGGATATGGCCAAGCAGTGGAACATCTCGCGCGATTCGCAGGACGAATGGGCGCTGTCGTCGCACCTCAAGCTGGCCGCGGCCTACGAGCGCGGCTTTTTCGACGATCTGGTGGTGAGTTTCCGCGGGGTGTCGCGCGACAACAATCTGCGCGCCGACAGCACCCTGGAAAAGCTCGCGACCTTGAAGCCGGCGTTCGACAAGACCTCCGGGCGCGGCACGCTGACCGCCGCCAACTCGACCCCGCTGACCGATGGCGCTTCGGCCTGTCTGCTCGCTTCGGAGGAATGGGCGCAGGCGCATAACCACGAAGTGCTGTGCTATCTGCGCGACGCGCAGGTCGCGGCGGTCGATTTCGTCCACGGCGAGGGCCTGCTGATGGCGCCGACCGTGGCGGTGCCGGAGATGCTCAAGCGCAACGGCCTGACCTTGCAGGATTTCGACATCTACGAGATCCACGAAGCCTTCGCCGCGCAGGTGCTGTGCACGCTGCGCGCGTGGGAGAGCGAGGACTACTGCAAGAACCGTCTCGGCCTGGACGCGCCGCTGGGGCGGATCGACCCGGCCAAGATCAACCCGAACGGTTCCTCGCTGGCGGCCGGTCACCCGTTCGCCGCGACCGGTGCGCGCATCGTCGCGACCGCGGCCAAGGAATTGAAGCAGCGCGGCGGTGGGCGGTGTCTGATTTCGATCTGCACCGCGGGCGGCATGGGTGTGGTGGCGATTCTGGAGCGGTAAGCTCTCGCTGTTCCCTTCTCCCGCGCGGCGGGAGAAGGTGCCCGAAGGGCGGATGAGGGCGCGTAGTGCGTAATGGTTGCGTAGCCAGCGGCTGGCTTCGCACACCCTCACCCCAGCCCTCTCCCGCAAAGCGGGAGAGGGAGCAAATGTCGCAGTAACCCAGTCTCAAGCCGGCCCACCCCGACTCGTCCCCGCGATGTATTGCGGCGGCCACCCTGCCGGCGTCGTCCCCTTCTCCTTCATCTGTATCGCCAACTCCGCGTCCAGCACCGCCTGCTGATCGGCGTAAGCGGGATTGCCGGCCAGATTGGTGTTCTGCTGCGGGTCGGCGGACAGGTCGTACAGCTCCCAATCGCCGCCCTGGCTCTGCGCGCCCGCGGCCGGTGCATACACCGCATAGGTCCACTGCGCCGAACGGATCGCGCGGATCACGCTCGGGCCGTCGCCGCCGATGTCGTCGTAGGTGTAATGCACATAGTCCTGCACCGAGCCGCGGCTGCCTTCGAGCAGCGGGCTCAGGTCGGTGCCGGCCAGGCCGGGGAATTGCGAACTCACGCCGAGCAGGCTGGCCAAGGTCGGCAGCAGATCGACCGAACTGGCCAGCGCCTGCGTGCTTTGCGGCTGCGGCCATGCGACCGGATTGGAGAACAGCAGCGGCACGTGGATGGCTTCGTCGTAGGCGTTGACGAACTTCTCGACCATGCCGTGCGACAGGCCCAGCTCGCCATGATCGGCGAAACGCACGATCAAGGTCTGGTCGATCTGTTCGCTGCTCATCGCATCAAGGATCTGCTGGATCTGCGAATCGACATAGCCGACCAGATACGCATAGAAATCGACGAAGTCCTGCTCGCTGGCGCCGTCGTTGCCGCTCATCTGGGCGAAGGTGTAGCTCGATTGCGCGCGCGGCTTGGTCGATAAATTTTCGTCGGCGTTGAGCGGGATCGGCGCGGCGGCGGCGCGATAGGTGGTCTGGTCGTAATAGCTCGCGGCCTGATTGAGATACCCCAGATGCACGTCGTGCGGATTGACCAGCGACACCACCAGGCAATACGGCGAATCCGGCGGCGCGGCGAGGAAGCTCAGCGCATCGGCGAGGTAACGCTGATCGTTCTGATTGGGCGCGCCGGGCGTGACCGGCGCGGTGTCGAGGGTGCCGCCGCCGAGGAAGGTGGCGTTCAAGCTGATGCCGGCGTCGTTCGGGTCCCAGGTCGCGAAGCCCCATTGCGCGAGCTCATCGTCCTGCGTGCCTGGTTCGTTGTTGCCGAGCAGGTGCCACTTGCCGATCCAGTAGCAACCGTAGCCCGCGGCCTTGAGCACGCTGGCGAGATTGGGAAACTGCGAGGGCGGCGGCAGCGGCGCGCCGCCGGTGTGGGTGCAGCCGGTGACCGCCGGGTACTGGCTGGTCAGAAACGTCGCGCGGCTCGGCGAGCACATGCACGCGCCGGTGAATGCGGCCTGGAAATCGATGCCGTTGGCGGCGAGCTGCCGCATCGCCGGCATGGCCGCGGCGAGGGTGGGTTGGTACGACGCCGGCCATTGCAGCAGGCTGCGTTCCTGGTCGGTGATGATCAGCAACAGATTGGGTCGGTTGCCGTTCGAGAACAGATCGCTCAGGGCCATGTCGGTCGCTCCGTGGGATGCAAGCTCAAACGCGGGCAACGGCGCCGGCAGGACGGCCGTGACCGCCGCGCGTCGGCCCGGCGCATACAGCCGCCGCGCGCTCGGGCAATATGTGCGCACCGTCACGACAAGGAGCCGTCATGCGCCATTCCACACCTACCGTCCTCGTCCTGCTGGCCGCCGCGTTGTTGCCGCTGTCGGCCGCGGCGATGAGGTTGACCCCGCGATCGTTCGTCTGCCCGATCGACGGCAAGACCTTCTCGACCCGGCTGATGAGTTCGGGCACTTCGTTCGGCGCGTATTTCGATACCCAGCGCTTCGGCGCGATCGCCTCGCCGGCGCCGCTGCCGGTGTGCCCGGACAACGGCTTCATCGTGGTCGACGAGAAACGCAGCTACAGCGACGCCGAATTGGCCAGGCTGCGCGCGTTCGTGGCATCGGAGCAGTACCGCGGCTGGGTCGCGAACGACACGCCGTATTACCGATTGGCCAAGCAGATGGCCTGGTCGGGCGAATCGCCCGAGCGCATCGCCGGTGTGTTGCTGCAGGCGACCTGGGAGGCCGGCAGCCAGCGCTATCCGCGCTACGCCGCCGAAGCGCTGGCGGCGATGCAGCAACGCGCCGCGGGCGAAGCCGGCAGCGATCGCGTCTACCACACGCGCATGCTGATCGGCGAATTGCAGCGCCGCCTGGGGCGTTTCGATCAGGCTCAGGCGACCTTCGAGGCGCTACGGCGCGACCGCGCGTTTCCGGGCAAACAGGAGGCGGACACCGCCGTCTACATGCGCAAGGTGCTCGACGCGCAGTTGCAGCTGGTCCGTGCGCGCAGCGTGGCGCATGCGCGCTTGGACGAGGACGGCGGCATCGTCGATTTCTGATCGGTGATCGGTTGAAGCGCAATCGCGCCGCGAGTGAATGCGGCGCGATGCGCGGACCCGAACCGGTTGTTGGTCGATCGCCGACGCACGCGGCGATCAAGACTCGCGCCGACGCCAAAGCGCCGGCACGAATCACAGCGCTCACGCCATGCTGCGCACCGGATTGCGTTGCTGTTCGGCCTGCTGCTCTTGCTGCAGCGCCGCCTGCTGCTGAGTCGGCTGCGGCTGATTCATCGCCAGCGCCTGGAACGACTGCTCGACCTTGGTCTCCATCGCCTCGCGGGTGTTGACGTGCGCGCGCTGGGCGGCCGGATCGGACGGATCGCCGCGCACCACGAACACGTTCTCGCCGGCGCCGAGCCGGTCGGTGCCGCGGCTGAGCACGACCGCATCGACCCGATCGAAACGGTTGTCGCCGGCGAGCTGGGTCAGGCGCGCGGTCAGGCGTTCGCTGCCTTCGTCGTAACCGCGGCCGTGCGCCGCATCCAGGCGCTGCACGCCCTCGCGGCATTGGCAGTACAGCGAATGCTGCGGATGGTCTTCGCGGCGCGGGTCGAACGGCGCCGACCCGTTGCCGTCGAAGCGGTCGCCGAAGTCGCCGCGGGCCAGCTGCACCCGGGCCTCGCCGCGTCCGGGTTCCCGCGCCGCTTCGCCAAGATCGGCGCGGGCCAATTGCACCTGAGCTTCGCCACGACCGAGGTCGCGCGTCGGTTCGCCCGCGTCGGACAACACCGCCGGGCTGCGCATGATCGGCCGGCCGCGATTGGGATCGGCCGGATGAAAATCGTCGCGCATCTCCTGCCGGTGCAGGCGCACCGCGCGGGCATCGTTGAGTTCGGCGATCAAGGCGCGGTCGGTAACCGTGCGCGACATGCTCATGCCTTCGTCCGCGCCGGAAATCTGCGCCGATTCCGACCAGATGCCCCGGCGCGGGCTGTACTCGTACAGCATCGGTGCGCGCTGGATGCGATTGGGGTCGACATTGGATTCGCGGCCCATCGCGGTGGCGCTGACCGCGGCCAGGCGCCCGGTGTAACTGGTGGCTTCGCCCGGCGGCAGGTTGCGGCCGATGTCGTACAAGGTGCTGGCGGTGCGGCCCAGGCCGAGCGCGCCGTTGTTGAGCATGTGGTCCCACACGCGTTCGACTTCGGCCTCGCCGTGGGTGCGGCGCGCGCCTTCGAGCAACTGCCGCGGCGTCCACGCGTTGGGATTGATGCCGGCCTGGGTGAAGGACTGATCGTGGGCGCGCTGCACGTCGCGCGCGGGCAGGTTCAAGGCCAGTTCGGGATGGCCCTCGCGTACATGCTCGCGGCGCATCGCCAGGTCGCGGGTGATCAGGTCGACGCCGAAACGCTCCCAGTCGCGCTCGCTCATGTCGCGGCCGTCGCTGTGCGCGCGCATGTCGGCATGCAGGTTGGCGACTCGGCCGGGCGCGTTGTCGTTGCGCACCACGCCGAGCGCGAGCGTGCCGTAGCCGTCGTTGCCCGGATGCTGCGCGAGGTAGTTCCAGTACAGCTCGCGATTACCCTGTTGGGCGTAATGGCCCAGGATGGTCAGGTCGCGTTCGTTCAATCCGCTCATCGGGTGGTCTTCCTTGCTGTCGTCTTAGCTGGCGCCGGGTCAGGGCGCTGCGTTGCTGTGGTACTGGTCGAACAGGCCGCGCACGCGCGCATCGATGCGCTGCCAGTCCTTGAGGAATACCCGCAGGTATTCGACGGTGACGCGGGTGTTGTAGCGCGGCAGGATCAGGCTGTGCTCGCAGGTCGCGATCGGCGGCTTGATCTGTTCGAGCGTGTTGCCCTCGAGCACCACGCCGTCGGGCATTTCGCGCGTGCTGCAGGTGATCACCGTGGTCAGTTTGCCCTGCGCGTCGCGCTGCACGAACCAGTCGCGATTGAGCGCGGACTCGCGCTGGCGCGCCAGGTCGATCGTGTCGCCGTGTTGCTTGCGCAGGTACGCGCCGAGTTTCTGGAAATCCAGGTAGTAGGGCTCCAGGCCGAACACCGGTTCGCCGCGCAGGCGCAGGTCGATATTGAGCGAGGGGTCTTCCTGCGCGGCCTGCGGCGAATCGATATCGGAACGGATGATCCGCTCCAGCAGCGTATCGAGCGGCACCCGGTCGATGAAGCTCGGGGTGATGCTGACCCCCTTGCGGAACCGGTCCTGGTCGTCGAAATAGCGCTCGCCCGGCGCCAGCGGCTGCAGGTCGGGCCACTGCACGATCAGGCGCATATTGCCCTGGAAATCCGGGCCGAGCTGGGTGTCGAAATAATTCGCGGGAATCGCGAAGCGGTGCGGGCCGAGCTTGGCTTGCACCGGTTTGTCGGTATAGGGCGAGGCGACGGCGGCGTCCGTCATGGCATGAGGCTCCTGGGCTGGGCTGGAGGGCAGCGCCGACGATGTGCAGGCCACCAGTGCGAGGCTGGCGGCGAGGACGAAGCTGCGGCAAGTCCGGGCCGAGGTCGTCATGGGCATCCTCCATTGATGCGGTGCGGATGTACGGGTGGGGTGCGCACAGCGGGCCAGTCTAGGTGCGGCCGGAGGACGGGTAAAGGAAGCCGGCGCTGCGGCCAGCGTCGAGGCTCCGCGCGGTGACTGGTTTTCCCGCTCGCGGCTCGCGGCGGTGCACACGGTGAATCCGGCGAGGCGGGCACCCATCCGAGCATCGATCCGTGATCGCAGTCGCGCCGGTTCACCAAGCTGCTCCGATGGCACGGTTGTTGTGTCTCCATTCGCGATGGTACGGTCGATCGACAACAAACCATACGCAAACGTATCTTAATGTGCTGAACAGTCTCTGGGAGGGGACAGCCTCATGCGCAAGCTCGGGTCGTGGTTCGCGTCGTGTCTGGTCCTGGCCGTGGTCGCCGCTCCGGCGATGGCGGGTGGTTTCAACGGCAGCTATCAACGCATTCCCGGTTGGGACGGCGCGGAGATGGGCGCCTTCGTGATGGTGCCCAAGGACCAGGGCCCGGGGCCGTTCCCGCTGCTGGTGATGCCGGCCAGCTGGGGCGCGCCGAACCTGGAGTACGTCGGCCGCGGCGCGGTCCTCGCCGGCCAGGGCTATGTGGTGGTCAGCTACACCTCGCGCGGGTTCTACGATTCGGCCGGGCAGATCGACATCGCCGGGCCGGGCACGGTCGAGGACGTCAGCGCGGTGATCGACTGGGCCCTGGCGCATACCCCATCCAACCCGGCCAAGATCGGCGCCAGCGGCATTTCCTACGGCGCCGGCATCAGCCTGCTCGCGGCCGAGCGCGATCCGCGGATCAAGGCGGTCGCGGCCTTGAGCGGCTGGGCCGACCTGGAAGCGTCGCTGTACGCCAACCGCACCGTCAGCCAGCAAGGCGCGGCGCTGTTGGTGCTGGCCGGTTCGCTGACCGGACGGCCCGGGCCGGAACTGGCTGGCGCCACCGCGCGCATCGCGCTCGGCGACTTCGACGGCGCGGTCAAGGGCCTGTTGCCGGTGGTGCCGCAGCGCAGCCCGATCACCGACGCGGCCGCCTTGAACCGCAACGGCACCGCGGTGTTCCTCGCCAACGCCTTCAACGACAGCCTGTTCCCGCCGGGTCAGTACATCGACTTCTACACCGGCCTGAGCGGACCCAAGCAGTTGCTGTTCGCCCACGGCGATCACGCCACGGTCGAAGTGCCCGGCGCGTTCGGCCTGCCGAACGAGGTCTACACCGGCGCGGTGCGCTGGTTCGACCATCACCTCAAGGGTCTCGACAACGGCGTGCAGCGCGAACCGGCGGTGCGGCTGAAATCGCAGGACGGCGACTGGCGCGGCTATGCCGACTGGAACGCGGTGCAGACCGGGTCGACCGTGCTCGCGCTGAGCCGGCCGAGCGGCCTGATCGCGCCGACCGGCGAATTGCGCATCACGCCGAGCACCGGCTGGAATCATTCGATCCTGACCGGCCTGCCGACCGTCGCCGATTCCGGCATCGCTTTCGTCAGTGGTTTCCTGCAATCGGTGCAGGTCGCGCCGCAGGCGTCGATTCCGCTGGTCCTGCGCGCCGGCGCGGGCGTGTGGCAGACGCCGATGAACTGGCTGCCGCAGCAGCTCAGCGGCATGCCGAAGCTGCACGTCACGGTGACTCCGAGCCAGTCCGAGGTCAGCCTGTTCGCCTATCTGTACAGCGTCGACCTGCTCGGCAACGGCACCTTGCTCAGCCACAAGCCGTACTCGCTGCGCGGCGCGCGGCCCGGTGTGGCGCAGACCATCGACCTGCGCCTGGAGGCGACCAGCTGGGACATCCCGGCCGGCCGCAGGCTGGTGTTGGTGGTCGACACCCAGGACCCGCGCTACACCAGCGCGAGCACGATCGGCGGCAGCGTGAGTTTCAGTTCGCCGGCGTCGGATCCGTCGACGTTGACGGTGGCGTTGCGCTGAATTTCGCGATGGCGTGGCAAACGAGACGGCGCTTCGATGCGCCGTTTTCGTTTTGGTGGTGTGAGGCGGGGGCGGTGTTCCGATGGGTGTCGGATACGCGGTGCCGTGGAGACGTGGGTCCAGGATTTCGAGCGACGAGATGTCGCCATGTCATGGCGATGGCGTCGTGATCGTAATTTCGCGGTCGCGGCTTGCGCCGCTCCTACAGGGTGGCCACGCAGTTTTTGCTCGGGCGTGAAGCCGCGCAGTTCACCCAGCGCTGCGAGGCATCGAACTCGCGTTAGCAAACGCACACCCGAAGGGCGGCGTGCAGGATGCACGCCGTGCGCCACCGGGACATGGATGTCCCGTGTGGCGCATGTCTGCGCAAGCACCGATCGTGCGGCTCTTGATTCGAAACAGGAACGCCTTTTTCTTTGGTGACTTTCTTTTGTGGCTCTGGACAAAAGAAAGTTACCCGCCG
>JGI25151J46595_10000847_pt1 | contig 24389 bp, 20 predicted proteins | sample AraplaMF_Col_mLB_FD_46595 | JGI IMG/M metagenome (IMG submission 46595) | reverse complement strand
CGGCAACCAGCTCCGGATCGTCCTCGGCGGCCTCGAGGGCCATGAATACGAAGGCCTGACCCGGACGCAGGAGCGCGAGATCCGCGCCTTCATCGAGGCCGCCCACGCCGACGGCAAGGTCACCTTCGAGGAGACTATCGACTTCCTGGCCGTGGTGAACCGCACGACCGGCGACGTCGTCCCCGACCTTCCCGCCTCCAGCCTCGCCACCGCGAAATTCTATCTCGAGGAGCACGGCATCGAGCCGACCGAGGACCGGGTCCGGGCCCTGGCCGAGGCCGCGGAAACCACCGTGGCCGATACTGAGGACGAGGTGGAAGAAGCCGCCTGAAGCCGCGGCCGGCGGGGCGGACGGCGTTGATACCGCCATCCGCCCTGTCGCCTTACTCCGCGGGGACCGGGGTCGCCCCCTCCTCCGGCACCGGCAGCGGGTCGCCGGCCAGGGCGGCCCTCAGCCGGGTCTCGTCGAGCGCGCCTTCCCAGCGGGCGACGACGACCGCGGCGACGGCGTTGCCGACGAAATTGGTCAGGGCCCGGCATTCCGACATGAAGCGGTCGACGCCGAGGATCAGCGCCATGCCGGCGACCGGCACGGTCGGCACCACCGACAGCGTCGCCGCCAGGGTGATGAAGCCCGAGCCGGTGACGCCGGCCGCGCCCTTGGAGCTGAGCATCGCCACCGCCAGCAGCAGGAGCTCGTCGCCCAGCGACAGATGCGTGTTCGTCGCCTGGGCGATGAACAGCGCCGCCATGGTCATGTAGATGTTGGTGCCGTCGAGGTTGAAGGAGTAGCCGGTCGGGATCACCAGCCCGACCACCGACTTGGCGCAGCCCGCGCGCTCCATCTTCTCGATCAGCGACGGCAGCGCCGCCTCCGACGAGCTGGTGCCCAGCACCAGCAGCAACTCGGCCTTGATGTAGCGGATCAGCGCCAGCACCGAGAAGCCGTTGTAGCGGGCGACCGCGCCCAGCACGACCACGACGAAGATGATCGAGGTCGCATAGAAGGTGCCGACCAGGAACGCCAGGTTGATCACCGACCCGATGCCGAACTTGCCGATGGTGAAGGCCATGGCGCCGAAGGCCCCGATCGGCGCCACCTTCATCAGGATGTGGACGACCTTGAAGACCGCGCCCGACACCGCCTTCAGGAAGTTCAGCACAGGCACGCCCTTCTCGCCGGTCATGGCGAGGCCGACGCCGAACAGCACCGAGACGAACAGCACCTGCAGGATGTCGCCGCTGACGAAGGCGCTGAACATCGTCGCCGGGACGATGTTCATCAGGAACCCGACGATCGACTGGTCGTGCGCCTTGGCGGCGTAGCCCTCGACCGCCTTGGCGTCGAGCGTCGCCGGATCGATGTTCAGTCCGGCGCCGGGCTGCACCAGGTTGGCGATCACCAGCCCGACGACCAGCGCCAGCGTCGAGAACACCAGGAAGTAGCCGAGCGCCTTGGCGCCGACCCGCCCGACCTTCTCCAGGTCGCGCATGCCGGCGATGCCGGTGACGACGGTCAGGAAGATGACCGGCGAGATGATCATCTTGACCAGGCTGATGAAGCCGTCGCCGAGCGGCTTCATCGCCGCGCCGAGATCCGGGTAGAAATGACCGAGCAGGACGCCGATCACGACCGCGATCAGCACCTGGACATAGAGATGGCGGTAGAAGGGGATGGGACGCGTGGCGGCGTCGGCTGTGGCCATGGCACACACTCCTCGGGGCGCAGGCCGCGATGACCGCGGCGACGCCGGCATGGGGTTTCCTGCCGCCCCGGGGATGCCCCTTCTTGCGGACGGCTGGCCAGGAAGGGAGCAATCGCCGTGCCAGCCGGGACGCATCGGCCGGGATTTCGCCATCCCCTTGGCCAAAAAGGGATTTTCTTGGACGACCCGCGATCGCCGGCTGCCGATCTGTGCGGAATCCCGCACAGGTGCCGCCCTGGCCGGGCGGACATCCGCACAGCCTTCCCCACAGTCATTCCGGCCCCACAGTGCTAGACTCGCGGCATGACCACCGTCGACCGTCCCATGGCCGCCGCAATCCTGGCCCGGCCCGCCGCAGCACCGCACCGGTGGCACAGCTGGGCGGTCTTCGCCGTGGCCGGCGCCGCCCTGTTCACCGCCGTGGTCTGGCTGGCCGGGCCGGTTGGGCGCGACCGGGCGCTGGTCGAGATCGCGCGATCGGCCGAGGCCGCCCTCGGCCTGCATGTGGCGATGCTGCGCAGCGAGCTGGAGAAGCAGCGCTCCCTGCCTTTCGTCCTGGCCCAGGACCCGGATGTCCGCGCCGCGCTGACCGCTGCCAACGACCGGCCGCGGCTGGACGGGATCAATGCCAAGTTCGAGGCGCTGAGCCAGGGCACGCGGGCGGCGGTGATCTATCTGCTGGACCGCGGCGGCACCGCGATCGCCGCCAGCAACTGGCGTGAGCCGATCAGCTTCGTCGGCCAGCACTACGCTTTCCGCGGCTATTACCAGCGGGCGGTCGAGACCGGCGAGGCCGAGTTCTTCGCCATGGGCACGATGAGCCGCAAGCCCGGCTCCTACCTGTCGCGCCGGATCGACGGGCCGAACGGGCTGCTCGGTGTGATCGTGGTCAAGGTCGAGTTCGACGAGATGGAAGAGGCCTGGGGCCGCTTCGCCGAGACCGCCTTCGTCACCGACGAGCGCAACGTGGTGCTGCTGACCGACGTGCCGGACTGGCGCTTCCGCAGCTTCGGCCCGCTGCCGGAGGCGGATCGCGCGGCGGTGCGCGAGAGCCTGCAATATGGCGGCGCGCCGCTCGACCCGCTGCCGATCGCGCCGGACGCGGCCTCGCCCCGGCCCGAGGCCGTGACCGCGACCCTGCCGGGCGCGCGGATGGCCGGGCGCTTCCTCGCCCTCGCCGCCCCGGTGCCGACCACCGGCTGGACCCTGCACCTGCTGGCGCCGACCTCGCCTTCCGTCGGCCGCGCCATGATGGACACGCGGCTGATCGCTGGGCTGGTGACGCTGCTGGCCCTGGCCGCCGCGGCCGCCCTGCTCTACCGCCGCAACCGCGCCCTGACCAACACGGCGCGGCAGGCGGCGGCGCAGGCGGAGCTGGAACGCCGCGTCGCCGAGCGCACCCGCGCCCTGAACGACGCCAACCAGCGCCTGACCGAGGAGATGGAGGAGCGGCGCCGCGGCGAACAGCGCCGGCAGCAACTGCAGGAGGAGCTGACCCAGGCCAACCGCCTCGCCATCCTCGGCCAGGTCGCGGCCAGCGTGGCGCATGAGATCAACCAGCCGGTGGCGGCGATCCGCGCCTATGCCGACAACGCCTCGGTGTTCCTGGAGCGCGACAGGCCCGCTTCGGTGCGCGAGAACCTGTCGACCATCGCCGGGCTGACCGACCGGGTCGGCACCATCACCCAGCATCTGCGCGCCTTCTCGCGCAAGGCCACCGGCCGGGTCGAGGCGACCTCCTGCGCCGATGCGGTCGAGGGCGCGCTGATCCTGACCCGGCCGCGCATCCGCCGCCAGTCGGTGCGGCTGGTGCAGGATCTGCCGCCCGGCGAGGTCTGGGTGGTGGCGGAGCGGGTGCGGCTGGAGCAGATCCTGGTCAACCTGCTGCAGAACGCGCTCGACGCCGTCGACGGCCTGCCCGCCCCGGAGATCCGCATCGCGGTGGATGCCGGGGACGAAGAGGTTAAGATTGCGGTGTCAGACACCGGCAAGGGCCTCGACCCCGACGCGATGAAGGCGCTGTTCATCCCCTTCGCCACCTCGAAACCGGCCGGGCTCGGCCTCGGCCTGGTGATCTGCCAGGACATCGCGCGCGAGTTCGGCGGCAGTATCGCCGCCGGCAATCGCGATAGTGGCGGGGCCGTCTTCACCGTGACATTGAGACGGGCGCAATGAGGGCGCCCGAGAAGCGGGCGCCATGAGCGCGGGACAGGTGGTCTTCGTCGATGACGAGGTCGAGGTCCGGCACGCGAATGTGCAGAGCCTGGAACTGGCCGGCTTCGAGGTCACGGCGCTGGACTCCGCCCGCGCCGCGCTGGCGACGGTCGACCGCGACTTTCCGGGCGCCGTGGTCACCGACATCCGCATGCCCGAGACCGACGGCCTGGCTTTGTTCGGCCGGCTCCGCGAACTCGACCCCGACCTGCCGGTGATCCTGATCACCGGCCATGGCGACATCGCCATGGCGGTCGGCGCCATGCGGGACGGCGCCTATGACTTCCTGGCCAAGCCCTACCCGGCCGAGCGGCTGGTCGACAGCGTCCGCCGGGCGGTGGAGAAGCGGCGGCTGGTGATCGAGAATCGCCGGCTGAAGGCGCAACTGGAGGCGGCCGACGACCTCGCCTTCCTCGGCGACACGCCGGAAATGGAGCGGCTGCGTGACACTGTGCGCAACGTCGCCGACGCCGATGTCGACGTGCTGGTGCTGGGCGAGACCGGGTCCGGCAAGGAGGTGGTGGCCGAGGCGCTGCACCGCTGGAGCCGCCGCCGGTCGAAGCCGCTGGTGGCGCTGAACTGCGGCGCGCTGCCGGAGAGCGTGATCGAGAGCGAGCTGTTCGGCCACGAGGCCGGCGCCTTCACCGGGGCGCAGAAGCGCCGCATCGGCCGGATCGAGCATGCCGATGGCGGCACCCTGTTCCTGGACGAGGTCGAGAGCATGCCGGCGGCGCTGCAGGTCAAGCTGCTGCGGGTGCTGGAGGAACGGGCGGTGGAGCCGCTCGGCACCAATGAGCGCCGGCCGCTGGACCTGCGCGTCGTCGCCGCCACCAAGACCGACCTCGCCGCGGCGTCGCAGGAGGGCAAGTTCCGGGCCGACCTGTACTACCGGCTGAACGTGGTGACGCTGCGCATCCCACCCTTACGCGAGCGCCGGGCCGACATCCCGCTGCTGTTCGCCCATTTCCTGGCCCGCGCCGCCGAGCGCTTCCGCCGTGACCCGCCGCCGCTCGGCGACACGGTGCGGCGGCACCTGCTGGACCATGACTGGCCGGGCAATGTGCGGGAGCTGGCGCATTTTGCCGACCGGGTGGCGCTCGGCCTCGGCGGCATCGACGCCCCGGCCCCGCCAGAGGCGCCGGCCAGCCTGCCGGAGCGGGTCGAGCGCTACGAGGCCGCCCTGCTGCGCGAAGCGCTGGCAGCGCACAAGGGCGACGTCCGGGCTACGATCGAGACCCTCGGGCTGCCGCGCAAGACCTTCTACGACAAGCTGGCGCGGCACGGCATCGATCCGAACGAATACCGGGCGGAGCCGATCGGGCGAAAGGCGGGGTGACGCCAATCCGGAAGACGCCACAGGAGAAGCGACGCGGCGATAGCGCGCCTGTCAGCCGCGCCGGTTCTGTTCAGCCTCGGCAATGATCCGGTCCATCTCCGCCAGGGCTTCGTCCAGCGTCACCCAGCCGTCGCGGTCGGCCTCCTGCTCGACTTCCCGGAGCATCGCCATGAACGCACGGCGACGTTCCTCTGGGGATTTGTCGGCAAGGCCTTCAAGCCTCGACGTCGGATGCGGATCGGTTGTCATGATCAGCCCATATCAAGACAGAAACAGAATGAGGCCGAGCAAGACTGAAGGCAACAAACGTTGCCTCTCCCGCTTGCGAGGCCTTTTCACAATGTCCATTCCTACCGTCATTGCGAGGAGGCAAAGCCGACGAAGCAATCCACGCCTCCGCTCTTGCGGCCCGATGGATTGCTTCGCTGCGCTCGCAATGACGGTGTTGGAATTCTGAAAAGGTCTCGCTTGCCGGAAAGGCAACGCAAAAGTGCGAGCCGACCTTTGGTCTACGGCAGCTTGACGAAATCCGCGTCGATCGTGGTCTCGACCTTGCCGTTCACCGCCCTTGTGTAGTGCAGGGACAGCTTACCGGGCGCGGTCAGGGTGCGGCGGTAGCTCTGCACCTCCGTCTGGCGGCCGGTCTTCGCCGTCAGCTCGGTGGTGAGCACCGAGCCTTCCAGCCGGGCCTTGGCCTGGGCGCCGCTGTCGAGCTTGGCCGACCAGACATTCGGCGTCTTGCCGGGCTCGAAGACCGCGGTGTTCTCGCGCATCTTGAGCTGGTCGTCATTGGCCTCGCCGTCGCGCGGCCCCTCGGCGCTGCGCCAGCGCAGGAACAGGCCGCCATCGGCCGAGGCGTCGATCACCAGCGCCGCGGCGCGGCGGGTGTCGCCTTCGCCCTGGCTGGCGCCGACCCAGGAACCGCGGAACGCCTCGATCCCGGTTGCCGCAGCCACAGGCGCCGCGGCGGCCGGAGCAGCCGCAGGCGGCTTGGTCTCCCCGGATGCCGGAACGCAGGCGCCCAGCGCCATGATCGCAGCCATCCCCAGGATGGCGTGCCGCAGCCTCATCTCGTCCCCCTTCCCGTCCCCACAGGATCGATTCGGCGGCCATCATCGCCGATGCGGCATCCCGGCAGCACGGGAAATCGGCCCCGCACAACGGAAAACGGCCGCCCCGACGGATCGGGACGACCGTTCATCCGGAAACAGCGGAATGCGTCAGGCCCGGATCACGCCCGTGGCCGGCGCATGGAGGCCCAGTGCCGCGGCGGCGGTGGCGACGATGTCCTGCGCCGACAGCGTCGCCTCGGCATATTGCAGCTCCGGCTTGTCGTGGTCCTGGAACCGGTCCGGCAGCGTCATCGGCCGCATCTTCAGCCCGTGGTCCAGCAGGCCGGCGCGGGCCAGATGGTGCAGCACGATGCTGCCGAAACCACCCTCGGCCCCCTCCTCCACCGTGATCAGCACGGCGTGGTGGCGGGCCAGCTGGCCGACCAGCTCAGTGTCGAGCGGCTTGGCGAAGCGGGCATCGGCCACGGTGGTCGACAGGCCCATCCCGCCCAAGGCATCAGCCGCCGCCAGGCATTCCTGCAGCCGGGTGCCGTAGCTGAGCAGCGCGATGGTCGTGCCCTCGCGCAGCACACGGCCCTTGCCCAGCGCCAGGGGCTTGCCGCGGACCGGCAACTCGACGCCGACGCCGTCGCCGCGCGGATAGCGGAAGGCCGAGGGCCGGTCGTCCAGCGCCGCGGCGGTCGCCACCATGTGCACCAGCTCGGCCTCGTCAGCCGCCGCCATCAGCACCATGCCGGGCAGGCAGCCGAGATAGGGGATGTCGAAGGCGCCGGCATGGGTGGCGCCGTCGGCGCCCACCAACCCGGCCCGGTCGATGGCGAAGCGCACCGGCAGGTGCTGGATCGCCACGTCATGCACCACCTGGTCGTAGGCGCGCTGCAGGAAGGTCGAGTAGATCGCGCAGAACGGCTTGAAGCCTTCCGTCGCCATGCCTGCGGCGAAGGTCACCGCATGCTGCTCGGCGATGCCGACGTCGAAGCTGCGCGTCGGGAAGGCTTGAGCGAACTTGTCGAGGCCCGTGCCCGACGGCATGGCGGCGGTGACGGCGACGACGCGCTCGTCCTCCTCCGCCTCCTGGATCAGAGCCTGGGCGAAGACGCCGGTGTAGCTCGGCGCGTTGCTCTTCGGCTTGGCCTGGGCCCCGGTGATGACGTCGAAGCGGCTGACGCCGTGATACTTGTCCGGCGCCGCCTCGGCCGGGCCGTAGCCCTTGCCCTTCTGGGTGACGACATGGACCAGCACCGGGCCGTCATCGGCGTCGCGGACATTCTCGAGCACCGGCAGCAGGTGGTCGAGATTGTGTCCGTCGATCGGGCCGACATAGTAGAAGCCCAGCTCCTCGAACAGCGTGCCGCCGGTGACGAAGCCGCGGGCATATTCCTCGGCCCGTTTGGCGGCGCGCGCCACCGGCCGTGGGAAGACCGCGGTGACGTCGCGCATCAGGTGCCGCAGCGAACGATAGGAGCGGGAGGAGATCAGCCGCGACAGATAGGCGCTCATGGCGCCGACCGGCGGCGCGATCGACATGTCGTTGTCGTTGAGGATGACGACCAGGCGGCTCTTCAGCGCGCCGGCGTTGTTCATGGCCTCATAGGCCATGCCGGCGCTCATCGCGCCGTCGCCGATCACCGCGACGACTCGGAAGTCGTCCCCCTTCAGGTCGCGCGCAACGGCCATGCCGAGGCCGGCCGAGATCGAGGTCGAGCTGTGCGCCGCGCCGAACGGATCGTATTCGCTTTCCGATCGACGGGTNAAGCCGGACAGGCCGCCGCCCTGNCGCAGGCTGCGGATGCGGTCGCGCCGNCCGGTCAGGATCTTGTGCGGATAGGCCTGGTGGCCGACATCCCAGATCAGCTTGTCGCGTGGNGTGTCGAACACCCGGTGCAGGGCGACCGTGAGCTCGACCACGCCGAGACCGGCGCCGAGATGGCCGCCCGTGGTCGAGACCGCGTCGATGGTCTCGGCCCTGAGCTCGTCGGCGACCTGCTTCACGTCGGAAGCCGGCAGGAGTCGGAGGTCTTCGGGGGTGTGGATGGTGTCGAGCAGCGGCGTGACTGGCTTCATTCAGCTTCGCTTTCGGCAGGCTTGATCCGACGGTTCGGGCGGCTTCGGCGTCGGTCTCTCTCCCGCCATGACGGCAGACCAGCGGCCGAAGCACCCCTCATTTTCCTGCCCCGTAGTCTTTCCAGCACTATAGGGGAGCGGTGGCGCGATCAAGAAAATCCGGTGACGGGGCCATGACAGGATGCCGATTTGCCACACCCTGAGGCCGCTCCGCCACGGTCCGGCCGTGGCCGTGGCGGAACCGGCCGGGATGCGCCGCGAGCCGTCATTGACAAGCCCGCTCCACACCCTTAAGAACCCCGGACCGAGCGGCACTGCCGTTCGACGGAGGGGTGGCCGAGCGGCTGAAGGCAACGGTTTGCTAAACCGTCCACGGGAGAAATCCCGTGCCCGGGTTCGAATCCCGGTCCCTCCGCCACCCTACGCCTTCGGCTTCGGGTGGCAGGCCATGGCTGACGAGCGAGGCATGCTCACCGCCAGAACGGCTTCGACAATTCGGACAGCGTGTCGCAGCGGGTCCAGCCGAGATCCTTCAGATCCAGCGCCGAGAGGCTGGCCAACGCGCGGCGCTGCCGGATCCGCTCCAGCGCGTCCTCCAAAGCCAGCATCAGGCGCCACGCCAATGAGCGGGCCGGCCGGGGCCGAACGGTCCCGGGCACGTTGTCATTGGCGCGTCGCCTGGCCAGGTCGTCCCAAACGCCAGGCGCGGCCGAACCGATGCCTCCCATCGCCTGCCCCGCAGACAAGCCCCGCCTCATCGTCGAATGCGGGGGTTGGAATGATAGGGCCCGGAGGCTCGACCCGGCCAGCGTGTCGCGCAGCGGCCGCCTCCCCGCTGGACAGTCGCGGCGGGACTCGATAGGGAATGGGCCGGCGCCGGATTAGCTCAGTTGGTAGAGCAGCGGTTTTGTAAACCGAAGGTCGCGGGTTCGACCCCTGCATCCGGCACCACTCAACGCATTGATTGCGCACGCATTTCTGCGCTGACACAGCGCAGCGCGTGCGAGCATATGCGTTCGGGGTTGCAGTTGGGGTTGCAGAACTGCATGTCTGCGCCCTGCTGTGTGCATGACTGTGATTCGTCAGCACGCCGCACCGATCCCGCGCGCAGCGCGACATGAACCGCCCGACGCCAACGCACAGCGCACGCACCGTGCACGCAGCCGAGCATCACAACACGCGTTGCCGTGTGCACTGCTGTGTCCATGCCGCGTCGAACAGCACGCACGTGCGTCAGGTGCGTGGATGGGACCCATTCGATCGCGCGCTGTGTGCGCACCGCGACCCCCCTACCCCCGGAAACAGACGGACGGTCGGCGGGCGGGCCACACCGACGCGTAAAATTTCCAACATCAGCACCCTGTACCAGTACAACGGCTGCATCGATGCATGCACTGCACGCGCAGGTGTCATCAGCAGTGCCGGCCGGTGTGGCTGTCTCTGTGTTTATGTCGCGCCGGAGGGCTTGCGCAAGGATCGCGCATATCCGAACGTGCGTCCGTCCGCATTGTCAGGTTCCGGCCGGACTTACGGCCGAAGGGGGGGGATGAATTGTCGATCCACGATGTGTATTCAAAGAGAGCGAAGCGCGCGTCAGGCAACTTCGGTGACGTTTATGAATACGACACCATGCCAAAAACGCTTCGTGTGCAGATACAGCAAATTTTTGACGATGCGCTTGGCGACAAGTACGACACGAATGAGCAAGGTCCGAGTAAATCTTGGAACGCGATCCGAGATATTGTCCGCAAGGAGCACGGAATACACACCCTGCAGGGAAAACCATCTTCAACCGACGATATCCCTCATTGTCTTGAGCACAGCGAAAACATCATGCTCCTGCTTGATGTTCTGGAGACTGGCCTGTGGGTAATTGAAACGCATTTCCGCAATTTTGATCTGACTGATCGCCGAAGGCGCGGCATAAAGTTGGCGCCCCGCGAAGCAGTGAGCGACGCCAACACCCGAATGCGAGAGGCGGCATTCGGATTTCAATACGAACGCGGAAAATTGATACGAGTTGACAGCCAAATCGTTCACGCCGAAGTCGTAAAGCCGGCACTTCATCTGCTTTCCGATCCAAGATTTTCAGGAGCGGAGAAGGAATATCTCGACGCGCACGCGCATTACCGGCAATCGGAATTCAAAGATGCAATCGTCGATGCGAACAACGCGTTCGAAAGTACGTTGAAGACGATTTGCGAGTTGCGCAAATGGGAAGTAAAATCGGGAGCCAGAGCATCTGACCTGCTGAAAGTTGTTCGACAGAACGGCCTTATGCCCGATTATCTCGACAATTCGTTCGATCAACTTTACGGCACGCTTGCGAACGGACTCCCGAAGGTCCGAAACAACGAAGGCGGACACGGCGACGGATCGACACCGAAGGAAGTGCCGCAGCACGTCGCCGCGTATGCGCTTCATCTGGCAGCAACGAACATCGTCTTCATGGTCGAAGCCTTCCGCGCGCTCCCGCCGTTGCCTCCGTCTTCGTGACGACTGCCGGCACAAGCCGTGCATCGCTGCCGTACAACTGCGCTGCGAGCCGGTTCCGTGCTGCAACGGCATCCGCCACGTTGTTGAACCACCCGCCGTGGTAAGCCCGGCCCTCGAACGTCACGCGTGCACGGTACCGCAGTCGCGATCGGTCAAACGAGATGCCGTTGGGCAACGCCTTGTACGTGCTGTCTCTGCGTCGGTGCTGCCCGATCGCGCGGCGCGGTGCATCGGACGGGAACAGAGTGTCCGTCATCATGTCACCGCCGCTTCGCCCTCGCGTGCTGCGCAACCTGCTCCAGGAAGCCGACGTTTCCGAGCAGACCCGCACGCTGCAACGTCTCCATGACCTTCAACTTCGGGTGCGCATCGTCGAGTCCGTTCAGGTAATCGACAACGGCATCATCGTCTTCCTCCGACAGAGTGCCGAACGCCGCGATCATCTGCGCATCCGTCGCCGGCCGGCCGCTGTCGAACAGCTTCAACAGCGCGCCAGCTTGCGCAGGATCGACGCCTTCGGACTGAAACATGCTCGCCACCGCGACCGCTTCATCAGCCGTGCTGCGTCCCGCGTGCTCGCGCAGACCGTACGGCGTCAAGAACGCTTCCCGATCTGCAATCCGGTTCGCGTTGTCCGCGCCTGGATCAGCACCCGGAGCGCCGATGGGCTCATGTCGCGCCTGCGGCGCCGGGTCTGCACCGCCCTGCCCTGCTCCGCCATCTCCGCCGCCCCACTGCCGCTGTGCGATGCTCGACAGTTCCGTCAACTGCGTGTGCGACAGCATGCGGCCACCGTCCGCAGCGTTGGCCTTCGTGATGCGTGACAGCGCCGCCTCGTAAGTCTCGACCGGTGCCGCGCCCGTGTTGCTGGTGTCATCCATGGAATCTCTCCCTTATGCGCTTCAAAGCAGCACGTGCAGCGTCATGCACAGCGAACCGCGCGCGCTGTTCTGCGAGGAATTCGGGCCAAGTGCCTTCGTCGATCATCCTTTGCATCGCTGCCTTGATCCGCTCCACGCGTTCTCGGATCGAAAGTGCCGGCTGTGTCATGTCATCGCCCTCAGTTGACGGCTTCGCTGGGACGCAGCCAGAACTGCTGTCCGTTCTCGCGCTCGACACGTCGTTCCATGCGGCGCATCGCACCGGGGTTCAGCATCTCTTGCAGATGCCAGAGCACGAGGTAATCGAGTGCAACCCGCGTGTAGAACAGGTTCGCACCGGGTGCGTTGTTCGTGACGAACCGCACAGCAGATGCGCCAGTACCATCGTCCACGTCACCATCACGCAACTTGCCGAGCAGCCGTGCGAAGTCACTCACTGTGCTGACTGTCGGCCCGCCGAGTGTTTCGAGCGGCCCCTGTCCGTACCGGTTGTACTGACCGAACAGGAAATCACCCATGATGCCGGCACCGCCGCCTTGCACGAACGCAGCGCCCCACGTCTTCGCGTCGGTTGCGTCGCGCGGTTCCCTGCCCTTCGCCAGATCCTTCGCAACCATCGACGCGTACCCGAGCACCGTTGTCGTCGCGATCATGAACGCGATGCCGAAACCGTCGATGCCGTCGCGCTTCAACTCTCGGCCCCAATGGCGACGGAGGTACGTAAGCGGGTACTGTTTGAACTGCATGAAGAAGCGCGCGCCCTCACCGGCCAGCGTGCCCGGTGCACCGAACTGCGTGGTCCACGCCCGTTCCCGCGCACCCGGCATCGTCATCGCCTCGCGCGTCTGATCGACGAAGTACGTTTGCAGCCGGCCGCGCATCTCCGGGTCTGCGATGTTCTCGCCGGTCAAGAACGCCTGGCCGTCCACAGTGCGCACACCGGATGTACGGATCGCGTCCCACTGCGCAGCGTCGATGCCGTACCGCTGCAAGTTTACCTGCAACAGCCGTGGCAACGCGTCGAACGCATCACCGGCACGCCGTGCGAGGTTCCGCGACAGCATCAGACCGACGCCTGTGGACATGCTGTCCTGCCAGAACTCGGCAAGGTTCACCTTCATGAACTTGCCGAGCATCGCCGCCGCTGCACCGGCCGGGCCGTCTGTCGCACTGATGCGTGACGCGATGTTGCCGAGCACGCCATCGACACCGACGCCGAGCGTGTCCGCGATCTCACGCATCTCTCCCTTGCCGCGACCACGCACAAGCGATGTCACGCTGTCTGCGATCCCTTCCAGCAGCCCGACGCCGTTGTGACGCAGCACCGACGCGCGCACTGCGATGTCGGGCAGTGCGGAGAGCGTCATGCCGCCGAGCTTCGACAGGCTTTGCAGGTTGCGCACGCCCTGCGCCCAATGAGCGAACGTCGGATTGCCCGGCACGTTCGCTTTGCCTGACACGGCGTCGTACACGTCGGCCAGCGTCGGTGACAGACCCGCTGTCTTCGTCTGTTCCAGCAAGCGCGCCGCTTCTGTCAGATCACCGGCCGCCTTCGCACGCTCGATCTCCGCACGGATGACAGTGCTGAACGTCGCTTCCGGGTTCGGGCCGAAGCGCTCCATCAACGCCACGTCACGCGCCGCTGTCTGGATGTTGCCGAATGCGCCTTCGAACGTGCCGCCCTGGCCGAACGCTTCGTTGTACGCAAAGCCGTGCGTCGCATCCTTTGCGATCAGCACGCGGCGAGTGGACAGACGCGCGGCCATGCTGCGGGCATCCATCGCGGCATCCCAGCCGACAACGATGTCGTTGAAGATGTCGTGCAGGATGTCATCGACCCGCGCCGCATCCGCATCCGGGAACGACTTCGCCATGTCGAAGTGTTCACGGATCGCCTGTTTCCACACGGCTTCACCGGCTTTGCGGATCTTCACCACGTCGTGGGACTGGTACCCGCTGTACCCGTCGATGCGACCGATGAATGCGCCGGCATCGTTGCGCGCGAGACGGGTTGCCTTGTCCCACTTCGCCAGGATGCGCCCGACTGCCCACGCATCCTTGTCGTGCGTCGCCTGATCGACCTTGCTGCCGTTCGCAATCGCACGCTCGATCGCAACCTTGCGCTCAAAGTCCGCGTCCCGGCCGAAGTCGAGCAGTCCATTCCGCAACCGTGCCTCGACACCGGCCGTGCGCAGATCGTGCATCAGCCCGCCGATCCACGTTGCTTCGAGCGCATGCTTGCGCGCGTCGATGCTGTCACCAGCACCGCGCGTGCCACCGACAGAGCCGGACAGGATCGTGTCGAGTTCGTCCGTGGCCTTGCGTCCGCTGTCCGCGATGCGCTGCTGCACGCCCTTGCGCTTCTGCACCTGCAAGATCGCGTGCCGCTGGCGCATCTTCGCCGCGAGCGTGTCGCGCTCGTTCAGCGTGCGTGCCGCCTGTCCGAACCGTGACGTGCGCGTACCGGTCGGATCGCTGTTCGCCGCTGCACGTTCGATGTCATCGACGATGCCGGCGACATCATCCGCCGACAGCTTGCCGGCCAGTGCCTCAACAACGGCGTCGATGCACCCCTTGTACCTGTTCGCTGCCATCACGCCGCTCCCATCATGCACACCGCCGCCTTGCCACGCGCATCAGCGACGGCTTCGGTGCGTGCGATGTCTTCATCTGCCGTGCGGATTTCCGCTTCGTCTGCTGCGTCGAGCACGCCGCGAGCGCGCATGTCGTCCAGGACGGCCGTGTCCTGCTTCAACAGCGCGTCCAGCTCGCTGACATCCACCGTCGCCGTGCCGACTGCCTGCTCCGGTGCACGTGCGCGTGGCACTGGCTCTGCATCGACACGCGCACCTGCTGCCACCGATGCCGCCGCGTCCGCCGGATCGCTCCACCGCGTTGCCTGTGAGCGTGCCCACGCACCAACGAACGCCGGATCGGTCACGTCCGCCACGCTCGCCGTCATCACCGGCATGCCCGCTGCACTCGGCACCGCGTCACCGCTGCTCACGGTCGGCACGTCACGGCCGATGAACTGCGACAGGCGTTCCGGCCGCTCGCCCTTCGGCAGTACGCGAACATTCCAGCGCTCGCCGCCGTCCGGTGTCGCCGTGCGAGTGATCGACAACACGCGGTTGTCTGCCTCGCGCATCACCGCCCATTCCGTGCGGTTCTCCGATGAGCGAACCGGCGTCATCGTGGACGACACCGGGCCGATCTTCTGCAAGTCGTCGGGCAGCACTGCAACGCCAGTCTCACCGACGCGGCCCCACGTGATTTCGATCGGCTGTCCGTCCGGCCCGCGTCCGCCGACAGCGCCGACCTTGGATGCCGCACGCTCGATCACCGGTTGCCCGCTCGGCCGCACCTGCGTCGATCGCGCGACGACATCGGCAGCGCGTGCGGCGATGTCGTTCACCTCGCGTGATGCCGGCCGCAGCAGATCGGTTGAGTACGACAGCGCACGCGCGATCACCGGGCCGATGTCCACCGGCCGGCCTTCCATCACCTGTGACACCGCAGTGCGCAACGCCATGTCGCGCACCTCGATCGGCGCCGCGTCCATCGCCTGCGACAGCACCGGCATCGGCTCACCGGTCGTGCGCATGCGCTGGTACCGCGCGATCCCGGCATGCAGACCAGCGCCAGCAAGCGGAGTCAGCGCGCCGAACACGCCACCGAACGCGATGTCCATCAACGCGTCAGCAGCGCCGTACTGCCGCCCCTCACCGGGTGCGAGCGCAGCAGTGATCGGTGTCACCAGCGCGGAACCGGCCGCGCCCTCCGCAGCGCTGACAGCCATGCGACCGGCCAGCGTCGAGCGCGCGGCGAAACCGGCACGTGCGAGCGCAGCACCGGGCAGCACAGCGGCGGCGAGGCTGACAGGATCAACAGCAGCACCGACAAGCCCGGCGGCGAAGCGCGGTACGAAGCCGACACCGGATCGCTGCTGGATTGCTGCACGCTGCTGCTGCTCGGCATGCAGTTGCGCCATCTCGCGCGCAGTTTCTTCCTGCATCGGGCCGTCGAACGTGTACCCAGCACCGCCGTACCGCTTATTCAACTCCTCTGCCGACAGCACCGGCGACGTGTCGGTGTACTCTTGGTACGAGCGTTGCAGTTCGCGATGGATCAACGGGCCGGGTGAGCCGACAAAACTCTCCGACGCCGTCGCACCCATGCCCTGCCACCACGTGACCGGTGCATCTGCTGTCGTCGCTTCTCCGGGTGCGAGCGGCGACGACGGTTGCCACGTAAGCGCGACCATCATTCACCTTCCTGCAACTTGCGTTGCTGTTCCTGCCGCTTGCGTTCGTTCTCGGCGCGCGTCGCTTCATCCACGTCAACGCGGGTGTCGCCGGTCTGTCCGGACATCGGCACAGCAGGACGGCCTGGCACATGCACTGTCGTGTCCGGCTGCGCGTTGCGGATCGCGTCGTACGACAACGCAACGGGCGTGCCGTCGCGCCGCAGGATGTACGCACCGTTCGGGTCCGCGAGGACGAGACCGCTGCCGTCCGGCGCCTGCACCCACGTGCCAGCCTGGAACCTGTTCCACGTCGCATCCGCGCGCGCTTCGTCCGTCTCACCGGGCACGGACGGCGCAAGCAATTGCAGGTCATTCAGCGACAACGCGTCCACGCCCGTCGTCTTGTTGCGCACGCCCGGTCTCGATGGATCAACTGCGATCTCAGGGAACCCACGCCCTTTCGCGCGCTCGCCGAGTTCCTGCGCACGCTCGCCGAGTCCCTTCGGCACCAGCGCCAGCATTTCGCCCGGCTCGTCCACGATGTCATTGTCAGCCGTCAGCAGTTCGACAGCGCGTTTCGACGCCGCTGCGGCATCACCGCTGTACAACTGGTACGACATCAGCTTCGCAGCGTCATCCAGCGCGGCGATGGTGGACTGCGGCGCACCGGATGCACGCAGCACGCGCCGCACCGGCTCCATGTCCGCATCGATGCGCGCATCCAGACCGTCCGGCCCGCCCGCCGCTTCACCGACTGACTTCCGACCACTGCCCTTGTCCGCTTCCTCCGCAGCAAGCGCCTTCGCCAGCACGTTCTGTGCGACAGGATCACTGCCGAGCGACGCAAGGACGGTGTTGATGGGCGACAACGCGTGCTCGCCTGTCGTCAGATCGCGCAGCACGGCGGTGCCCGCAGGCGTGTTGAGCGTGCGCAGGAAGTCAGCACGGGCACGCGGTGCCATGTCCTGCACGGACTGCACCATCTGCGCGCGCACGGCGTCAGGCAGAGCGTGCGCGGCACGTCCGGCGATGCCGATCTGTGCCTGTGCTGACAGCGTGAGACCGGCCGCCGCGTCGAGTGCAGCGGGATCGTTCACGTCCACGCCTGCCCATGCCTGCTTTACCGCAGGGAACGTGTTCTGCACGAAGCCGGCCGGATCTTGCGCGCGTGCCTCTGCAATGCGGTTCGCAGCAGCGGACGCATCGGACCAGCCTTTCAGCCGGACTGCGTAATCCGGTGCGCTCGGATCGGTCGGCCGCATCCCGGCAACCGTCTCCGCGATCTGTGCAGCCGGCATCGTGCGCAGTGTCGCCGTTGCCGTGCCGATGTCGCGCTTGGCATCGTACTCGCTGAACGCCTGCGGTCCCTGCACCGGGCCGAGCGCTGCAACGAAGTCACCGCGTGTCAGCGGGTTCTGCACCGTGTCGCCGATGTCGAACGCCGCTTCGTGGTTCTCGACCACCGGCACCAGCGCTGCACGTCGCTGCGCCTGCTGCTGCTTCACCTCCGTTTCGGCCTTGCTGCGCAGCGCAAGCAACTGGTCGGGCGACAGGTCTTTGATCAGCGCCGGATCGATGTTCGCACCGCCGCCGAACGCAGCGTAAGCAGTGCGCGAGTTCGCAAGCCGGTTGTCGTACCCATGTCCGCCGCGCGGATTGTTCGGTGTCCAGCCGGCCGGCTTCTCGTAATCGAGCATCGCATCGTTGGCTTCTTCGATCGTCTTTGCGTTCCGCAGTCGATCGCCGATGTCTTTGAACGTCGTGCGCAGTTCGTGCTTCATAAATTCGATCTGCGTCGCGCGGTCTTCTGGATCACGCCCCTGCGCTTTTGCCCAGTTGATGAGATCCGTCATGCGTCCGCGACCGGGCTCCGGATCACGCCAGCCAGCGATCCCCATGCCGGTAAAGCGGCCGGTCGTCTTGTCGCGATCATGTCGCGCTTTCGGATCGAACTCGCTCTGTTCCTGCATCAGGTTGCCGACGATGGCAGCACCGCCGAACGAACCGAATTCGGATGCCGTCCCTTCGTACACCTGACGCGCACCGTCGCTGCTTCGAACCGCGTCGCTGTTCGCATCGACACCGAGACGCCGCGCGGCCGTCGTCGGGTCGCGCTGGAGTTGTCCAGACAGCGAGTACCAAGAGATGTCGCGATCGACGCCGGTCTGCATCTTCGCCAGCACACCGGGATCGGCGGCACCGCTCGACGCGTACTGATCTGCAATGATCTTCGCGCGCTTGCGTGCTTCATCAGCAGGGATGGACCCTTGCGCAACAGCCGTCATGACGTTGTCGTACGCGGTGCCCAGGTCGGCAGCGGTGCGCGCTTTCTTGGCGTCGAACTCCCAGCCGATTGCAGCCGTTCCGTACTTCTGCCGCAGTTGCTGAGACATGTCGTCCAGGTACCGGCGCGTGCGTCCGTTGAACTGTGACAGCCACTTGTCCGTGCGCTTGTCGTACTGCTGCAAATACCGCTCGCCGAAGCCGTTCGGGTCTGCAATCGCAGCCTGACTCTGCTGCTGCAAGTCGGCAGTGTCGTCGATTTCTTTCTGACCAATCGCCTTCGATGCTTCGGCGCGCGCGTTGGCGTCGTCGAGTTGTTCGACGACACGCCCGGCACTCTGCAACGCACCGCCGACAGCGGCCAAGCCGGCACCGGCTGACGTGTCCACAGGCACGCGCTGCGGCTGCATCGCACCAGCGGGTGCGGTCTGCTGTTCGTAAGGGAGAAGTCGGACGGCCATCACTTGCCTCCCGCTGCGGCGCTGTCGCGCAACTGCTTCACTGCCTCGCGGGTGATGCCAAACCACCAGGTCAAAGAAATCTCAACGCGATCCACGAAGTTTCGCGGCTGCCCCGGCTTGATCGACGGATCATCATCCGGCAACGGGATCATCGCTGCATTGGCAACCAAGTCCTGTTGCAGGTTCTGGACTGCACCGTGGGGTGTTCGGCGACCGAGCGTGCCCAGCATCTTCCATCCGTGATCGACGAACTCTTTCAGCACTTCAAGATTTGCACCGCGCGTGAAACCGACAGGCTCGGCCAATTCGAGCAAACGAGGTGTCATGGCAAGCGCAGCGCGGTAATTCTCTTCGTCCTTCTGCTTCTGTGCTTCGATGTCGGCGACGATTGCGCGCTGTTCGGCTCGATGCACCGCCCCGATTGCTTCAAGCTGTCGGGCCAGCGCACCATTTACCTGCCGCCGCGCTTCGATCAACTGCGGCGTGTCCCAGTTGCCGACAGCATAAGCAGCGTCAACTGCTGCATGATGCAAAGCTTCCGCATCACGCCAGTCCTGTTCCGTTTTCGCCAACGCTGCCTTTGCCTGCTCCACTGTCGGCAGTGGCATCGGAACCACGTTGTCTTTGCTGCTCGTCTTCGCCATCTGTTCTGATCCTGTACTTGGGAATTGGCCTTGGGGTTATTTAATTATCTCGCAAAAGCCCGGCCATTGTCAAATCAATGGCCCATTTCTTCATGGTGCGGCCGGCCGAGTATTTGCCACTGGGACAAAAGAGGCTCGCGACGCGTGTTGCATGCGAGCCTCGTGCAGATCATTCCTCGCCGTTGTCCTTCAACCACTTCGCGCGTTCTTCATCCGACAGCGATGCCAACCACTCGTCATACTGCTGCTTCATCAGTGCATCGATCTGCTTCCGCCGAGCATTGGCAAACGCTGTCATGCGTTTCTCCATCTGATCGCGAAATTCCGGATCGATCAGCATCGTCAGTCTGCGAATTACATGTCTTTGTTCCGGCCGCAGTTCTGCTGCAACCTGCGGCTCGATGTGCCACTTCTGCGCATCCGGGTGATCGTACGAACCGCACCGCCGCATGACGTGCGTGGGCACGTTGTGGTCCAGCAATCCGCCGCGCAGTGCTTCGACCTTCTCTTTCTCCAGCCGGAACACGCCCGCATCTGCGTCGAAGCGCTTCGGCAGATACTCCGCCCACAGATCGTGTTCGTACTTTGTGTCAGCAGATTTCTCGAACCAGCGCGCGCCGCGCAAGTCGAGCGTGAGTTGACGCAGCATTGCCATGTCGATTGCGGAGATTTCGTACTTCTCTGTGCTCATTGTCTTCATCCTCTGTTGGTCGGGTCTGTTTCCCTGTGTCCCTTTGTTCCACCAAGGGAAACCGACAGGGAAACTGAACAACTCGTTGATTTACCTGTGCTTCCCGTCTCTGTTTCCTTTGTTTCCCTTAAAGAGTGAAAAGAAGGTGAGTGGTGGAAGTTCAAAGAGAAAAGTTGTGGGTTTTCGGGGGAAACAACACAAACAGCCGAACGGTCACGGCGGCAGCAGCAGGGTCGCGACCCGCCTGCCCGCCTGGGTCACAGGCACCGGCACGGGCCGGGCACCCTTGGTGAAGTGCTGCGCCACATCGCCCGGCGGTACGCCCCGCCAGAACTCCGGCTGCCGTGCTGCCCACAGCTTCGGCGTCTGGTTCGATCCGGTGCTCTTGATGCGGATCACGCCAAGGTCGGCCGCGCCGATCTCGCGCAGCCATTGCCCGACCTTGTGCGGCGAGACGGTGAAGCCGAGCGCACCCTTCACGTGATCCGCGATGTCCGGCACGCTCACGATGTCGCGAGCGAACGGGTCGGCACCCGCTGCCAGTGCTTCATCCAAGTGCTGCTGCCACGCTGGCCGGCTCGCTTGCTGTGACAGCGCCTTGTCGCTCGTCATCGGTGCCGGCGCGTTGCGGTCGAATGCACGGATGTCCCGGTGCCGCAGGAAGAACAACAACGCACCCGCACCGCCGTGATCAAACCAGTGCCAGAGTTCCGTGTAATATGCGCGGTCACGCGGCAGCGCCTTGGAATGATGCACGAAGACGCGTCGGTCGCTCTGCTCGACGGGCATTGCATCTTCGTGGTTCGAGAACAGCATGAAGTTTGCAAACTGTCGGATCTTTCGCACCGGCTGGTGCTTCTCGTTGATCTGGATTTCGTCCGTGGTGATCAACTCTTTCAGCACGCCCGTGATTTCCGACTGCTTCGGCACCTTCAACTCGTTCACCCAGACGAACAACGAGTCTTTCAGCCATCCGTTGAACGGAGACAGCAGTTGCCGTGTCTCGATCGCCTTCGCGTGGTCACTGCCGACAACCCGCGCAAACATCTCTGCGATGGTTGACTTGCCGACTCCGTGTTTCTGCGACGTGATCAACACGGCGCTGCGCATCTTTTTGCTCGGGTGCTGCACGACGTGCGCCATGAAATCGAGCACGTACCGGATCGCGTCTTCATCACCATCCAGGATGTACCGCACGTGCTCCAGGAACGGCGTCACGTCGTCTTCAACGGCACGCAACATCGTCGGCCGCCACAGGTTGAAGTACCGAACGCCCCGTTCGTCGAAGAACTCGTCTTCGCCCGGCACGAATGAGATGTCGTCAGCATCGGTTCCGTAATGACGCGCGTACGTGGTGGCCGAAACGAGGTTGTCATCACCGCGCACCTTCAATTTCTGCCTGGAGAATGCAAGATCAAGTGCGCGTGGCTCGACGAACGTGCGCATGCTCTTGTCCCAGAATGCGCCGCTCCTGATGACGAATACGTACCGTGACTTCAGTTTTGATTGTACCGACGCCGTCTCTGTGGCATCTTTCGTCTTGCCCATGGCGATGGATCTTCCTCTTTCGGTTCCGTTCCTTGTGCGTTGTTCTGATCGCCACACATTCGCGTTGTTCGATCACGTCACGTCTTGCGCCCTGCCCCGCCCGGCTTCCTCTCCGGGCGGGGCTTTCTTTTGGCCGATCCCCTGCCGGTGCCCCTGCCCTGGCCGTCAGGCGGCCTGCTGCGCCCCGCCCGTGCGGCGTTCCTCGCGCCAGCGCTCCACGGCCTCGCGATCCCAGCCCGTGGCCAGCGGGCCGAGCTTGAAGCGCTTGGGGAACTTGCCTGCCAGTTCCCAGGTCCGGAGCGTGGATTTGCTCACGCCGGCAATGCGGAGCACTTCAGGAAGTCGAATGGTCTGCATGATTGTATTTGACCTCGAATGATCACGACGAACCAATGGTAATCGCCCTCGATCGCCTTCGGCAAGTAAATCGCCTCTGAGTTAAGCATGGATTTTCAATATGATTTATCTTCTGCAGACAATGTCTTCATCAATGATGTCGATTGGGTCCGCTCATTGATTGTTAACTTGAAATTGCATGCGGTCGCTTACGCGTGCCGGTACAATTCAGTCAGGAATGATACTTCACAACGGATGACGAACAATGGCGGATCACAAGACGGAGCGCGCTTTCGCAGCAGCAGTGCGCAAAGCGGTAAACCGTTCGGTCAGCAAGACGGATTTGCGCCGACGACTGGAGGCAATCGCTGACAAGCTTGTGGAACAGGCGATGGAAGGCGATGCGTCCGCTGTCACGGAAGTTGCAAACCGGCTGGACGGCAAGGCGAAACAGCAGTTGGAACTGCAAGTCGACAACCGCATGACGATCGTCATCGGCAGTGGCGGCATCAGCGGCGTGGAGACGGACGGGCCGTTCTGTCTTGTGAACGGTGCGGATGCAGCGGCGTTGCGTGGCGTCCCGCAGGACGAACAGGCGGATGACGCGCCGACGCTGCCGCCACCAGAACCGTACGCGGCGTGACACTGCCCGGCGGCGCAGCCGCGACATGAGCCGTCGTCACGACTGTGCCGCATGCGCCGCCGGAATTTCGTAACTCAGTTACATCAGGTAATGAATTCCCAGGCTGGGATGCGACGCACAACTTGTTTCCATGGAAACGAAACTGAGTGTGCACGGCACTTCATGTCGCGGCTGCGCCGCTGGGACAGGCGGGCGTCACGGCCGTGGTCGGCAACTGCGCCTGCTGTTTTGTTTCCGTGGAAACAAGATGGCAGTTCATTCCCAGACTGGGACGCAATGACGCCGAACAAACAATGTTTGTTCGGCAGCGTCAGCCTCCGCGCATCTCGATCGTGCAGAGCTTGTGTCTCCGCAGACAGGACATCATCCGCTCACGCTGCGTTGACAGCGGGCCGACGTACCGTGTTGGGGTTGCTTCCAGGTACCACGTCACGATGACAATCGGATCGTGTGCTGGCACCTCCAGCGGAGCCGATCGCCTCGATGCTGAAACAGCCGGCCGGCTGGACGCGGGGGCGGCATCTTCATTGATCTTCTGCAAGACCAGGACGGCAGGGATCACCAGAACCGCAGCAATGGCGAGGCTGGCGAGGAATGTCCGGAGTTCTGCTCTGCGCTCTTTCTCGATCATCTTGAAACATCCACGGCAATTCATTGAGTAATTACAGGCAGTTCTTCTCTTATTGTCAAATCTGGTACCGGTCCTTGGTCCTCTGGCGCGGCATAAACAACACAACAGACGAAATCACTGTCCCAATTCCACTCCACTGCGCTTCACAACACGTGTTGCGAGCGGTGCTGGTGCCGACAAGACCGATGCCGGCACGCTGTCACAGACGGAAAACACAGCAAGATCAGGCACTTGCAGGAAATGACACCACGTTGTCGTTTCTCGATGCCAAAAGTCGATCGAGATGCGTTCCCCACACCTCCAAAGCGCGTTTCTTCTCCACATCGAACCTGTGCCGGGCGTACGTGGCGGTGATCCCGACGTGCCGGCGCTGCGAATGTGCCAGCACTGCGCCGATGACCATGAAGTCGATGCCGAGACGGGCCATCCCGGTTGCAGCGGTGCGGCGCAGATCGTGCACCGTCCACTCCGGCATGGCCTGTGCGTCGGCATCGTCCTTGCGGCGTGCGTCGAGGATCAGCTTGTCGATGCGGGTCTTTGCCTTGCTCCATCCGCTGACAGGCGTGGTGCCGTTCGTGGTGAACACATGCACGCTCGGCTTGGGCGGGTTCGTGTCCGGCTGATGCGTCATCGGTGCTGCGGAGAGTTCCGCCTGTGCCAGCGGTGACAACGCGATGACGTGCGGCAGCCCGGCTTTCATGCGCTCGGCTGCGATGACGATGCTCTCGCCGTCCGGTGCGACTTCCGTGCGCTCCAGTTCGGCAATCTCGCTGCGACGTGCTGCTGTCAGCATCAACAGGCGGAACACGTTGCCGAATGGCCAGCCCAGCTTGCCCGCTGCGTGCCAGACTTCCACAAGCTCGGCGTCGGACAGCACGCGGTCGCGTGGCACCTCGGCTGTCACCAAGCCGACGCGATCGATGACATTGTGCGTCACGATGTCCTGTTCCATCGCCCAATTGAACATCTTGTGCATGACGGTGCGTGTGCGGTTGGCCGACACGGGCGCGCGACCGGTCATCACGGCCAACATGTGCCGCACGTCCGAAGCCAGCAATTCTTTGACGAGCTTCTTGCCGAGTTCCGGCACCACGTTCTTGCGCAACAGCCGCTCTGCCTCGGGCGCACCGCCGCGC
>JGI25151J46595_10000844_pt1 | contig 24411 bp, 18 predicted proteins | sample AraplaMF_Col_mLB_FD_46595 | JGI IMG/M metagenome (IMG submission 46595) | reverse complement strand
TTCCACCAATTCCTGCTTCGTTTTAGTCATAAACACAGTCGTATGCCTAACCGCTATTGTAAGTGGGGGACTGTGTCCGGTGATTCAGGGGGCCGCCCCAAAGATCGCATTCGAGGCCCACTGGGCGAAGACCGCGCAACGACGGCCACCAGTGCGTGCGGTGGTATTCGACGCGTTCGGCACGCTAGCGACGATCCACGAACGGCGATGGCCATTTGCGAGGCTTGTGCGTGCGACAGCTGACCCGCGCCAGGCACTACAGACGGTTATGACAAGACCGCTGGGGCTGCGCGAAGCAGCGCAAGTGCTGTGTTGCCACGACCTCCCACTCTCATCCCTCGAAGCTGATCTGTCCGTCGAACTCAACAGCATCAAGTTGTTTCCGGAGACTTCGGCGACGCTTACGGCCATCCGTGCGCTAGGTCTCAAGATCGCCATCGCCTCGAACTTGGCCGCTCCCTATGCTGAGCCCTTGGTGCGCCAGTTGCCTACAGCGCTCGACGCTTATGCATGGTCGTTTGAGCTTGGTTTCCTCAAGCCCGACACCGCGCACTACCGATGGGTATGTGAGAAATTGCAGGTGGCGCCAGAAGAAGCCTTGATGGTCGGAGATACTCTTGCTGCAGATTATCTCGGGGCACACGCCTGCGGCTTGCAGGCGGTCCATTTAGATCGTAGTGGGGGAGTATCCAGCCTCGATGTTCCGACAATACGAACGCTCACCGAGGTCCTGACGTTGCTTTGACTTACCGGAGCATTTGGGATAAGCACACAGTGTGTTCCGGGGTGACCGTCAGGATACTAACAATAGGCTAACAAAAAACTAGCAAAAAACTAACAAAAAACTAACACCGCCCCAACGACTTTTGGGCGGGCAGACCCTCTACTAACATTTTGCTAACAAAAAACTAACACTTGCTATCTGAAGGTAGGCCAACGGCTAGCAGGCTATGTCGCGAAAACCATTCGGAATGGAACATAAAGAGTGTGGCACCATCTGGGGTGGTTATTACTCTAACCTTATGTTTTTCCTGAGATTATTTGTGGCACATCTCTTACGTATTCCTGGCTCTACGTGTTCGGATCCGAGCACCAATTAATCGTCAGAGGGGTCGGCGCTTGGCTCACCTAGATTGGGGGGAGATCCCGGAATAACTTTATTGAGAGTGCCGACTTGAGCACGTAGCGAATCGGCGAGGGGGCGTGCTCCCCAGGCGATTGACAATTTAGCGTCAATATTCGATAATCGCATATTAACCAGGATGGGCAACCGACGACAATGAATCTCCGGCAAACACTGACGAATGAGTTCGAAGAACTGGTCGGATTCAGGGTGGAACTGCCAGACGAATACGATCGAGCGCTTGAGGCTATATGCGATCACTTGGCGGGACGGAAGCTGCGAACCCGTAGCGACCGTCGAAAAAGGTTGATCGCACACATCAACTCGAAATTCGAAATTCATCGTGAATGTATTGCGGCGGTTCTTGCTCGAGCAGCGGCCCAAGGACTGGTCTTTAATTTTCACGAGAAGAACCTTATCCAGAAGGCATTCGATGCTCGTGATAAGCATGCCTTTGCGGACTCGGTCGAAAAGGCAAAAAACCAGGATGGTCTCCATCGGACGCTCTGCGAACTCTTTACGCCGGCTTCCGAAGAGGAGACTCTAGCCCATTTTCGAAGGGAGGTTACAAGCCCGTCGAGGCTTCGCGTGGAAAAAGGGGCGCGTCCCGTTGGAAATGAAATTCTTCTTTCCGCCCTATCAGCCTTTGTTTTTTCCGCTGCGAATGAACAGGTGATGCACGAGTTTTTTGATCCTGCCCACGATCCGGATGCCTACGACGAATCATTTTGGCTGCAGTTAAGGAAGTTGCACCCTCAACTCTACTCACGGGCGCGAACGCTGGACATTACGCACGTTGATCAGCACCTTGCTGATTCATGCGGCTCCCTTGACGGGCTCCGATCGGCCTTGTTTAGTCACGTTGCGTCAAGCTATCAAGCTCTCGAAAATCATGGGCACCTGGCATTTTGGATTGAGCCCATTATGATGAACGGGCGATCCATTACGTGGGAGGTTTGCTCCGACATTATGCTCTTTGCGGAGAAGCATGATGAGGTTGCGTTGACGAATGCCTATTTTAGAGCAAAGCAAATCGAAGCTGAGACCCTTTCGCACATTGACGGGGTGAACTTAAAAAATGCTCGCTTTGGCCTTGCCAACGAAGGTTTTACATACAAAGATACATTCGTTTGCGCCCCGTCGTATGGATCTCCTGCGGGGACTGAGTCGCTCTTGCTTCTTTTTCAGAAGAACAAGCGGGACGAAACATTGATCCCTTGCCCTGCATGTAGAACGCACAATGTGCAGGGAAATTCCTACCCAACTCTGGGAGTCCGAAGCTGGGAGTGTCGCAATATTCTCTGCCCCGATCGTAGTAAATATAATCGTGGGAAACGGTATTCGTTCAAGGCTTTGCTAATGCAGGAGGCGATTGATGAGGTCGAAAGCCAAATTCCATCGACTTCAATTAGAAAGTGGTCGCGAGACGTTCAAACTGGCCGCACAATAGACGATGCGGTAGAGATGCTAATTCGCCACTATTCATTGCATAATGATGGCGTGTTTCTTTTCGGCGCTAAAGCTCCACCTCACTCACTGGGCCGCAAGCTCGTGCAGTATGGGCGCATCAAACCGATGGAAGAAGATCTTGCGCCAACTTTCTTTGAGTCCCCTTGGTTTGCCAGGTATGCCTTTAATCCGAAACCAGTTATTCAAACAGAGTTCACTGCCAATGAGGCGCGAAGTCTTGGTTCCTTGACCGTGCTCAAGGGCGACTCTCGTGTATTGCTCGAAAATTACCCGGACAATTATTTCGACGGGGCTGTTACTTCACCTCCGTATTTCAATGCCCGAGAATATTCGCAATGGCCGAATATATATTGTTATTTGCACGATATGCTCGCAGTTGCAAAAAACTGCTTCAGGGTCCTGAAGCCGGGCGCAGCATATCTCTATAACATCTTTGATTATTTCGACAACGAGCGTAGTATCGTCTTCTCTGCGATGGGTGAGAAGCGTCTCATACTGAGCGCTTACACAGTTGACCTATTTAGGCGTGCCGGTTTTGAACTGGCTGGATGCGTGACTTGGGACAAGGGCGACATAGAGGGGAAGCGGGGGTTCAACGCCGGCAATTTTTCGCCGTATTATCAGGCTCCTTTTAATTGCTGGGAGCATGTTCTGGTATTTGTGAAGCCGCCCGCGGATTCGCCTCAAAATGTACTGCGTGGAATGTCCAGCGTCCTTCGTGCCAAGCCGGTGACAAAAATGGTCAGGGGCAAGAATACGCATGGACACACAGCGCCGTTCCCGACAGATGTACCAAATCTTTTGCGTGCGTTCATACCAGAAGGAGGGCGAGTACTCGATCCTTTTGGCGGAAGCGGTACAACAGCACGCGCACTCGACGGATTCGTAGGCGAGACAGTTTGTATCGAGAAAAAGGACGAGTATTGCGACCTCGCCCTAAAACTCTTTGGATCCCACCGCGATGCACAGTGGCTGGCAGGTGCTCAGGCGACCGTATTTGGAGGCGAAATTGTCGGTGTGTGAGCATACTGGCTTTCGGGCTCAATGTCATACAAACCGACTTGCTGTAGCCATCGCGCCATCGCCCAGGCCTCTTCGAATCTAATGTTTGCCATGGTTAGGCCGTAGTCGCGACATAGGTCATGGAAGCGCCTGTAATTGCTTGGTCGATGTACAAACAAGAGCCACATTAGGCCTGCTTCAGCGGTTAGAAATGTCAGTCCACCCCTTGCGTGCGAAGGTCTGCGAATAACGTTGTGCCTTCTGCAGCGAAGAATCATGTTATCCAGTCGGTCTGCGACGTCTTCCAGATCTTTCTGGGTAACCGCCACGCCGGTCGTCAGTGCAACATATAGATCCGCCGAAATGCTGTCGAGAAGTCCCGCAGGTATGCTGGTGTAGTTACTATTGCTACCGACCAGAGCTATCAATCTGTCTTTGATCTCGGCCAGAAGGAGGGCGGGATCCTGCTGCGATAAATTCGGTATCTCTGCGAGTAGAGATGCTGCCACTCCGCCCACAAATTCCTTTGGAATAATGTGATCAGCCTGCAGGTCGATTCTGGTACCGCAGTCGGCGCATCGACCGTCCTGCATAAAATGCCAAGCACGGACGGCTTCCCAGCACTTTCGTGGCGGAAAGTGGCGTTGGAACGATTTTTTGGAAGCAATAGAGGTTCCGACTTGCGAGGGGTTCAGGCTCCCGAGAATTGTAGCCGTGACTTCACGCCAGGAAGTGATTCCGTTAGCAATGAGCTGCTCGAGCAACATCTGCCAATGAGCCTCGGTCCAATGTGCTCCGTCTGCCGGAAATTCGGGGCCCAACAATTCACCATTAACCGTCATTCGACGTCCCTTCTGTATGTCCTGTGAGAGCTTTTTCGAATCTCGAAACAAACTCAGATAGGCCTATACCCAGAGCACCACAAAAAATTCGGAGCTCAGCGACGTCCAGCCGTCGTTCCCGACGCTCAATCTTGCTTATCAGGGATTGCTCGACACCGAGCCTCGCAGCCAACTCGACTTGAGTAAGGCCGGCCTCTTTCCGCGCCGCCCGCAGCAATGAAACGAGCGTCGAGTAATCATTGCTATTGAGTGGGTGCGGAATCATCACGCAACATTAAATTCGACTTTCGAATATGCCAAAATCGACTATCCATTCGCGGGGGGCATCGATTTACGATGGGGCGACGGCTCTCGCAATGCGGCATCTCATGCGGACTATCGAGATGCAGGTCACCGTCCGACGGACAGCGTTCTTCAAGACGGGGTTGCCTTCAGGCGGCAGTCGAGTTGACCTGCTCAGCCATAGCCCATGGCAGCAATTCGGTGACGCGATTGACGGGGTGATCGGCAATGCGCGCAACAACGTGGCGCAGGTAAGCCTCTGGGTTCAGGCCGTTCAACTTGGTTGAGGCCACCAGGAAATAGATAGCAGCGCCGCGTTCGCGGCCACTGTCAGAGCTGAAGTGCAGGAGTTCTTTCGGCCGAGGGCAACGGTCCGCAGCGCACGCTCCGCTGTATTGTTGTCAGTCTCAACGCGACCGTCACTGGCATACAGCGTCAATGCCGACCACTGAACGCGGGGCGGGTGCACAAGAGGTACAGCGATTAAATTTTTCCGACTTCACTGAAGTACGCTAACTTACTGAATCTAAAGCAGTTTGGTTGTTCCTAGTTGCAGTGTATTTCTCTTAAATATCAATAACTTATTGGTTTAACTGAAAATTTGTAATCATCAGGTGGCGGGTTCGAGTCCTGCAGCCGGCACCAGTTTCATGTGAAAAAGCCACGCGAAAGCGTGGCTTTTTTGCATTCCCGCCTCTCGCTCGGCGCCGACGTTCCGCAGCCGCAGAACGTGGCAAGCACGACAGCAAGATACGCCGCGGGTCCCCAACCCCCGCGGCGGCGTCACCTCAACGGCGCCCCGTCAAGCCCCCACCGGCTTTCCCCCCACATGCCGCACCACCACCGTCGACGACCTTGACGGCAAATTGGCGTCCGGCCAGTTGCCGCCGGCCGCTCCCGTTCCCGTCGGATGCTGGATGTTCACGAAGAACGTGGTCAAGTCGGGCGTGTAGGCCAGCCCGGTGATCTCGCAGCCGACCGGTCCTACCAGCAGGCGTCGCACTTCGCGGGTTACCTGGTCGACGTAGTGCATCGAGTTGGCGCCGAAGATGCTGGTCGTGGATGAGCCCGTTCCGGCGTCGGTTTGTACCCACAGGCGGCCCTTCGGGTCCACGCGGATGCCGTCGGGGCTGCTGAAGGTGGCGCCGGTCATGTTGCCCTTCTGGTTGGCTGCCGCGATCGATGGGTCGCCGGCCAGCAGCAGGATTTCCCACTTGAATCTCGTTGCGAGTGGCGAGTCGCCGTCCTCGCGCCAGCGGATGATGTGTCCGTGGGGATTGTTGGCGCGCGGGTTGGCGGCGTCGGTCTGTACGCGGCCGCCGTTGTTGGTCAGGGTGCAGAAGATCGTCTTGTCGAGGCCCACGGTGATCCATTCCGGGCGGTCCATCAGCGTGGCGCCCACGACGCGGGCGGCCGCCTTGGTGTTGACAAGCACGTCGGCCTGGGTGTTGAAGTCGATCGGCGCAGGCGTGGGCGCGGTGGCGAATTGCGTCCAGTTGCCGGGGTCCGATGCGCCGGCCACGAGGCCATTCCTGCCCTGGGTCAGTTCGATCCACTCCCCCGATCCGTCGGCGTTGAACTTCGCGACGTACAGCGTGCCGTCGTCCAGCAGGCTCGCGTTGTTGAGCCGGTTGGTCGTGTCGAACGCGCTGGTCGGGATGAATTTGTAGATGCAGCCGGGCGTGCCGTCGTCGCCCATGTAGAAGGCCACGCGGTTGTTGGCATCGGCCATGAACGCGGTGTTTTCATGGTCGAAGCGGCCCATGGCGGTGCGCTTCACGGGCAGGCCGGCAATCTGTTGCAGCGGGTCGATTTCGACGATCCAGCCGTAGCCTTCTTCGGCTTGCGTAGGGTCCAGGTAGTTGTCGGTGGTTTCCTCGCAGGTCAGGTATGTACCCCACGGCGTATGGCCGCTGGAGCAGTTGTTGAGCGTGCCGATGACCACCGGGCCCACGGCGGCGGCAGCCGGGCCGGAGACGCGATAGGCCGTGTTGCCCGAGTAGCGTTTGTTGTATAGCGAGTTGCGCTTGACCTGCCATTTGTCGGCAACCAGCTCGATCTCGATGACGGATACGCCCACCGATGACAGTGCGATGCGCTTCTGCTCTGCGGTGGCCGTGGCCGGATTGTAGGACCCAGCCATCAGGATGGCCGCGTCGGGCGCTTCGTGATTGATCGCGAGCAGGCCGCCCTTCTGCGGGTCGACGCCGGGGATCTCGAAAAAGTGCATGCCGTCGTGATTGCCGCCGGCCTGCTGCTCGGTTTCCATCGACGTCTGGAACGCACCCTTGTAGCCGGCCGCGCCCGCCGCCACGGGATCACCGGCGGAGAACAGCACGTACGACTGGTAATCCTTGGCCACCGTCACCTGGTTGGCTGTGATCTTCGATGGCAGCGACTGGAAGTTGACGCTGTAGTCCAGCGGCTGCTGGCCGGGAGCCGGGGCGGGGGCGGGTGCCGGGGTGGGCGACGGCGCCGGTACGGCACCGTTGTCACCGTCGCCGCCGCACGCGGCCAGCAGTGTGCCGCCGCCGAATGCGGACAGCAGTGAAACGCCGAGGCTGCCCCGCAGCACGCGGCGGCGCGCCGGATTGGCGGCGACCAACTCTTCCAGCGTTTGACCCGGGACAGTCTTGTTGCCTTCGGCCTCGCGGCGCGGGGCGCGCAGCTTGTCGGTGATGTACGACATGTGTTCCTCCAGTATTTGCGGGGGGCCCGCCGTGAATACGGTGCCGGCGGGGAATAGCCGCGGCCGATACTAGGGAACAAATGTGTCGGTTTAGTTACTGAATGACTGCTCATCCAGCCAATGGGTGCGGGTTGCAGGTCTGCGTTCGAGGGGTGCTTCAGTTTGCATGACCGCATCCGATAACGCTAAAGCGGGCAAGCCCCTGATGGGGATTGCGGAGTCCGGTGCGATGGCCGAGGCGGTCAACCTCAAGGCTATGGCGTCGGGGCCTGTCTCGCGCATAATCGGCGTCACGCCAGATCGACCCTTTCCAAAAAGGGCAAAACACAAGTGGTAGTTCTTGGTTGGGTACAACAGGAGAGGTCAAACATGCTTAGCAAACTGGCAGGCTGCCGCCCGGTGCGACTGGCCCTGGCAAGTCTCGTCGCCACGCTGGCCGCTTGCGGCGGGGGCGGTGACGATAGTGGCGGATCGGTGGTGCGCGTGTCCGAGGCATCCACGCTTTCCACGCAGGCCGTCAGCAGCAGTGTCACGGCCAGCCCTACGCGCTGGATGCCGTCGCTCACCGACACGTGGCAGCTTCAGCTGCAAGGCACGATCAACACCAGCTACAACGTGGCGGTCTACGACATCGACCTCTTCGATACACCGCAAGCCACCATCAATGCGCTGAAGGCGCAGGGCAAGCGGGTGGTGTGCTATTTCTCCGCAGGCAGCAGCGAGGACTGGCGCCCCGACTACGCGAAGTTCAAGCCGGCTGACATGGGCAACGCACTCGATGGCTGGGCGGGCGAACGCTGGCTCGATACGCGCTCGGCCAACGTGCGCGCCATCATGCAGGCGCGCATGGACCTGGCCAAGTCCAAGGGCTGCGATGGAATCGATGCCGACAACGTCGACGGCTATACCAACAACCCCGGCCTGCCGCTCACGGCCGCCACACAGCTTGACTACAACCGCTTCCTGGCCGATCAGGCGCATGCCCGGGGCCTGGCGATCGGCCTGAAGAACGCCGTCGCGCAGCTGAGCGATCTGGCGCCGTCATTCGATTTCGCGGTGAACGAGCAGTGCTTCCAGTACAACGAGTGCAGCGGCTATTCGGCCTTCACCGTGCAGGGCAAGCCCGTGTTCAACGTCGAATACCAGTCGAAGTGGAAGGATGCCGCCACGCGGCAGAAGCTCTGTGCCAAGGCCCAGGCGCTGAACCTCCGGACGCTGGTGCTGCCGCTCGCCTTGAACGACAAGTTCCGCTACAGCTGCGACTGAGGATCTGAAATTTAAAGAATCGACTACGAAGCGGTAGTCGGGGGACTCAGGGGCGGGCGGCTTCGCGGCTGTCCGCCTTTTCCATTTCCCGCCACGCCAGGAACAGGCGCGTATCGAATTCCAGCTGGTGATACTGCGGTTCCATATGTTCGCAGAGCCGGTAGAACGCCTTGTTGTGGTCCGATTCCTTCAGGTGCGCCAGTTCGTGCACCACGATCATCCGCAGGAATTCGGGGGGCGCCCCCTTGAATAGCGACGCCACGCGGATTTCCTTCTTCGCTTTCAGCTTGCCGCCCTGCACGCGCGAGATGGCCGTGTGCAGGCCCAGCGCGTGCTGCGCGGTGTCCAGCCGAGCGTCGTAGCCCACCTTGTGCAGCGGCGGGGCGCTGCGCAGGTATTCCTGCTTGATCTCGGCCGTGTACTCGTAGAGCGCGCGGTCGGTCTGGACCGTGTGATGCCCGGGGTAGCGGCGCGCGAGGTGGTCGCCCAGCGTGCCGGCCGCCATTGCGGCGCGCACCTGGTCGAGCACATTGGGCGGATAGCCGCCCAGGAATCGCATCGGGTCTTTCACGCCCGGCCGCCAGCCTTCGGTCATGTCAGTGGTGGTGATGGTGGTGATGCATCCAGCTGTTATCCATCGAATGCACGAACGACTCCACGGCATCCTTGTCGCCCAGGGCGTGGCGCATCATTTCGCCGCACTTGCAGAAGCCCTGGTACGGGGTGATGTGCGAGCACGCCGACGTCTTCTGCAGATACAGCGTGACGGGTTTCGCGCACTTCTTGCACTTGAACTTGAGGGTCAGGGCGGGTTTGCTCATGGGAATGGGGTAAAAATGCGTCGATGCGAAACCGGCCATTGTACCGGCCGCGCCCATCGGCTGCCGGGCCAGGGCCCGGGGCCGGCGATCGGGCCGGTCCGTTTGCTACACTCCCGCCATTCCCGCATTCCAACCGAATCCAACCGAACACGCTCCATGGCACAGTACGTTTTCACCATGAACCGCGTGGGCAAGATCGTTCCGCCCAAGCGTCACATTCTCAAGGACATCTCGCTGTCCTTCTTCCCCGGTGCCAAGATCGGCGTGCTGGGCCTGAACGGCTCGGGCAAGTCCACGCTGCTGAAGATCATGGCCGGTCTCGACAAGGAGATCGAGGGCGAAGCCACGCCGATGCCGAACCTGAACATCGGCTACCTGCCGCAGGAACCGCAGCTCGACCCCGAGCAGACCGTCCGAGAATCGGTGGAAGAAGCGCTGGGCGGCGTGTTCGAGGCCCGCAAGAAGCTCGACGAGATCTACGCAGCCTATGCCGAGCCGGACGCCGATTTCGACGCGCTGGCCGCCGACCAGGCCAAGTACGAGGCGATCCTGGCCGCCAGCGACGGCAACAACGTCGAACTGCAGCTGGAAATTGCCGCCGACGCGCTGCGCCTGCCGCCGTGGGACGCCAGGATCGGCCATCTGTCGGGCGGTGAAAAGCGCCGCGTGGCGCTGTGCCGCCTGCTGCTGTCGCGCCCCGACATGCTGCTGCTCGACGAACCGACCAACCACCTCGACGCCGAATCGGTGGACTGGCTCGAACAGTTCCTGACGCGCTTCCCGGGCACCGTGGTGGCCGTCACCCACGATCGCTACTTCCTGGACAACGCCGCCGAGTGGATTCTGGAACTGGACCGCGGCCATGGCATTCCCTGGAAGGGTAACTACAGCTCGTGGCTGGAGCAGAAGGAAGACCGGCTGAAGCAGGAAGAGGCCACCGAGTCGGCCCGCCAGAAGGCGCTGAACAAGGAACTGGAGTGGGTGCGCCAGAACCCGAAGGGCCGCCAGGCCAAGTCCAAGGCGCGTCTGGCCCGTTTCGACGAACTGAACAGCCAGGAATACCAGAAGCGCAACGAAACCCAGGAGATTTTCATCCCCGTGGGCGAGCGCCTGGGTAACGAAGTCATCGAATTCGACAACGTCAGCAAGGGCTTTGGCGACCGCATGCTGATCGAGAACCTGAGCTTCAAGGTGCCGCCGGGCGCCATCGTCGGCATCATCGGCCCGAACGGCGCCGGCAAATCGACGTTCTTCAAGATGCTGACCGGCAAGGAACAGCCGGACAGCGGCGAGATCAAGATCGGGCCGACGGTGAAGATGGCATTCGTGGACCAGAGCCGCGACGCGCTGGATGGCAGCAAGACCGTGTTCGAGGAAATCTCGGGCGGGTCGGACATCCTGACCGTGGGCCGCTACGAAACGCCGTCGCGTGCGTACATCGGCCGCTTCAACTTCAAGGGCGGCGACCAGCAGAAGACCGTCGGCACGCTGTCAGGCGGTGAACGTGGCCGGCTGCACATGGCCAAGACGCTGATCGCGGGCGGCAACGTGCTGCTGCTCGATGAACCGTCGAACGACCTCGACGTGGAAACGCTGCGCGCGCTGGAAGACGCGCTGCTGGAATTCGCCGGCTGCGTCATGGTGATCTCCCACGACCGCTGGTTCCTGGACCGTATCGCCACCCACATCCTCGCCTTCGAAGGCGATTCGCACGTGGAGTTCTTCCCCGGCAACTACCAGGAATACGAAGCCGACAAGAAGAAGCGCCTGGGCGAAGAAGCCGCGAAGCCGAAGCGCATCCGCTACAAGCCGATCACTCGCTGATCGGCGACAGGTTCGGTTTTCTCCCCTATCCCATGGATGGGAGGAGGGGCGGGGGAGAGGGCCCGGCGGTTCGAATTACGGCAAGCTGGCAAGCAGAATCCCCATGCCCTCTCCCCCAACTCCTCTCCCCCAAGAGGGAGAGGGAGCAGGGAGGTCAGTGGCAGCATCAAGCCCGGACGAGCCTCACCAGCGTGATCTCCGACGGCGCGCCAAACCGCTTCGGCGGACCCCAGTAGCCCGTTCCGCGGCTCACGTAGATCCACATGCTTTCATGCCGGTTCAGCCCATGCACATAGGGCTGCTGCATCGGCACGAACAGGTTCCACGGCCAGAACTGGCCGCCGTGGGTGTGTCCGGATAGCTGCAGGTCGAATCCGGCTGCGGCGGCCGCTGGCGCCGAGCGGGGCTGGTGCGCCAGCAGTATGCGTGCCGCGGCGTTGGCCGGCGCGCCGTGCAGCGCGCGCACGGGGTCGCTGCGATGGCTTTCGATAAAGCCCCCGGCCGTGAAATCGGTCACGCCACCCAGCACCAGCGATGCGTCGCCACGTGCCACCACCACGTGCTCGTTCATCAGCACGCGCAGGCCCAGGCGGGTCAGTTCCTCGATCCACGACTCCGCGCCCGAGTAGTACTCGTGGTTGCCCGTTACCACGTAGGCGCCATGCGGCGCGGATAACCGCGCAAACGGCGCGGTGTGGGCAGAAAGCTCGCGCACCGAACCGTCGACCAGATCGCCGGTAATGGCGATGGCGTCGGGCTTCAGCCCGTTCACGCTGTCGACGATGCGGTTCAGGTAGGGCGCCTTGATGGTCGGCCCCACGTGAATATCGCTGATCTGCGCGATCGTAAAACCTTCAAATTCCTGCGGCAGGTTAGCGATCGGCACATCGACCTTCTTCACCCGCGCCAGCCCGCGCGCATTGAAATAGCCGATCGCCGACACGGCCACCGCCAGCCCAACCACCGCCGACGCGCTGTAGAAGGCCAGCCCCGCCGGCTGCCAGCGGGCCAGCATCGCCACCAGCAGGAAGATGTCGCGCGCAAAGGTCAGCACCAGCAGCGATGAGAAGAATCCCATCGCAAGCATGCCGAGCCAGCTCAGCCGGTCGGCCCAGTCGCCCGCCAGCCGCCGCGCCATCAGCGCGGCCGGAATCAGCACGGTCGAGGCGATCAGCCACAGCACGGCCAGCATATGGACGACGGCCGGCAGGGGCAGGGCGGGCAGCAGCCGCGCGCCGATATAGGCGTGCAGCGCGGCCACGATCGCGGTGGGAACCAGCAGGGAACGGCGGGAGCGCCTGGTACTCATGGCAGGGGCGTCAGAGTCGGATTCGAGTGTAGGTGAGGCTGTGCCAGCTGCGCTTCAAGGGTCTGTTTCAAACGAAACATGCACGGTGCACCACTTTGAGGCACCCATGTGATCTGTCCGGTTTCCGCAAGGCCAATGAATGTTTTTGCCGCACATTGTTCCTGCAACCGCACTAATTTAGATTCATCTGACGCCGAATGTTGGAGATTCCATGTCCTGTGCGAAGCCCGCCCGTCTGGGCCTGACCTTGCTTGCCGTGGCGCTGCTGGCCGCCCTGCCGCCGGCGGGGGTGTCCGCCAAGTCCGCGTCCGCAGCCAGTGCCGCGCAAAAGCTGGCGCCGCTGAGCTGGCCGCGTAATTTCGAGGTGGCTGGCGACCACGTGGAGCTCTACCAGCCCGAAATCGAGAAATGGGACGGCAACCGGCTGTCGGGGCGCGCGGCCGTGGCCATCGGCGCCAGGCAGGGCACGCCGGTCTATGGCGTGGCGCGCTTCTCGGCGCAGGCCGATATCGACAAGCCGTCGTCGCTGGTGCAACTGACGAATATCCAGATCGACAGCGTGGACGTGCCCACCCGCCCCGATGCCGCCGACAGGGTGCGGCAGGCGCTGATCGGCCGGCTGTCGCCCCAGGGGCTGACCGTACCGCTGGAGGAACTGCAAGCCAGCTACGCGGTATCGCAGCAGCTGGCTAAGGCGCAGCGCGTGCCGGTGAAGAACGACGCCCCGCAGATCCTGTTTGCAACCACGCCCACGCTGATGGTCCATGTCGATGGCGACCCGGCCTGGCGCCAGGTGGCCGGCACATCGTATGAGCGCGCCATCAACAGCCGCGCGCTCCTGCTGCGCGATGCCGGCGGCGAACTGTGGCTGCAGGCGGCCGGTTACTGGTATCGCTCGGAATCGGCCGGCGGCACGTGGGAGCCCGTGTCCAGCCCGCCTGCCGCGCTGCTGGGGGCGGCCGGCAAGATCACCGCATCGAAGGACGAGCCGAAGCCCGACGCGATGATGCCCGCCGACGGCAAGAAGCCACCGCGCGCCCCGGTGGTGCTGATGGCCACGCGGCCGGCTGAACTGATCCTGACATCGGGCGAACCGCAAATGACGCCCGTGGGCGGCACCGGCCTGCTGACGATGTCGAATGCCGACCACGCGGTGCTCATCGATCCGTCGAGCAACCAGACCTACGTGCTGATCTCGGGCCGCTGGTTCCGCGCGGCGATGCTCAACGGCCCGTGGGAATACGTGCCCGGTACCCAATTGCCGGCCGAGTTCGCCAAAATCTCGCCGCAGGATCCCAAGGCCAACGTGCTGGTGTCGGTGCCCGGCACGCCGCAGGCCCGCGAGGCCGAGATCGCGGCCACGATTCCGCAGACGGCCTCGGTGTCGCGCACCAAGGCCGCGACGACCGTGACCTACGACGGCACGCCCAGGTTCGAGTCGATCGCCGGCACGTCGCTGCGCTACGCGGTCAACACCGCCACGCCCGTGATCGAGGTCGATTCGTCGCACTACTTCGCGGTGGTCAACGGCGTCTGGTTCACGGCCGGCGCGGCGGGCGGCCCCTGGCAGGTGGCCACCGAGGTGCCATCGGCCATCTACACGATTCCGCCCAGTTCGCCGCTGTACTACGTGACCTACGTACGCATCTACTCGGTCACGCCGACCACGGTGGTGGTCGGCTACACGCCGGGCTACCTGGGCGTGGTGGTGAACCCGGACGGCACCGTGGTCTACGGCACCGGCTATGTCTATCCGCCGTATGTCGGCACGTACTACTACGGCTACCCGGTGACCTACGGCTATGGCGCGGGATTCGGCATCGGCGTGGCCGAAGGATTCGCCTTCGGCTTCGCGGCCGGCGCGATCTGGGGCGCGGCGGCGCCCTACTGGGGCCCGTACTGGTATGGCGGCGGCAGCTTCGTCAATATCAACCAGGCGAACTTCTACGGCCGCTGGGGGCAGGGGACCGTGACCCATGCCGAAGGCTGGAACGCCTGGACGGGCACGCAGTGGCGCGGCACGGCCGGCGCCGGCTACAACCCGGCCACGGGCGCGCGCTTCCAGGGCAGCCAGGGCGCCGCGTTCAATCCCTATTCCGGCAACTATGCGGCCGGGCGGCAGGGATCGTTCGCCAACCCATCAACGGGGCGCGAGGGCGCCGGGCGCGGCGGCGTGGCCGGCAATGAATACACGGGCAACTATGCGGCCGGCCGGCAGGCGGCCGGATATAACGCCCAGACCGGCCGCATCGGCGCCGGCGAAGCGGGCATCGCCGGCAACACGCAGACCGGCCAGTACACAGCCGGCAGCCGTGGCTTTGTCGCCAATCCGAACAAGGACAACGCCGTGGTCTGGAACAACGGCAACGTCTACGCGGGCCATGACGGCAACGTCTACCAGCACACCGACGACGGCTGGCAGAAGCACACCACCAACGGCTGGGAGCCCATGCAGCAGAACAGCGAAATGCAGGGCCGGCTGGATCAGCAGCGCCAGGCGCGGCAGGCCGGGCAGCAACGCTTCAACAGCGCGGCGGCCCAGCAGTGGCAGGGACGCTTTGCCGGCGGCGGCGGAAGGTTCGGCGGCGGTGGCGGCCGGTTCCATGGCGGGTTCCGGCGATAGCGTTGCATCGCTTCCGGCGCGATCGCTCTCGCACGCAGGAGAGAGGAAAAAGCCGGGAGCCTTGGAAACCCCGCCGTCTGCCTCCCCCCTCGCCTCAAGCGGGAGCGGGGCCGGGGCAGAGCGTAAAGCCGTTCAAACCGACTCCACCGCGGCCCGCGCCCCCAAGTCAGACAGGCCACCGGGCGGGATCGCGCGCAGGCCGTCCACCAGCCGCGACGCGCGGGTCTGCTCGGTCTTGCCGGTCCGCCGCATCAGCTACGCGGCGACCACTCCCCTTTGCGGACCCCCATCGCCGTCACCAGCCCATAAGCGGTAATTCCCAGCGCAACGCCCAGGAAATGGCCGTCGAGGCCCATCCCGGCCACATTGGCCAGCACCCAGCCGCCGCCGGCGGCCAGGCCGATTCGGCTCAGGCCGGCGACGATCGGCCAGCGCATGCGCGCGGCGCCCAGCGACGCGAAGTACAGCGCCATGCCCAGCCCGAATCCACCGAATGCCGGGCCGACCCATGACAGCGCCCGGGCCGCGATGGCGGCCACTTCGGCATCCCTGGTGAACAGCGCGGCGAACTGGGTCGGCATAAGCCCCACGGCGGCGCCGACGCTGCCCGCCAGCAGCAGCGCCAGCAACGCCCCCACCCAGGCAGTGCGGCGCGCCGTATGCCAGTCGCCGGCGCCCACCGAGCGGCCCACCAGCGCCGTGAGCGCCGAGCCCACGCCGAATGCCAGCGGAATCATCAGGAATTCCAGCCGTGCCGAAATGCCATAGGCCGCCACGGCCGTGGTGCCGTAGTGCCGCAGCTGCGCCGTGACCAGGATCGTCGTCAGGTTGGCCACCGATGCCAGCGCGCAGGCGATCAGGCCGACCGCCAGAATGCGATGGAACAGCGCGCCCGACAGCTTCACGCGCAGCGTCGGCACAAAGCCCGCACCGCCGCGCATCACGACCCAGGCCATCATCAGCGCCGCCGCCCACGATGCCGCCGCCAGCCCCGCGCCGATCCCGGCCAGGCCCATGCCCAGCCCTTCGGCAAACCACCACGCCAGCACCGGAAACACGATCCACATGCCGGCCAGCACGCGCGCGGCCAGCGCGTGCCGTCCGCCGCCGCGCAGCACCGACGCCAGCGTATTGGCCAGCCACGCCGGCACCGCACCGAGGCCGAACAGCCAGATCGCATAGGTCGCCGCCGCTTCGGCCGCCGTGCTGCCGCCGACGGCGCCGAACACCTGATGCGGGAAGCCGGCCAGCGCAATGGCGAAGGCCAGTCCGGCCGTCACCGCGATGATCATCGCGTGCATGACCAGCGACGAGGCATCGTCGCGCTTGCCCGCACCGAGCGCGCGCGCGATGGCCGACACCACGCCGCCGCCCATCGCTCCGGTCGACATCTGCTGCAGCAGCAGTGCGAATGGCAGCACCACCGCCCAGCCGGCCAGCGCCGCCGTGCCCTGGCGCGCGGCCAGCCACGTTTCGATCAATTGGGAACCGGCCTGGAGGAAGGCCACCAGGCTGGTGGGCGCGGCCAGCGCGGCAATGCGCCGGGCGATCTCGCCGTTGGAAACCGGCTCCACGGCGGCGGCCGGGCCGTTCAGCGTCAATGCGTCAGGCTTGCTCATCGGCGGCCTCCGTGGCGGGTTGCGCGCCAAAGCGTTCGCGCAGATATCGGCCGGCGCCGGGGCCGGGCCGCACACGCAGGTCATCGACGGTGATCGTGCTGCCATCGGCACGGGTCAGGCACCCGGCCACGATCTCGCCGCCGTCGCGCTTGTCTTCCAGCACGGTCAGCGGCCCCTTGCCGTCGGCCAGCCAGCGGTCGGCCCACGCCTTGAGCGACACGTAGACCGGAAAGAAGTCGCGCCCCATCTCTGTCAGCTGGTACACCTGCCGCGCGCCGCCGCCGGGTGCCGGCACCTTTTCGAGCAGCCCATGTTCGACCAGCGTCTTGAGCCGCGCGCTCAGGATGTTGGGCGCAATGCCCAGATGCTTCTCGAATTCCTCGAATCGCGAACTGCCGTAGTAGACCTCCCGCATCAGCAGGATCGCCCATCTCTCGCCCAGCATCGCCATCGACCGCGCCACCGGGCACGGCATATTGGCAAAGTCCGTGTGTGCCATCGTCTCCTCTTTTTACTTTTGATATGCAAGTAAAAAGGATAATAGCTTGCGATTTGAAAGTCGGCAGGCGATTTTTGTCAGGCTTGTGCGAATACCGGCAATCCTGTTACCGCCTCGCGCAGGAACCCGATCAGCGCCCGCGTGGCCATCGACAGGTGCGGGTTTGGCGTGGTGATGATGTACAGGCGGTTGCCGAGGCCTTCGGGCTTCCAGTCTGGGAGCACCGGCACCAGCGTGCCCCGGCGCACATCTTCCCACCCCATGTAGACCGGCAGCAGGCTGATGCCGTGCCCCTGGCGCACCGCGTTCATCAGGAACGGGAAGTGTTCGGATTGCAGGTAGGGCGTGATCTCCACATCGTGCCGCTCCGGCCCGCACGCGGAATCGCGGCCCAGGGTCAATAGGAAACGTCTCGAAGTGTAGGGCGGGCAAAGGAATCGGCAGGCCGTCAGGTCGGACGGCTTTTGCAGCGGCGGGGTCCGCGCCAGATATTCCGGCGACGCGCACAACTGCCAGCGGATGGCGCAGACCTCGCGCGCCACGGTGTCCAGCGGCGGCAGCGACGTCACCTTCAGCGCCACGTCGATCTCGGCGGCGATCAGGTCGGTCACGCGGTTGGCAAAGAACACGCGCAGCGAAATGCCCGGGTGCAGTTCGGCAAAGCGCAGCAGTAGCGGGGCGATAAAGGCGTCGCCCAGCCCGGTGGGCACGCTCACGCGCACATGGCCGCGCAGTGTCTTGCCCAGGCTGTCGATCTCGGCCTGTGCGGCGGCCATCTCCTGCAGGATGCGCAGGCCGTGCTCGTAGAGCGACTGGCCGGCATCGGTCATCTCCAGGTGGCGCGTGGTCCGGCGCAGCAGCATGGCACCGGCCTGTTCTTCCAGCTGCCCCAGCTGCCGGCTGATCTGCGACCGGGTGACGCCGCGCCGGCGTCCCGCTTCGGCCAGGTTGCCCGCTTCGACGATATCCACGAAGGCCTGCACAAGGTTGAGGTCCATGCGACGACTCTGAAAGCAATGTCAAGTTTGACGCAACATTGTGATTCGGTCAGATGGGATTGTCGATGCCGGCGTGCATCGATAAAGTGGCCAGTCATCGGTGGAAATTCGCGACCCATCGCACCCCCGGCAGCCCTACAAGGAGACCCCGCATGCCCGCAGACCTCTGGTTCGAATCGTTGCAGCGCCCCGGCGCGGAGGTGCTGGATCGCGGCATGCGGCTGGCCGGCGGGCTGAGGCGGCTGGGGCTGGAAGAGGGCAACGTGGTCGCGGTGCTGCTGCGCAACGATCCGGTGTTCGCGGACGTGGTGTTCGCGTGCCGCGCGGCCGGCACTTACTACTGCCCGGTCAACTGGCATTTCATGGCCGAGGAAGTGCGCTACCTGCTCGAAGACAGCGGCGCACGCGCGCTGATCGTCCATGCCGATCTGCTGCCGGCCGTGCAGGCGACGGTGCCTGCCGGCGTTGCGGTGCTGGTGGTGGGCGGCTCACATCCCGATGCGATCGAATACGAGCCGTGGCTGGCCGCGCAAACCGCCTACGACGGGCCGCGCGTGGCGCCGCGCGGGCATCTGGCCTACACGTCCGGCACCACCGGCCGGCCCAAGGGCGTGTTGCGCCAGGCGGTGCCGCTGGCGGACCTGGACGCGCAGCAGGACCGCCTGCGCTCGCTGATCCGGCAGGCCTACGGCATCGTGCCCGGCTGCCGTGCCCTGATGGCAGCGCCGCTCTATCACAGCGCGCCGAGCGTGTACGTGCAGAACGCGCTGCAGATGGCCGAGCGGCTGGTGCTGGCGCCGCGCTTCGATGCCGAGCAGGTGCTGGCGCTGGTGGAAAAGCACCGCATCGACGTGCTTTACCTGGTGCCGATCATGTACGTGCGGCTGCTGAAGCTGCCGCCCGAAGTGCGCGCGAAGTACGACCTCTCGTCGATCCGCTTTGTCGCGTCCACCGGCTCGCCGTGCTCGCCGGAGGTGAAGCGCGCAATGCTCGACTGGCTTGGTCCGGTGATCCACGAGACCTACGCGTCGAGCGAGGCTGGCCTGGTCACCGTGGCCACGCCAGAGGACGCCGCGGCCCGCCCCGGTACGGCCGGGCGCCCCGTGGACGAAGCCAGCGTGCGCATCATCGACGAGAACGGCCGGCCTTGCGCGCCAGGCGAGGTGGGTCTGGTCTACGTGCGGCAGCCCGCCTATCCCGACTTCACCTACCTGAACAACGACCCGGCGCGCCGGGAGATCGACATCGACGGGCGCGTCACGCTGGGCGACATGGGCTACGTCGATGCCGACGGCTATCTCTTCATCTGCGACCGCGCGTCGGACATGGTCATCTCGGGCGGCGTGAACATCTATCCGGCCGAGATCGAACATGAGCTGGTGCGCTATCCGGGCGTGGCGGACTGCGTAGTGTTCGGCGTGCCGGACGACGAGTACGGCGAACGGCTGCACGGCGTGATCGAGCCGGTGCCCGGCGCCGACGTGGAATCCGCTGCGGTGATCGAATGGCTGCGCGGCCGGCTGTCGGGCTTCAAGGTGCCGCGCTCGATCGAGATCGTGGAACGGCTGCCGCGCGACGAAACCGGCAAACTGGCCAAACGCCGGTTGCGGGACCAGCACTGGGCAGGCCGCCAGCGGCGGGTCTGATCACGACTTGCCCCACGGTGCTTGCCCTTCTGCCGCACGGCGGGAGAGGGTCGGCGGAGAGGGCAGGCGCCGGCATCGCGATTCCATTCATATAAAGCAGGAGACAACCATGCACCGTATTGCCATCAGCATCTGCGCCGCCTTGTTGGGGATCGCGTTCACTGCCCCCGCCGTGGCCGCCTATCCCGACCGGCCGATCAAGCTCGTGGTTCCGTACACCCCGGGCGGCTCGACCGACCAGTTTGGCCGTGCGATGGCCGAAGGCATGGCGCGCGAGATGAAGCAGCCCGTGGTGGTGGAGAACCGCCCCGGCGCCAACACGATGGTGGGCACGCAGGGCGTGGCACGGGCGCAGCCGGATGGCTACACGGTGCTGATGGGCAGCAGCGCCAGCATGGTCCTGAATCCGATGCTCTACAAGAAGACCGGCTACGACCCGAAGGACTTCAAGGTCATCCTGATCGGCGTCGAGGTGCCGCTGGTGGTGGTCACCAACAACCAGGTGCCGGCCAGCAGCATCAAGGACTTTGCCGCATATGCCAGGGCGGCGGGCGGCAAGCTCAACTATTCGTCGGTGGGGCTCGGCAATCCGCTGCAACTGGCCACGGAAATGCTGAAGTCGGAACTGGGCGTCGAGATGACGCACGTGCCCTACAACGGCAGTGCGCCGGCGCTGGCGTCGCTGCTGGCCAACGACACGCAGCTGATGGTGGACGTGGTCAGCACCTCGCTGCCGCATATCAAGGCGGGCAAGCTCAAGGCGCTGGCCGTGACGGGCCGCGCGCGGCTGGATGTCCTGCCCAATGTGCCGACGGTGGCCGAAAGCGGATACCCCAACTTCCATGCGGCCACGTGGTTCGGCCTGGCCGTGCCGGCCCAGACGCCGCCGGAGGCTGTCGCGAAACTGCAGGCCGCCGCATCGCACGTGCTGACCGAGACGGCATTCCGCAACACGTTCAATGCGCTCGGACTGATCGTGCAACAGCCTCGCAGCCAGGCGGAGATTGACCGCTACGTGCAAGCCGACCGCGAGAACTGGGGCAAGGTGATTCGCGCCAACAACATCAGCCTGGACTGAACCGGCGCGGCGCAACCGTATGGTGCGGAAGTTCAGGGGCGTATAGTTGAGGGCGTTTTTTACGCCCCCGCATGCTTTCCGCATCGACGCCATGACCGCCCCTGTCGAGCCGCCTGATTCGAACCTTCCTGATTCCAGTCCGCCATCGGAACCTGCCGCACGCCGCGACCGGCTCGGAGAACTCCGCGTTCATGCGCGTCGCGCGGCAAATCGCAAGACGCGCCAGGTTGGCCGTATCTCGCGCACGTCGATGCGCTATGCGGCGTTCATGTGCGGCGCTGGCGGGGTGGCGCTGTTCTCGATGGTATTTGCCTACATCGCCGAGATTGCGCTGCGCTGGAACGCGAAGCTGACCACGGCCACGCCGTGGCTGGCCTTCGTGATGCTGCCCTTCGGGCTGGCCGCGCTGCGCTGGCTGACGATCCGGCTGGCGCCGCAGGCGCGCGGCTCCGGCATTCCGCAGGTGATCGCCGCCGTGACGCTGCCGCCGGCCGGCGTGGCGCAGACCGTGCTCGTGTCATTCCGGCAATCGATGTGGAAGGTGGTGCTGACCGCCGGTGCGCTGCTGGCCGGCGCGTCGGTGGGGCGGGAGGGACCATCGGTCCAGGTGGGGGCCGCTGCCATGCTGGCCTGGGGACAGTGGTGCCAGCAGAAGCTGCGCTTCCGCATCGGCTTTCATCCCAGTTCGCTGATCGCGGCCGGCGCGGCGGGCGGCCTGGCGGCAGCGTTCAACACGCCGCTGGCCGGCGTGGTCTTCGCCATCGAGGAACTGGGGCGCGGCACGGCGGTGCGGTGGGACAGGCTGGTGCTGTCCGGCGTGCTGACAGCCGGTTTCCTGTCGCTGGCCGTGCTGGGCAACAATCCGTACTTCAGCGTGAAGGTGCCGATGCTGGTGCTGCACGACGCGTGGGGCCCGGTCATGCTGTGCGCGGTGGTCAACGGTGTGGCAGGCGGCCTGTTCGCCAAGCTGCTGATTCGCGGCGTGCCCGGCCTGGTGCCTGCGGCATGGCGCGGATGGACGACCGCCCATCCGGTCTGCGTGGCCTTCCTGTGCGGGCTGGTCGTCGCCGTGGTGGGCTGGGCCACTGCCGGCGCCACGTTCGGCACGGGCTATGAGCAGGCGTCCGGGCTGATCAACGGCGAACCGCACAGCACGCTGTGGTTCGGGCTGGCCAAGTTCGTCGCCACGGTGGTGTCGTACTTCGCGGGCGTCCCGGGCGGCATCTTCACGCCGGCGCTGGCCATCGGCGCGGGCATCGGCGCGAACATTGCCGATTTCGTGACCCATTTCATGTCCGGCATGGCCGAGCCGCGCGTCCTGGCGCTGGTGTCGATGGCGGCCTTCCTGGCCGCAGCCACCCAGGCGCCGATCACCGCCAGCGTGATCGTGATGGAAATGACGCGCACGCAGGACCTGACCATCTACCTGCTGGCGGCGTCTCTGCTGGCGTCGTTCCTGTCGCGCCAGTTCAATCCGCATCCGTTCTATCACCACATGGGCCATGCGTTTCGCCGGGAGGCGACGGCCATCGCGCGGAAGGATTCCCCGGCATGACGCCCGAAAGGCGAGTCAGATAGTGGCGCAAGCGGCCCTCGAATGCGGCCGTAACGGTCAGTTACAAACTTCCCCGGCGGGACGCTCGCGAAAGTGTGGTTTGGCAGCGAAGCGCCGTAGCGGACGCATGGGCGATGTCTTAACATCTGCTTCGCATTGAACGGCGGCAGCAGATCGGCCCGCAATGCATGTGTACCGGCGGCACAGAATTCGTCGGCAGGCATTCGATGCATTTCGGGGGAGCAGAAGATGGCCACACAACGACCGGGCGCGCCGCGCCCGACCACGCCGCGCGCCGACAAGCCGCACACCAGCACGTCACGTGACAGCGCCCAATGGCACGACCTTGGCGCGGACACCGTCATATGGCATACACGCGGCCTGCAGTCCAGCACCCGCATGCGCGCACCCGCCGCCCGGCGCACGCCGCCACAGCAATTGCCGCCGAGCCAGGTACCGAAGCTGATCCTGTGGACGGTGCTGATCGGCATCGCGCTGGTATGCTTCCATGCCGTGAAGCGTATGCTCTGACCCAGCTTGTCGACCCGGCATCACATCGTTGATGCCGCATATCCCCGGCAGGAACCCTCGGGACGGAGCCGGCTCCAATGCGGAGCCGTTTTCAGGAGTGTGTTTTGAGATTTCCTCTTGCCGGGCTGGCCGTTGCCACCCTGCTGGCGATGTCTGTCGCCCAAGCCGCCACGGCTGCACCGGCCGCACCGGCCGCGCAGCCTGCCACCAAGGCCCCGAATGCCGCCGCCGCAGCGGTCCCCGACGGCAAGGACCGTTTCTCGACGATGCTCGATACGCTCGAGATCGGCAGCCCGCTGCCCGCGTTGCCCGATTGCGCCGACCACCGGACCCCGGATGGCAAGGATGTGACCGCCTACTGCGTGGAACTGCGTGGCGACGGCGTGATGCGCCAGGTGGGCGTGCCGCGCGACCAGCGTCCGGCGTTCATGGACGGACCGCGCCTGGTGGCGCTGGTCGATGGCAATGCGTTGGTGGGCGTCATCGTGCCGACCGACGGCATCCGCTCGCAGGACGCCGCCGCGCAGGCGCTCAATGCCCGCTATGGCAAGCCGTTCCGCCAGGAAATGGTGGACATGAAGGACAAGGCCGGCAAGGACGTGCGAAGCATCCACGCGGGCTGGATGCGCAAGCCGCTGACCGTCGAGCTTTATGCGATTCCCGAGAATCCGGCGGAAGGCACGATCGAACTGCTGCTGCCGCAGGCGCGCGCGCTGATGGCCAACCGCGATGCCGAAGTGGCCAAGTCGCTGGCGCCGCCTCCCCCGGCGGCAGGCAAGGGCGGCAAGTCCGACAAGACTGAAAAGACCGACAAGGCCGAGAAGACGGACAAGGCCGACAAGGCCGACAAGGCCGAAAAGAAAGCCCCGGCCAAGCCGATCAACCCGGGCAGCTGGTAGGCCGACCGCCTGGCGGCAGGGCTGCCCGCCGTCAGGCCGGCAGAACGTCAGACCGCAGGCCCGCCAGCGTCAGAGCCCTTCCATCACCTTGTCCAGGCCGCGCACTACACCGCGCACGGTATGCACCTTGCGTATGGCCAGCAGCGCGCCGGACACATAAGGCTTGGAGCCGTCGCCGGCTTCGTGCCGGATGTGCAGGCGCTGGCCATCGGCGCCGAAGATCACCTCGACTCCCAACTGGTATCCCGGCAGCCGCACGGCATGCACCTGCGAGCCGGACATCGTCGCGCCGCGCGTCTCCCTGGGACCGCTGACCTGGTCCACGGGCACGGCCT
>JGI25151J46595_10000840_pt1 | contig 24487 bp, 18 predicted proteins | sample AraplaMF_Col_mLB_FD_46595 | JGI IMG/M metagenome (IMG submission 46595) | reverse complement strand
TTCGACCTACGAGAGATAGGGAGGTGCCTTATGTATTGGAAACTGACATGTAAGTATTCTGTTCATTTGTGTTTTCCTACTTAAGAGCATTTTTATCTCAATTTAGATAAAAATGCTTTTTTATTTTCAAAAAAGGGAGTGTTTTACATGGTAAACATAAGTAATCTAGGATACCCAAGAATTGGTGAAAACCGTGAATGGAAGAAGACATTAGAGTCATTTTGGAAAGGGAATATCTCAGAAGATCAATTTGAGAGCGAAATGAAATCAATTAGACTTCAGTCAATCGAAAAGCAACATCGTTTAGGGATCGAGATGATTCCTGTTAATGATTTTACGTACTATGATCATGTTTTAGATTTTGCAACAATGTTTGGCTGGATTCCTACTCGTTTTGGTGACATATCTGAGCAACCTTCATTGCCTACATATTTTGCATTAGCTAGAGGAAATAAAGACCTGGTAGCATGTGAAATGACTAAATGGTTTAATACGAATTATCACTATATAGTCCCAGAATATCAATATGAACGAAATTCAAAATTATTATATAACAAACCACTAACTTCATTCCTAGAAGTAAAGAATGAATTAGGTATTATCACGAAACCTGTAATTTTAGGTATTTATACGTTCACTCAGCTTTCAAAAGGATATAAACAAGAAGATAAATATGCTGTCGTAAAAGAGTTATTACCGGTCTATATTCAAATGCTAAANGAACTTGAAGANGCGGGAGTAGAATGGGTACAAATTGATGAGCCTGCTTTTGTGTTAGAAGAAACGAATGATGATATNCAATTGATAAAAGAAATTTATNCNGAAATATGTGAGGCTCTTCCATCATTATCAATTATGCTTCAAACATATTTTGAAGGTGTTGAAAAATATCAAGAGTTAATCACCATNCCTGTTAAGGGAATTGGATTAGANTTTGTTCATGGTAAAGAAGAAAATGTAAAGGCATTGAGGAAATATGGATTTCCAAAAGATAAAGTACTAGCTTGTGGGATTGTGAATGGAAGAAATATTTGGAAGAACGATTTAGAAGAATCAATCCAATTGATCGAAACACTTCAAGCACTTATTCAACCAAAGGATTGGTGGATTCAGCCTTCTTGTAGCTTATTGCATGTCCCAGTCACAAAGAAAAAAGAAGATTCGGTAGAGCCTACTGTACTTGCTGCATTAGCTTTTGCAGATGAAAAGATAGAAGAGTTAGTCGTATTAAAGAAAGCATTGAAGTTTGGTAGTGATGCCGTAAAACAAGAAATTGAAATGGTAAAACAAAGCTTCGAATATCTAAATAAACTAAATTCCAACTCAAATGACTTAAGAAGTTTAAGCGAAGAAGATTTTAATAGAGCAATACCTTTTAAAGAACGATACCAGTTCCAAAAGGAAGGATTGAAATTACCATTATTACCTACAACAACAATTGGTAGTTTCCCACAAACAAAAGAAATCAAAATTGCTAGACAAAAATGGAGAAAAGGAGAACTTCCAGAAACTGACTATCGTCATCAAATAAAATTGAAAATTAAAGAATGGATTGAACTTCAAGAAACATTGGACTTAGATGTATTGGTACATGGAGAATATGAAAGAACAGATATGGTAGAATACTTCGGTGAGAAGCTAAAAGGGTTTGCCTTTACTAAAAACGCATGGGTTCAATCATACGGCTCAAGATGTGTTAAACCACCGATTATTCATAGTCGTGTAGAATTTATGAAACCAATGACTGTCGATGAGACTAGCTATGCACAAAGTTTAACGAAAAAGCCTGTGAAGGGGATGTTAACAGGTCCCGTAACCATTTTGAACTGGTCATTTGTTCGTGAAGATCAAGCAAAGGAAGATATTGCGAATGAAATTGGGCTTGCCTTAAGAAAAGAAATAAAGGCACTTGAAGAATCAGGTATCTCTATTATACAAGTAGATGAACCGGCAATTCGTGAAGGTTTACCACTGAAAAAACGAAATTGGGAAACGTATTTAAACTGGGTTACTCGTGCATTTCGCTTAACGACATCAGGGGTTCAAAAAATGACGCAAATTCATACTCATATGTGTTATAGTAGTTTTTCTGACATAATGGATGCGGTTATTGACCTAGATGCTGATGTTATATCAATTGAACATGCAAGAAGCCACGAAGAATTTTCTTCTTACTTAGCAAAAAAACCGTATCCTTTAGGAATTGGTTTAGGGGTGTATGATATTCATAGTCCGCGTGTTCCTTCGGTTCAAGAAATGGAGCAAAATATAGTGGGTTCTTTAAAAGTGTGTGATATTCAACAATTTTGGATTAACCCAGATTGTGGATTAAAAACTCGTGATGAGCGAGAAGTTATTCAAGCTCTTTCTAATATGGTGACATCAGCAAAGAAAGTACGCGAACAATACTATTCTATTCTTTCGTAATAGCACGAAAAATCATGTTAGAACATAAAGTATAAATGTAAATCGAATTGCATGATTGGCCCAATTTAGTGATATATTAAAAATTAGGTATTGAAATGTACTGAAAAGTAAGCTACTATTTAAGTAATATTTTGAAGGAGGCATCAAATTTAGACACTATGTACATGATCCGATAACTTTTAAGCTAATTAATTTTATAGCAAAAAAGTACTCTGCCTGAAGTCAGAGAAATTGGATTAGTCTGTCTATATTTAGTGCNGTGAATNTTAAATAATGTACCATATGAANTGTATATATTGGTTTTATTTAATCGCACCTTNTTTAGGCATACATGTATTAGTTTTTTNGTGAAAACTAATACGATTAACAATTCGTCCAATTACACACAGGCAGATGCTTGTGTGTTTTTTATTTTTTAGGCTCTGTTACAGCTCACTATTGATATTGAACTGTTCATAAATTTTAAATACGAAAACAGGGCCAATTTAAAATCGGATGGAGTGATTTGTATGTTTATTATAAAAGCAAATAATGTAAGTATTGAATTAAATGGTTTAATGATCTTTGAAAATGGTAACTTAGACATTAAAGAAGGCGAACGAGTTGCATTAATCGGAGAGAACGGTATTGGAAAAACAACGTTTATGAATGCATTGATGGGTAGACTACCAATTCAAAAAGGGAGTTTGCAAATTGAATTAAATAAGGATGAAATAGGCTGGTTATTAACTGATGAAAATGAAACTGAGCAGATGTCTGCAAAAGAGGTAGTAGAATCTGCTGATGAAAAGCTTTTCTTGATTAAAAGAAAAATAGACCAATTAGCGAATGATTTATCGAATGACCAACATGTTAATGAATTTAATCGGTACTTAGGTGAGTATCTAGAATGTAATGGATATGAGTGGGAATCAACGATTGAACAATCGCTTAAAAAATTTCAATTACCGCAATCAGTATGGGAGATACCTTATTCNCATTTAAGTGGTGGTCAGAAAACAAAAGTNAAATTAGCTAAAATCATGTTGAAGCAACCGAGATTATTAATCATGGATGAACCTACNAACCATTTAGATAGTGAGTCAATTGACTGGTTAACTAGTTGGCTAAAATCATATAGGGGAACAGTACTTTTTATATCTCATGAAAGGCAGTTTATAGATGATGTTGCAACTAAAACTGTTGAATTAACTGAAAAAGGAACAAGTAAATATAATGGTGGTTATTCAGAGTATAAGAAACAAAAAGAACATGAAAGAATAACAAATCAAGCGTTATATGACAAGCAAGAGGCAGAGAAGAAAAAATTAATTGAAACAATTAATCAATATAAACAATGGTTCTCGCAGTCACATAATGCAGCAAGTGAACGTGATCCATTTGCNAAGAAAAAAGCGGGTAAAAANGCATTACGATTTAAGTCTAAAGAAAAGGATTTAGATAGACTCGAGCAACGTAAAGTTGATAAACCGAAAGAAGTAAAATCTATTTCAGCTATTTTTGAAAGTGAATCATTTACAGCTAAACATATGATTTCATTTCATCATGTTAATTTTGGATATGAAACTGAAAAAAATATTTTTGAGCAATTAACCTTTACACTGAATCGNGAAGATCGATTAGCTGTCATTGGAANAAATGGCTCTGGAAAAACAACATTTTTAAAATTATTAACTGGNTTGTTAGAGCCTAATGAAGGGTCTGTACGACATAATCCTCAATTGAAAATAGGGTATTTTATGCAAGAGCTTGAAACACTTAATGAAGATACTACGATTTTAGATGAAATATTATCTCTTCCAAATATGACTGAAACGGAAGCAAGAACGATTCTTGCATGTTTCTTGTTTAGAAAAGAAGATGTATATAAAAAAATAGGTCAGTTAAGCATGGGAGAAAAATGTAGGGTTGCTTTTGTGAAACTTTATTTTTCAGATTCAAATTTACTTGTTTTAGATGAGCCAACAAATTATTTAGATATTCATACTAGGGAAAGAATTGAGGAAGCATTAGCGGTTTACCATGGTGCAGTTGTAGTCGTTTCACACGATCCTTATCTATTAAAGAAAGTATCGAATCGTGTAGTCCACATAGAAAAAGGTAGTTTTTACGAATTTAAAGGTTCTTATGCGGAATGGAGTGGCAGAAAATCAATTACAAACGATCAACAAAGTTTGTTAAATGACCGATCAAGACTTGAACTTGAAATATCAGCAATGATCGCTGAGGAACTTGAGAGCGAAGAAGAAGATTCATTCCAACTATCAAAAATTGTTGAACTAAAACAGCAACTTGCAGACATTGAGTTGAAATTGAAAAGTATATAGATAAAGACCAGATGTATAAAAATTTAGCCAATATAAAAAAAGTGTGTTTCACCAAAATGGTGTAAACACACTTTTTTTATACACTAGGTAAAGTAAAGCCTTCACCAAAAACGTCACGTACATCGTGGATGACAACAAAAGCCTTTGCGTCTATACCATGAATAATTTTCTTTAATTCAAATAGCTCTTGTTTATTAATAATGATATAAAGCGTATCTTTTTTTTCGCCTGTAAAGTGACCTTTCGCTGGAAAAATCGTTACGCCACGGTTCATGTCATTCGATACTAAAACTGCTATTTCATCTGCTTTGTCAGAAATGACAGTAATCGCTTTTTTAGGGTTCATACCTTCGATAATATAATCAATGACCTTAATCCCTATATAAATTGAAATAAGTGTATACATTGTTTTTTCAAAACCTATGACAAAATAACCACCCGAAACAACAATTAAATCAAATGCTAAAAGTGTTTTACTAATACTCCATCCGAAGTATTGATGAAAAATTTGGGCAATAACTGTAGTGCCACCAGTTGTACCCCCAGAACGAAAGACGATTCCTAAACCAAGTCCAATGAATATTCCTGCAAAAATAGTTCCTAATAATGTTTCTTTCGTTGGTACACCTAAACCTTCTGTTAACCGTATGAATAAAGAGCTTGCTACGATTGAGATGATTGTATAGAGAATAAGCTGCTTTTTTAATAACTTATATCCAATGATCAAAAGTGTGGCATTTAATATAAACATGACGATACCTGGAGACCATTCAAAAAGGTAATAAGTAATCATCGTAATTCCAATAAAGCCACCTTCTGCTAGTTTATTAGGAATTGCAAAGAAGTTAATTCCGATTGCAAAGATCGCTGATCCGATTAGTAGTCCAATTATTTCAATGATGTATTTACGCAACTTTACCCCTCATTTATTAAAAAATATNATCATAACTATTATTCTATCTAAACCAATTCATTGAAGCAAAATATTTTTAATTNAATAGATTTCTAGTCATATGATTGTATACGCTTTCATAATTTTATATAGACAAGCTATATTAGGAGGAATGGAAAATGGTATATGCAACACCTGGAAAAGCTGGTTCATTAATCACGTTTAAAAATCGTTACGATAATTTTATTGGTGGCGAATGGGTCCGACCTGTACGTGAGCAATATTTTGGTAATGTAACGCCAGTAACTGGACAAGTATTTTGTGAGGTTGCTAGATCAACAGAAGAAGATATTGAGCGCGCATTAGATGCAGCACATCGTGCAAAGGATAAATGGGGAAGAACAAGCGTCACTGAGAGATCTAATCTTCTACATAAAATTGCAGATCGTATGGAAGAAAATAAGGAATATTTGGCTGTTGCCGAAACTTGGGAAAACGGTAAACCAGTAAGAGAAACACTTGCTGCCGATATTCCATTAGCAATTGATCATTTCCGTTATTTTGCAGGCTGTATTAGATCACAAGAAGGATCACTTGGTGAAATCGACGGCGATACAGTTGCGTATCACTATAAGGAGCCATTAGGAGTAGTAGGTCAAATTATTCCTTGGAACTTCCCAATTTTGATGGCGGTTTGGAAGCTTGCGCCAGCTTTAGCAGCAGGGAATTGTGTTGTATTAAAACCAGCGGAACAAACACCAACTTCTATTCTAGTATTAATTGAATTGATTCAAGATCTATTACCACCTGGTGTTGTGAATGTGGTGAATGGATTTGGACTTGAAGCAGGTAAACCATTGGCATCAAGTAATCGTATTGCAAAAATTGCTTTCACAGGTGAAACATCAACTGGTCGCTTGATCATGGAATATGCTTCGAAAAATCTAATTCCAGTTACGCTAGAATTAGGTGGTAAATCACCAAATATATTCTTTGAAGACGTAATGGACAATGAAGAATTTTTTGATAAAGCACTTGAAGGCTTTACGATGTTTGCGTTAAATCAAGGTGAAGTATGTACTTGTCCATCTAGGGCATTAATTCATGAATCGATTTATGAAGAATTTATGGACAAAGCGGTTAGTCGAGTAAAAGCTATTAAGCAAGGTAATCCACTAAATCCTGAAACGATGATTGGATCGCAAGCATCACAGGAGCAACTAAATAAAATTCTTTCCTATTTTGAAATCGGTAAAAATGAAGGCGCAGAAGTATTGGTTGGCGGAAGCAGAAATGTCCTAGAAGGAGAACTTCGTGATGGATATTATGTGAATCCAACAATCTTCAAAGGTAGAAATGATATGAGGGTATTCCAAGAAGAAATTTTTGGTCCAGTTGTTTCTGTTACGACATTTAAAACGAAGGAAGAAGCGTTGCAAATCGCAAATGATACTTCTTACGGTTTAGGTGCAGGGGTATGGACACGTGATATGGATACTGCGTACAGATTTGGACGTCATGTAGAGGCAGGTCGAGTTTGGGTTAACTGCTATCATGCATANCCAGCTCATGCAGCATTTGGCGGTTACAAAAACTCTGGCGTCGGNCGTGAGAATCATAAAATGATGTTAGATCACTATCAAAATACAAAAAATATGTTGGTAAGCTATTCACCTAGTAAACTTGGATTCTTTTAAGAGAAGAAACACCTTAGCATTTTTTTGCTAAGGTGTTTTTTTTGTAACTTTAAAATGTAATTGAAGCATACAAAGTAAACGGATTTTGACATATTATTCAAAAGACATCCATTAAAATGATAATAAGACCAAAGCGGAGGTGTTACTATGTGGATTGGAGTATCGTGCTTAATCTTGTTTGTAGGGGTGATTTCGGCCATGCAAATATTTATAAATAGAAATTGGAAATGTATTTATACCGCTTATGGTTATCAAAACTATTTTAAAATCATTGGACAATTAAAACAAAAGGGAATTTCCTATAAAACAAAAATACCAATGAATCTAAGAGTAGGACGCTTTTATGACAATACACAATACGATATTTACGTAAAAAAGGNACTAGAACATAAAGCAATAGAAGCGTTAAATCATCAATAATCAAAANTTTTATATGATTCATTCATATGTAAATTGATATAAAAACTAAATAACTGTATGATGAATTTATTGGGGTTGATTTTATTTAACTTTACAAATAAGGGGATTGGATATGGATATCAGAATTAATAAAGAGTTTGTTCTTAATACAGCGAAACAATTGCTAGAGTTTAATAGTCCTAGCGGATTTTGTTTTGAAATAATGGAATTAATTCAGTCTTGGACAAAAAGCTTAGGTTATCAGTTTGAGACAACGAACAAAGGTTGCGGCGTTATTACAATTCCAGGGAAAAGCAATGATCAAGTAGTTGGCTTATCTGCTCATGTTGATACATTAGGTGCGATGGTTCGCTCAGTAACTGCAAAAGGTACATTGAAATTTACTGTAATTGGTGGCCCAATTGTTCCAACATTAGATGGCGAGTATTGCCAAATAAGAACTCGTGATGGCAAAATTTACAGTGGAACATTTTTATCAACAAGTCCATCAATTCATGTGTTTGAAGATAGTAAAACAAAAAAACGCGACCCTGAAAATATGGAAGTTAGAATAGATGAATGTGTAAAAAATAAAGAAGATGTAATCAATTTAGGTATTGGACCTGGTGATTTTATATTCTTTGACCCAAAAACAACGATTACGGAAAGCGGATTTATTAAATCTCGTTTTATTGATGATAAGGCAAGTGTTGCTTGTTTATTAGGCTTGTTAGAACTGTTTAAAAGAGAAAATATTGTCCCAACATATACGACAAAATTATTTATTTCTACATATGAAGAAGTAGGGCATGGCTCATCTTATATTCCTTCTGATATTACGGAGTTAATTTCTGTTGATATGGGATGTATCGGGGATGATCTAAGTTGTACCGAATATGACGTTTCAATTTGTGCGAAAGATTCAGGCGGTCCATATGATTATAATATGACTACTGATTTAGTCAATTTAGCAAAACAAAACGACTTAAACTATGCAGTTGATATTTATCCAATGTATGGATCAGATACAGTTGCAGCACTTCGTGGGGGTCAAGATATAAGGGGCGCCTTAATTGGTCCTGGTGTCCATGCATCACATGGTATGGAACGTACACATTATCAAGCAATGGAAAATACAATGAAATTATTGTATTTATATATTACAAAGTAAAAAGAGTAAAAGCTGTTTGAGAATATTCTCAAACAGCTTTTTTGTAGCTGAAAATTATGAGGTATCATGACAAAAAAAAGACTAAGCTATTGGCATAATGTATTACTACTATTTTTCATACTATTAAAATACTAATAAGTCAAACGCTGAACGCCGTTTAGATTATCGTCATTTCTTAAAACACCATTTGCATTGATATTCTTCAAAGTAAATGTATAAAAGTAAGAAGAGAGCGCACCATCACGTTTTTTTTCTTTTAGCAAGTCTAATAGTAATTGTTTCGTCCCAGCTCCAACGACGCCATCTACATCCAATTCATGGTTTTGTTGGAACACTCGAACAGCAAAATCCGTTCCTTCTGCAAAATAGCCATCAATCCCATTAGTGGAATAACCAAGTTTTGTTAGCGTGTCTTGAAGCCATTCAACCTCACTACCAACACTACCAAGTTTTAAACTAGTTGGGATATCATTTGGATTTGTGACAACGATACTCCCTGAATCATCATTAAATAGTTGATTACCCAATGCTATGTCATTAAAGGATTTATTGGATGACGTAATGAAAACAGTCGTATTTTTTTGTACGTGATCAAACAACCACTCGACCTCTTCATCATACATTCTTACGCATCCACTACTTGCATAAGTCCCAATTGAAGCTGGGTTGCTATTTCCATGTATCGCATAGGTTGTACCCCATGTCCCTTTTGCGTTTAATCCTAACCAGCGATTTCCTAATGGATTACGTGGGTCACCACCAGGAATATTCTCTTTATAATAAGGCCTGTTCACAATTTTGTTCACTATTTTAAACTTGCCCTCAGGAGTTAATTCTTGGCTCCTCCCAGTAGCAACTTTAAATTCTTTTACTAGCTTTCCATTCTCATAAAATGCTAGTCTATTAATCGCCTTATTGATAATAATCAACTGAGATACTTGTTTTTCTTCCGCAAATGACTGTACAAAGTTAGTACACAAAAAGCATAAAATAATCAAACTAAACATAAAAACGCGCTTAAACAATTTTTTCCCCCCAACAAAATATAAAAATAAGTAGCCTTAATATCTTATGTAGGTATGGCTTGTCCTATATAGTAAAACTTTGAAAATGAGAAAAAAGATAGAGGGAAAATAGTGAAATTGTGTAATTGTACTAAAATGTAAAAAAGGTGTTAATCAATTCCTAATTGTTAAGGCGTATAAAAACCATAATAATGTTGAAATAAGATTCAATTATTTGTATAACTTAATTATGAACATGAATTGAAGGGGATTAAATTTTGAGAGCAACTATTAAAGATGTAGCAAAGCTTGCAGGTGTGAGCGTTGCCTCTATTTCCAGATATTTAAATAACAAAGGTTATATAAGTGATGTTACAAAGGAGAAAATTAAAAAAGCAATTCAGGAATTGAATTATCAGCCAAATGAAGTAGCTCGTGCATTATTTAAAAGACAGACAAAAACAATTGGTGTTATCATTCCAAATATACGTATTTACTTTTTTGCTGAATTAGTTAATTATATTGAATACTTCGCTAGTAAAAGAGGATTTCGCATACTGCTTTGTAATACGGATTATTCTTCTGAAAGAGAAAAAGAGTATTTAGAAATGCTGAAAAATCAGCAAATAGACGGCATTATACTAGCTAGTCACGCATTACCAGTCGAGAAGTATAAAAGTCTACAACTCCCCGTCGTTTCGATTGATCGTTATTTAGATGATACGATACCACTTATTACAAGTGATAATGAACTTGGAGGAAAACTTGCTGCAGAAAAATTATATCAAACTGGTTGTAGAAAAGTAGGGTATTTTGGACTCATGAATGATAAACAAAATGTAACAACCATTCGATATGATTCTTTTAAAAGGTATTGTGATGAGTTTGGTGTAGAAGTAATAGCAGAACAACCAGAATATAAAAAAGATATAAATGGACAAAAACATTCAGATTTAGAATTAGTTAGAAATTATTTGTCATCACATAAGAAGCTTCTAGGATTGTTTACCGTAGATCCATTAGCATTGGCAGCGATAAGAGTTTGCCAAGAAAACGGGTTGAAGATTCCTACTGATTTTCAAATTATCGGTTATGATGATTTAGCTTTTGCAGAAATGACTTTTCCCTCAATCACAACAATAAAACAACCGATTTCGCATCAAGCTGAATATGCAATTACCATGTTAATACAATTGATGAATGGAGAAGAGGTTCCCAGTCGAACAATTTTACCAGTAAAGTTAATTGAACGAGAATCTACAATAAATATTTGATAAGTCTTGCAAATCGAATGTAACTTGTTAAAATAAGATATGTAACCGGTTACCTAACGTTTCAAAAGATGGGTAATCAATAGATAAAACAGACCAATTTTGTGCATACGGTTGCTTCAAATGAAACGTAAAGTTGAAACCGTTTGCAAAGAGAAGGATAAAGGAGATGGAATTATGCTTGAAAATTCTAGTTTTTCAGTTAAACCTGAATTATTTTCAGAAGCAAGTCAATTAATTGATGTATTACAAATTCAACAGATTACAACGTACTCTAAAGAAAAAAATAAATGTGTGTTTACTGTTAACAAAGGGAATATCACAGTAGATTTTCCGAGACCTGATATCGTAAGACTAACTGTTAACCATACAAGTGAAAATTTCACGCACCATAATAGCTCAATTGAAACATATGAAGGCTCTGAGTTTACAATCAGAGAAACTGAAGAACACGTTTTAATGCAAACAACAGATGTAGAATTTTATCTACATAAACAAAATTGTAAATTTACTATCAAAACTACTAAAGGTGAAATTTACAGTAACGGTTTTTATTTGACAGAGGAGGGTACGATCTCACTTATTGGAGCCCAGGAAAATGAATTAATTTACGGACTGGGAGAGAAAAGTGGATGGTTAAATAAAAAAGGTGAGCGTTTATCAATGTGGAATACGGACGTTTTTGCACCTCATACNCCAGATATTAGTGAATTGTATGAATCAATTCCAACTTATTTATCATTTACACCTAATTATTCTTTTGGTTGTTTTTTAAATAATACAGGCCGTACGATTTTTGATTTTAAAAATCGCAAGGATGAGCATAAATTAGAAACAGAAACAGGTATAATTGATCTGTTTTTCTATACTGGACCATCGATGAAAGAGGTACTTGAGCAACATACCTTTATTACTGGACGTCCGTATCTTCCTCCAAAATGGGCACTTGGCTATCATCAATCAAGACATAGCTATCAAAATGAAGAGGAATTAAAATATATTGCTGATTCTTTTGAGAAGCTTGAAATTCCAGTAGATGCAATTTTCTTAGACATCTTGTATATGGACGGATATAGAGTATTTACGTTTGATAAAGAACGTTTCCCAAATTATGAAACATATCTACCACAATTACTCGAAAAGGGAATTCATATTGTACCAATTGTAGATCCAGGCGTGAAAGTTGCTGGGCAATATGATGTTTTCATAGATGGTGTCGTAAAAGATGCATTCACTAAAATGCCAGATAAATCACTTTATATTGGTGACGTATGGCCAGGGAAAAGTGCATTACCAGATTTTAGTCAGCAGAAAGTAAAAGACTGGTGGGGAGAATTACACGAGTTTTATACAAAGCTAGGTATTAAAGGAATTTGGAATGACATGAATGAGCCAGCCATATTCAATGAATCGAAAACGATGGATTTAGACGCTGTTCATGACAATGATGGAAATCCAATTAGCCATAAAGAATATCACAATTTATATGGTTATGAAATGAGTAAAGCAACTTCAATTGGCATTCAAAAATTAACTAATGAACGTCCGTTCGTACTAACTAGAGCAGGATATGCAGGCATTCAAAAATACGCAGCAGTATGGACAGGTGATAATCGTAGTTTTTGGGAGCACTTAGCGATGACGATTCCAATGTGCTTAAATCTTGGATTATCTGGCGTTACATTCTCTGGTCCAGATGTTGGTGGATTTATGAATGATACAGAAGCAGAGTTATTGACTCGATGGATCCAAATGGGTACTTTTTTACCTTATTTTAGAAACCATTGTTCAATTGGAATGGATCGACAAGAACCTTGGGTTTTTGAAGAGAAATATACAGATATAAATAGAGATTATATTCAAATGCGATACGAATGGATGCCGTATTTATATCAACAATTTATTGAAGCAGAAAAAACAGGTCTACCAGTTATGCGTCCATTAGTACTTGAATATCCAACAGATGAACGTACATTTGACATGAATGATGAATATTTAGTAGGAGAAAACCTATTAGTTGCACCGATTATTACACGCTCAGCGAGATCACGTTCGGTTTATTTACCAGAGGGGATTTGGTACGATTACTGGACTGATCAAGTTTTTGAAGGTGGAAAAGATAGTTTAATTGATGCGCCATTAGATAAAATACCATTATTTTTGAAAGCTGGAAGTATCATTCCTTTAACAAATAAAAAGAAAAAAGTGAATCAAAAAGATGATGAACTTTACTTACATCTGTATTCACAAGAAAGTGGTAATGTAAAAACAGTCGTATACGAAGACGATGGACTTACAATGAATTATCAAACAGGTGAAAGATTTGAATTACATGTAAATGTAGATTTTAATCATGAAACAGTAAACGTTAAGTTTGAAAGTAAAGGCGATTTTAAACCTAGCTGGAATAAAATCACGGTCTTTTTACATGGAACAAATAAAGAATTACGCATCGAAGGGCATTTGGAATTCGAAGCAAGATCAGGTAAGGAGCTAATGTAATGGAGAAAAAATGGTGGCATAATAGCGTCGTTTATCAAATATATCCAAGAAGCTTTATGGATAGTAATCAAGATGGGATCGGTGACTTAAACGGTATTATTGAAAAACTTGATTACTTTAAGTTATTAGGAATAGATGTTATATGGCTGAGCCCAGTATACAAATCACCTAATGATGATAATGGCTATGACATTAGTGATTATTGTGACATTATGGAAGAATTCGGAACGATGGAAGATATGGACCGATTAATTTCTGAAGCCAATGATAAAGGAATTAAAATTGTAATGGATTTAGTAGTCAACCACACTTCCGATGAGCATCCATGGTTTATTGAATCTCGAAAAAGTAAAGATAATCCGTATCGTGATTATTATGTTTGGCGAGATTCAGTTCAAAATGCAGAACCAAATGGTCTTCAATCAGTTTTTAGTGGAAGTGCGTGGGAACTTGATGAAGAGACTGGACAATATTTTCTTCACTTATTTAGTAAGAGACAGCCTGATTTAAATTGGGAAAATCCGAAGGTTCATGAAGAAGTATATAATATGATGAATTTTTGGCTAGATAAAGGCATTGGTGGTTTCCGTATGGACGTTATTGATTTAATCGGAAAGCTGCCAGATCAAGAGATTACCGGAAATGGACCAAAACTTCATCAATATTTACAAGAAATGAACGCAAAAACATTTGGAAATCATGATGTACTAACTGTTGGAGAAACTTGGGGGGCAACTCCTGAAATCGCAAAATTATATTCTGACCCAGAACGTAATGAATTAAGTATGGTCTTTCAATTTGAGCATATTAGTTTGGATCAACAAGAAGGGAAAGAAAAGTGGGATTTAAAGCCACTAAATCTACTTGATTTAAAAGCTGTATTTAATAAATGGCAAACGCAGTTAGATGGCAAAGCTTGGAATAGCTTATTTTGGAATAACCATGATTTACCTCGTATCGTTTCTAGATGGGGAAATGATAAGGAGTACCGAAAAGAAAGTGCGAAGATGCTAGCAACAATCTTACACTTAATGCAAGGTACACCTTATATTTATCAAGGTGAAGAAATTGGTATGACGAATGTTCGATTTGATAAAATAACTGATTATGATGATATTGAAACTCGTAATATGTATCACGATCGTATATCAAAAGGATATTCTCATGAAGAAATTATGGAATCAATTTATACAAAAGGCAGAGATAATGCTCGCACACCAATGCAATGGAGCGAAAGTGAGCATGGCGGTTTTACTAGCGGAACACCGTGGCTTTCATTGAATCCTAATTTTAAAGAAATTAATGTGGCAGAATCGATCAAAGACCAATCTTCTATTTTTCACCATTATCGCCAGCTAATTGAATTAAGAAAACAATTGCCAGTCATTGTTTATGGTTCATTTGAGATGTTAGCTGAAAATGATGAAAATGTATTTGCTTATACACGTGAGTTAGAAGATGAAAAACTGTTGATCGTAGCTAACTTTACTAGTAATAAAACAACATTCCAGTATACAGAACAATTTGAGGATGCAACAATATTACTCAGCAACTATGAAAGTTCTGGAACACAGCTCGACTCAATCGACCTTAGACCATTTGAAACGATTGTATATAAAATAAATTGTAAATAAATTAAAAATAGTTTGACATTTATTTTGTCAGTCGTATATGATGTTATTATCAAATAAAAAGGGAGGTAGGATGAAATGATGATTGTAAAAATTAAAGTAAAAAAACACTACAATTTAATAATGAACATGAACCCTATCTCTGCGCAGGACGGACCACGTTAAAACGTATTATTTATGACATTCTAGCCATGGGTTTATATTCCCCATGGCTTTTTTGTGCCTAAAATAAGCTACTGTTTATTTTGGTACAGAAGATTTTTTATGGCCATGGGGTATGGAAAATATTCCCGTGGCTATTTTTGTCAAAATTGTGGAGGGTTGCGTAGAGAATAGGTTGATTGATACAAAGGAGGTACAATAGTGTTACGAATTTTAAAATATGTTTATAGACACAAATTATCATTATTTATCGGATCATTATCAATGCTACTAGTAATAGGGGTAGACCATTTAATCCCATACTTACAAATGGTGTTAGTAGATGATGGAATTATTAAAAAAGACGGCTCGGTGATTCTTCCAATCATTGGAGGGATTTTAGCGATTACATTGATCAAGTCAGTTCTTGGTTATGTAAAAGAATATTTATATGATTTAGTTGGCGCGAAAGTACATGAAGATATTAAGAACGAAATGTTCCAACATATTCAAAGTTTTGAGTTTAAATACTTTGATTCTATGAATACTGGTGAATTACTTTCGAGAATCGGGGAAGATGTAGAGAATATTTGGCAAACGATTGGCTTTGGTTTGCGCTTATTCGTAGAAAACATCATTTATTTTGTGGCTAGTACAATTATTTTATTTATTATTGATTGGAGATTAGCTCTGATTTGTTTAGCAATTATGATTCCAATCGGATATATGGGTACCAGGTTAAATCGATTACTTAATGCAGGATACGGTAGGATTAGTGACCATACTGCTGAAATNAATACAACTGCTCAACAAAATATCGCTGGGGTAAGATTAGTAAAAGCATTTGCCCGNGAAAAACATGAAACATTGAAATTTTTAAAAATGAATCGTGGTTACTATGATTTAAATATGGCTCAAGCGAAAACAATGCGTAAATACTTTCCTTCAATTGAGTTTTTAACAAATATTGCGTTAGTCGCTATGATCATTGTTGGAGGTTATTTTGTACTTCAAGATACAATGACGCTTGGTGAGTTAGTAGCATTTAGTGGTTATATTTGGAACTTAATTTGGCCAATGAGAATGCTAGGTTGGTTGACAGATATTCTTTCTAAAAACCAAGCATCTGCTAAGAAGATTTTTGAAATTTTAGATCGTAAAACAGAAATTAAAAATAAACCTGACGCTTATACACCAAGTCTTGTTGACGGTTCAGTGGAGTATAAAAATGTTAGTTTTAAATACAATGATGAATTGGTCTTAAAAAATATTAATCTATATATTCCAAGTGGAAGTAAAGTAGCGATTATGGGTACAACAGGAGCGGGTAAGTCATCAATCCTGCACTTAATTGGACGTTCTTATGATGTGGCAGAGGGAGAATTATTAGTAGACGGGGTTAATGTGAAAGATTTTAACTTAACAAGCCTACGTACAAATATGTCACTAGTATCACAAGATACATTTTTATTCTCTGACACGATTGAAAACAATATTAAACTAGGAAATCCTGANGCAACAATGGAGGAAATTCGAGAAGCTTGCCGTATTGCATGCTGTTTAGATTTCATTGAAGAGCTTGAAGAAGGATTTAATACAGAAATTGGAGAACGAGGAATCGGATTATCAGGTGGACAAAAACAAAGGATTTCAATTGCACGTGCACTTTTACGTAAAGCACCGATTTTAGTACTTGATGATGCAACTTCTGCGTTAGATATGGAAACAGAATATGAATTATTACACAACTTAAATAAACGTTTTTCTCATAGTACNACATTCATTATTGCTCACCGTATTTCAGCAGTAAAAAATGCTGATATGATTCTGTTTGTTGAAAATGGAGAAATNGTTGAAAAAGGAAATCATAAAGAATTACTTGCTCTNAAAGGAAAATATTATGANGTATATGAGGAGCAGTTTAAAGATTTTGAAACAGTAGAAAGCGGGGTGGTCTAATGGCACAGAATACTATTAATCGTGATGAAGACCAACTGAATCGTAGTAAAGTCGAGATCATTCTCAGACTTGGAACTTATTTACAACCTTATAAATTTAAAACCTTTATTGTTATTTGTTTAATGTTATTTGTCATGATCGTTGGTATATTAAACCCGTACTTATTGAAAGTAGCAATTGATACGAATATCAAAAATAACGATGTAAAAGGTCTTATGGTAATTGGTGGCGTATTACTTGCTTTTAATTTCTTAGCAATGATTTCATCAAGAATTCGATGGACAATGATTAGTTCTGTTACAAACAACATCTTGGTGAATATTCGCCATGAACTATACACACATATTCAAAAACTATCATTTACATTTTTTGATAATCGCCCAGTTGGTAAAATTTTAGCTCGTGTAATGGGTGATGTTAATGCGCTTCAAAACTTATTTAACCAAAGTATCCAGACATTAATTCCAGAATTATTAAGCTTAGTCTGCGTTACGGTTGTGATGTTTATTTTAAATGTGAAGCTAGCTTTAGCTTCGGTTTTAATCCTTCCTTTNTTAGCAGCTGCAATGTTTTACATTGAAACACGTGCTAGGAAGAGATGGGATGTATATCGNAAAAAACGATCAAATCTAATNGCTTTTATTCATGAAGATTTTTCAGGAATTAAAGTTGTTCAGTCATTTGCGAAAGAAAAAGATAAAGAAAAAGACTTTAAAGAAAAAGTTTCTGAACTAATGGGAGCATTNATGAAGGCAGTTAAACTAAATGACTTTTTCTGGCCATTAGTNGAACTTTCATGGGGAGTAGGAACAGTAGTTGTATTCTACGTTGGTTACAAACTAGTAATGAGCGAAGAAATAGAAGTAGGTACGTTAATAGCCTTTTCAATGTATATCGGAATGTTCTGGCGTCCAATCATGAATTTATCAAACTTCTATAATACTTTAATTTCAAACTTCTCTGCGGCTGATCGTATTTTTGATATTATGGATATTGATCCAGATATCATTAGTCAAGAAAATGCACAACCAATTGGTCATATTAATGGAGAAGTTAGATTTAATAATGTCACATTCGGATATGATGAAAATTCAACAGTACTAAGAAATGTTAATTTTACAATTAATCCTGGTGAAAAGATTGCCCTAGTTGGAGCTACAGGTGCTGGTAAAACAACAATTGTTTCCCTATTAAGTCGTTTCTATGATCCAATTAATGGTGAGATATTAGTAGATGGAAAAAATATTAAAAACGTAGATTTAGAGTCATATAGAAGTCAAATGGGAATCATGCTTCAAGATACATTCTTATTCTCTACATCGATCATGGAAAATATCAGATATGGTAAACTAGATGCAACAGATGAAGAAGTAATTGCTGCAGCAAAAGCTGTGCATGCTCATGACTTCATTATGAAAATGGAACAAGGCTATGACACAGACGTAAATGAACGAGGTTCAAGACTTTCTTTAGGTCAAAGACAATTAATTTCATTTGCAAGAGCACTACTTGCTAATCCGCGNATTTTAATTCTAGATGAAGCNACTTCTAATATTGATACACACACAGAAAAACTTGTACAAAATGGTATTGAAACATTATTAGAAGGCAGAACATCTTTCGTTATTGCACACCGACTATCAACAATTCGTGATTGCGACAAAATCATGGTAATCGGTAATGGAAATGTTGAAGAAAGTGGCACACATGAACAATTACTACAATTAAAAGGCCACTACTACAAACTATACATGGCACAATATAGCTTCATAAATGATGGAGCATAAAATGAAAAGAGCAGATCCTTTGGATTTGCTCTTTTTCTTTTTGACTTTGCTAATTCTTCACAAGGTGTCTCTTAACACCAATTGTTTGCTCGCATATAAACTCACCTATTTCACCTAAATATTTATCGGATCGAATGATATTTTCTGCCTTTAATTTTTCTACAGCTTCAAAAAATTGTATTATTTCTTTCATCTTTGACTCTCTTAATCTTATTCCCAATCTAAATTTTCTGCAGATACGACCTTTTCAATTAACCCTCTTCTACCGGTATTGATTACATTTAATTTATAACGTTTTGTATAATACCTCGAAGAAGTTGTATTAATTGTTGGTTTATGCCAAACAATTAAAAGTGATTCAACATGATCTAATTTCTGAGCGGAATACTTGGTTCCTTCTGGAAATTCTAATATGCCAATTCTTACTTTTAATTGACCTCTAACATTACATAACCATTCTTTTTGATGCTCTTTGAACCGCTGTTTAAAACTTCTTTCTGTTTTCCCTATATAGAATAATGTCTCATTTCCCCCAAATACACGATAAAATGCATAAATCCCTCTTTGTGATGCAATTTCACGTTCACTAAAACTATTAAAATCGTAGGCTCCAAACCATTTAATATGTACTGTAGTCATTTCATCCCTCTGTATATAAAATTTGTTCTCCTTTATTAGAATAAAGGAAAAATTTAACAAATAATAGCCGATATTTATTATGAATACATATTAGGAGTGAAAATATATGAAAAAATTAGTACCAGCATTATTAATTTCGACAAGTTTAATTATGGGTACTGTAGCCCCTGCTTCAGCTGCAGCAAAACCCAAAGTAACAGTACCTAAACAAGAAACTGTCCTTAAAGCTTATAAAGCTGCCTATGATAAAACTCTAAAAGAAAAACGAATCTCTATTGAAGCTTCGTTTCCTTCATTAGATGTTATTTACGTTAGAAAGATACAATATAACGCAGACCTAACAAGTGGACTTTTAAATGTAAACCAAGTATACAAAAAGGAAACTTACGGTGCTACTCAAATGGTTAACCAATACCAAAATAATGACAGCTTTCAACTTGACTTTAAAACTAATAAATACAATAAGTTAAACGCCTGGGATACTGAACATAATGGAAATATTAATAAATCACACTTTGAAATTGCACGGAACATCTTAAAACCTTACGAATCTTTCTTAAAAACAGCAAAGGGTGAAATAAAAACAGTAAATGGTTTAAAAGAAATAAAAGTTAATGTTCCTGAAAATGTAGCAACTAAAATTTACAAAGATATACAAATAGGTACTGCTTACAAAGAATCTAATGATTATTATACTCTTTACCAAACTAGAACTGATGTGGATTCTGATTGGAAAAGAAGAATGGCAAGTCAAGATTTAATGATGAGAAATATCTTCGAAGAAATGCTTAAAACTTACATTGCAAAATCTTCTCTTGTTATAACAGTCAACAAAGCTGGTTATATTCAAAGTGTAACTGAAAAATATACGATTAGTTACACTGACTCTAAAAGTAAACGCACAGTAACGAACACTGTTCTGTTTAATGCAGTTGGAAACAAGGTAAATATTCAACCACTAACTGCAGAACAAATCTCACAATAAATAAAAATAAATCTGTTAACCAAGATTGTTGATATTTAATTATTTGGTAGCATTCTTATTGATATATAGTGGAAATTAATTCTCCTTTTTAATAATCGTCTATGTAGGGGGAGTTTATTTGTTAGATGAAATAATTTGTACAAAATGTGAAAAAGAAATTAAGGGTGGAGAAGAGTTTGTTGCTCATTTAACGAACCCAAAATGCGTAGAATGTAAATAAAAGAACTTATTATCAACATTAAGCTATAACTTAGCCTAAAAAAAGAAGTCATTTAATCAATTGATCCAGTGACTTCTTTTTTTACTGCTCTAACATCGCTTTAAACCAACGATTATAGATATCTAATGTTTTTACTCCTTCTAACCTAGGAATCTCTTGTCATTTTTTTACCAAACCTATTATAGGTGTTCCGTAAATATTTAATTTCGTAGTAATTTCTTCATATTTATCAAAATCTAATTGGTAATCAATAACATCATTTATTGTTTACAGTACTGGCATTCTTTTTAAAGAAGTATACTACTGTTTCTTTTTTATCTTCTAATAGTTTAGTCAGCTCTTAAAAATGGATACATTGAGAGTGAATTGGGAGAAGATGTTCCACCAGCATCCTACCAAATTTTAGGAGCCCTGGTTGTACCTGTATAGTAATACCCGAATTTCATGCAGTATCATTACGAATGTATAATAAGATAGGCAATCCTGATGGTTATGATTATTTAAGAGATATAAAAAACTTTGGTAATATGGTAATTTAGTATGCACTTTATTGAAATAAAGAGGATTAATTGAATTCATATTGACTACTTAAAGGGTATTGTGACCAACCTTCGCGAATATACATTATTAAAAACTTTTAGGAGGTCTATTTATGGCAATGGTTGCAATTTATACTGTCGGAAGACTCAAACACCCGTATGACCACCCAGCTTCACGTGAATTTTATCGAGTAGGCAATGATGTATTTCGTCAGGCTATCAAATCAGGACAACTGATAGAGGACTTTTCACCAGTCGGGGTCACGATTCCTGAAGAAATCAAAAAAGGTGAGGGAGTCCCCGTTATTACACTAACGGTGTGGAACAATCTTCATTCTTTAATCAAATTTACGTATTCAGGTAATCATAAACAAGCACTAAGAGATCGAAACAAATGGATGGAGTCTTATCAAGATAAACATCAGCCATATGTTGTGTGGTGGACAGAGAATTTGAATGATGTATCTTGGGAAGAAGCTTTTAAGCGATACGATTATTACATACAAAATGGATCGACACCTTATGCGTTTCATTTTAAGAATGCATATGATGAAAAGGGCGAGCCAATTTCACTAAAATAATAGAGTCGTTTTAGATTTTCACATAATGCTTTTTTAAGACTACTTTGATTCAGGAAGGATTGAAGGTCTTTTTTTTATGTTGCTAATAAATGAGTAGGGATATTATGAAGGAAACAAAATATATGTTTATCTAGTGTTCTTACGTTTCAGTTGATTAAGAAAAGGATATAAAATAAGACAAGATTTGAGTATAATTGAATAAAATACAAATATGTTACTAGTAAGAGGATTTACATAAGCATTAAATAGAAACTCCTGCTTAAATAAGGACAAGTTTTATTGAACTGACGTTATCCTAATTTTATAAACGAATGCATGCATTAGTTCATCAAGGAATACTATTTAACATAAAAAGATAAATCAATTGCAGGGGGAAGTTATGAGTTTATTTGGGGGAAGTAGTAAAGGGATCCGTTTTGAGGCGTTTGGTACAAGTCATTTGATTGTAATAGGTTTATTAGTTCTATGTATGGTAGGTTTATATATAGGTAGAAATAAATTAAAAGAGTTTAATTTAAGAAAAGTAGAGTTTGGGATTGCCGGGTTACTGATTTTGGCTGATCTTTTATATAATATTTGGATGGTAAAGAATAATATATGGAGAACGAGTGATTCGTTACCACTCCAATTATGTAGTTTAAGCTTATATTTAGTGATCTTGTTATTGTTAACAAGAAATAAACTAGTTTACGAGATTGTATTGTTCACGGGTATTTTAGGTGCAATGCAAGCAGTTTTAACACCTTATTTATTTTTTGATTTTCCACATTTTAGATTTATACATTTCTTTGGTACACACAGCTTAATTATATTAGTGCCTTTATATTTTACATGGGTAATAGGCTATCGACCGACTATTTATTCTATTGGTAAGGTATTTTTGTTTTTAAATATCCTTATGCCATTTATTATATTAGTAAATAAAATGACCGACGGGAATTATATGTTCTTAGGTGGTAAACCTGAAACAAAAAGTGTGTTGAATTATTTAGGGGAATATCCGTATTATATAGTATCGTTAGAAGGCGTATTATTGGTACTGAGTTTATTATTATGGGTAGGGTTACGTGAGAAGAATAAGAAGTTACGTAAAGAGACAGAAATTAGTATGTAGTATTGATTGAAAGTGAATCAATAGAAAACAAGATACTTAAAAGAGATAGTAGCAATAGGATAGTATGTCAGAATGTATTTCTGCCATTACTGTCCTTTTTTAGTACAATTGAAATGATGAAGAATAAGTTTAATTTTTATAAAGCTGATGAATGGGCAAATTAGTATTAGTTATTACTACACAGTAAAATGAAAACGCTACAGAACGCTGCTCCTGTCATTTTGTTAATTGTAGTTGAACTAGCAATGGACATGCTGATGTAAATTCATTGGAAAATAGATAAATAAAATTAAAAATAATAAAAAAGAATTTACAAAATTTTGTATCAATGATATCCTCAAAAATGAACGGAGGTTCACGAATGCAAATTTTAAAAGAAGATATTAAGAATCGAATTATTGCTGCAGCTTTGGAGGAATTTAAGGAACAAGGGTATCTTGGAGCTTCCATTAGAAATATCGCAAGTAATGCAGGAATAGCTTTGGGTACTATATATAAATATTTTAAGAATAAGGAAGACCTTTTCAATTCTTTAGTTGAACCAGTTTATAAGGATGTGCTATTGACGCTTAAAGATTCAATTGATAGTAGTATTAATCCAATCTGTACGGTAATAGATATAAAAGATGTCATTTTAGATATTTTTAAAGTGAAAAATAAAGAACTTTTAATTCTCTTTGATAAGAGTAAAGGCTCAAAATTTGAAAACTTTAAAGAAGAGATGATCTCAGTTATACATATCATTCTTCAAAAGGAGTTAATGCAGCAACTTAAAGAAAGGGATATTGAGGTTAAAGATCCTTTTATTTGTTACGTTCTCTCGACGACATTACTTGAGGGAGTTTATACGCTGTTAAGGACTCAGGAAGACGGGGTTAGAATAAGTATCTTAGTTGACCAATTAATACATATCATTTTTACGGATATTGAAAAGCGATTTGAAGAAATGTCTCACATCTTTTGATGTGACTATTCTTTGCCCTTTAGTGAACTGATGTTCATTATTGCATTGTTTTGTTTGGTTAGACATTACTAAAGTACGATTTCATATACTCAAAATTTGAACCTCATATTACTCATTGGTGAACATATGTTCATTTTTAAATGCAAGGCAAAATAGAAATTTATTAATTTATAAAACAGGAGGTTTCTAATGAGAAAGATTTTAAAGTTTCGTTGGATCATATTTTCAATATGGATT
>JGI25151J46595_10000829_pt1 | contig 24636 bp, 25 predicted proteins | sample AraplaMF_Col_mLB_FD_46595 | JGI IMG/M metagenome (IMG submission 46595) | reverse complement strand
CAGCGTGGCGCCCAGGAACAGGTAGGGCTGCATCAGCATGCCCGACGCATGGGTGATCGGGCCGATCAGCGCCAGGCGGTCGCCCGGGCGCGCGGGCCGGTCCATGGTCAGGATCATCTTGCGCATCGAGGCCAGCCGGTTGCCGTAGCTCTGCATGGCCGCCTTGATCTTGCCGGTGGAGCCGGACGAGAAATGCAGCACCGCCAGGTCGTCGGGCTGCGGCACGTAGTCGATGGCCGTGGTGGCGCCGCGTTCGATCAGCGCTTCGTAGGCCCCGTAGCCGCCGCAGCCGCCTTCGGCGCCGGCAATCGCGAAGTAGTGCTCGACATGGGCAAACCCGCGCGTCTGGCGCGTATAGCCGGTGTAGCCCGGGCCGGCGATCATCACGCGCGGCGTGCAGTTCTCCACCACATCAGACGCCTCGTGGGCCGTGAAGCGCGGATTCAGCGCGGCCTTGACCAGGCCGGCCTTGTACAACGCACATTCGATCTCGACNACCTCGGGGCAGTTGCGCGACTGGATGGCCACGCGGTCGCCCGGTTTCAGGCCCAGCGCCAGCAGCGCATTGGCCAGGCGCGTGGAGCGCTCGTCGAGCTGGCGGTAGGTCAGCACGCGGTCGCGGTACAGCACGGCGGGGTTGTCGCCCCAATAGCGCGCCGCGCGCCTGAGGAAATAGGCGAACGTCATGCGGTGTCTCCTTGTTGGTCTGTATGGCGCCAAGTCTGTAAGATGCAGGCCATCACTACAATGTCACGACTGGAATAAAGTCATAACCAACAGGAATGCGCGATGGAAACACGCGATCTTGAATACGTGCTGGCCGTGGGCGCCCATGGCGGCATCGGGCGTGCCGCCGAAGCGCTCGGCATGACGCAGCCGGCGCTGACCAAGGCCATCCAGCGCGTGGAGGCGCAGCTGGGCGTGCCGCTGTTCGAACGCACCACGCTGGGCATGCGCGTGACGCAGGCCGGCGCGGTGTTCCTGGAGCGCGCGCGGCGTATCNGGCTGGAATACGACGATGCGCTCAAGGAGATGCGCGGCATCCAGACCGGCGAACAGGGGCTGCTGCGGCTCGGCTACTCGCCGTCGATGCCGAATGCGCTGGTGCTGGGCGCCTGCCAGCAGTTGCTGCGCGAACGGCCGGTGGCCCATCTGCGGCTGACCATGCGCGTGGCGCGCGAACTGATGGACCTCGTGCAGGCCGGCGACCTCGACCTGGCCGTGGCGCCGCTGCCGCGCAAGACCAACCCGTCGCTGGCCACGCGCGAGCTGTTCACCGACCGGCTGGCCGTGGTGGCCGATGAAAACCATCCGCTGCAAGGCCGTCACAACCTCTCGCTGGAAGACCTGGTCGACCAGCAATGGCTGCTGCCCACCGCGCACGTGCTGATTCGCCAGCAGATCGACGCCGCGTTCGCGCGGCTGGGCCTGCCGCTGCCGATCCTGCGCGTGGAAACCGACTTCGGCAGCACCACGCTGTTCGAACTGGTGCGCGGCACGCAGATGCTGTGCATCGCCGGGGCCACCACCAACAGCAAGCGGGCNGGNCTGCGGCCGCTGGCGCTACGCGCCGATGCGCTGGACCTGGGGCGGCGCGTGGGCATCATGTCGCGCGCCGGGGCCTATCTCTCGCCGCTGGCCGAGCGCATGATCGAGATCCTCGAAGCCCACGTGGAGTAAGCCGCTACTGGAACGAGCGCAGGTAGGCCAGCAGGTGATCGATCTGCCGGGCATTGCTCATGCCCCAAAAGCGCATCTTGGTACCCGGCACGACCTTGGCCGGCGACTGCACGAACGCGCGCAACGTCTCGTCGCTCCACACCACGGTGGACGTCTTCATGGCATCGGAATAGCGGTAGTCGTCGGTGGCGCCGGCCTTGCGGCCGAACACCGCGTTCAGTTGCGGCCCGAACGCGGCGCGTGCCGAGGGCCCGACGTGATGGCACGACGCACAGCGCGTGGTGAAGATGTCGCGGCCCTTGTCGATGTCGCCTGCGGCGTGGGCCGGCGCGATGGCAAGCCAGGCCAGGGCGAGCGGTACGGCGTACTTCATGATCGGTGATGCGTGATGCGTGATGTGTGAATGAGCCGAAGCCCGAGTCCTGCCGCCACTACACGGGATAGCTGGCCACCTCGATCAGGTTGCCATCGGGGTCGCGGCAGTACACCGAGGTGATGGTTCCGAGCGCGCCGGTGCGTGCCGCCGGCCCCGCTTCCACGGGCACCTTGTGCGCCAGGAAATGGGCCACCACTTCCTGCGGCGGCATCTTCGTGATGAAGCACAGGTCGTCGCTGCCCGACGTGGGATGCACGCCGGTGAACCACGCCACGGTGTCTTCGTCGATCGGCCGCAGGTTGATCTTCTGCTGGCCGAACTTCACCGACACCCGCCGGCCCGAGCGCGACTCGAAATCCTCGCGCCGCATGCCCAGCACCTGCTCGTACCAGGCCGCGCTGGCCTCCACGTCCTTCACGTTGAGCACGATGTGGTCGAGGCGTTCGACAGCGAGCGTCATGGCGAGTCCTTTGTGATCNGTACTGGCGGGGGCGAGCGGCGATTATGTAACAGCATGTGTAGCTGTGCAGTGCAAGGCGTAATGTACACCGGCCCGTGGGCAGGCGGCTTTTATACTGCGCGGCCGGTCAATCACCGCGCCCCTTCTCCCATGCGCCGAATCTCCTGGCTCGTCATGAGCCTCGTCATCGCGGCACTGGTCCCGCTGATCCAGGTGTCCGCCGTTGCCGCCGAGCCCGCTTCCGAGGCCCAGGCGCAACAAATCCCCACACTCACGCACGCCGAAGCCGTTGCCGAACTCAAGCGCCTGCAATCCGAGCAGGACAACGTCAAGCAGCTCGCGTCCAGCGCCTCGGGCAACGTCAAGCTCGGCGACCTGCACGACACGCTGAAGCAGCTCGACGACGACGTCGACGCGCTGACCGCCGCGCTCACGCCGCAACGCGCGCAATTGCAGGCCCAGGTGGACCTGCTGGGTCCACCCCCCGAGGCCGCCACCGCCGGCGCCGCCACGCCAGCGCGGCCAAGGGCGCGCCCGCCCCGAAGGAAGCCCCCGCCGTGGTGAAGCAGCGCGCCGAACTGAAGGCGCGCCGCGACCAGCTCGACGAGGAACTGAAGCAGGCCGTCGACAGCAAGGAAAACATCGCCCATCTGCAGGATCAGCTTGCCAAGCTGCAGCGCAGCCGCCTGAAAGACCAGCTCGCGCTGCGCTCCGAAAGCATCCTCAACCCGACGTTCTGGACGCCGCTGTTCAAGGTTTCCGAGGAAGACCGCGACCGGCTGGGCATTTTCACCGACGAGATCGGGCCGATGCTCAAGGCCGCCTGGGCGCCGACGGAGCGCGGCAAGACCCTGATCCTGCTGGCCGTGGCGCTCGCCGTCTGGTCGCTGGGCCGCCGGCTGCTGGAGCGCGGCCTGGCGTGGTTCTGCCTGACGCAACTGCCCGAGACGCGCATCCGCCGCAGCGCCCTGGCGCTGGCCACGGCGCTGACCACCGTCGTGACCACCGCCTTAGCCGTGCGCATCGTGTTCGCGGCCTTCACGGGCGGCGACGAGGTGTCGCCCGCGCTGCAGGACCTGATGAACGAGGTGGCCAAACTGACCATGACCAGCGCGCTGATCGCCGGCCTGGGCCGGGCGCTGCTGTGCACGCGCCACCCAAGCTGGCGGCTGCCGGCGCTGGCCGACCCCGTGGCGCTGGCCATGAAGCCCTTCCCCACCGCGCTGGCCGGCATGCTGCTGCTTGCGGGCACGCTCGAACAGCTCAACCGCATGGCCGATACCACGGTGCAGGTCACGCTGCTGGGCCGTGGACTGGTATCGCTGGTGGTAGTGCTGACGATCGGCGCCGCGCTGCTGCGCGCCAACCGCGTACGCAGCGAGCTGGTTGCCGCCGGCGAACGGCCCGAGGAACGCGCCACGCTGGCGGGGCTGATTCACGCGGCGGTCACGGTCATCGTGGCGGTGTCGTTCGGCGCGCTGCTGGTCGGCTACATCAGCTTCGCGCGCTTCCTGACCTATGAACTGGTCTGGTTCGACATCGTGCTGTGCTCGCTCTATCTGCTCACCCAGCTCACGCGCGATATCTGCGAGGCGCTGTTCTCGGCACAGCATCGCAGCGGCCGCATCATCAAGCAGCTGTTCGGCGTGGGCGACAGCCATCTGGAACAGGTGTCGACGGTGCTGTCCGGCATCGGCGCCAGCGTGCTGCTGCTGCTGGCCGTGCTGGCGCTGCTGACCGGCGGCTTCGGCACCACGCCGGCCGACCTGCTCAACAGCCTGCTGGGCGTGCTGGGCGGCGAGAAGCTGCGCGCGATGAACATCATGCCGGACCGCATTCTCAACGCGGTGGTGGCGCTGGTGGTGGGCATCTGGCTGTTGCGCTCGGTGCGGCGCTGGCTCGACGCCGAACTGCTGCCCAAGCTGTGCCACGAGCCCGGGCTGCGGGCGTCGCTGATCACGCTGTTCAGCAACGTCGGCTATGTGCTGCTGGTGCTGCTGGTGCTCTCGCTACTGGGCGTGAAATGGGAAAACCTGGCGTGGATCGTCAGCGCGCTGTCGGTGGGTATCGGCTTCGGCCTGCAGGAGATCGTGAAGAACTTCGTGTCGGGGCTGATCCTGCTGACCGAGCGGCCGGTGAAGGTGGGCGACATGGTCAGCCTGGCCGGCGTGGAGGGCGATATCCGCCGCATCAATGTGCGCGCCACCGAGATCCAGCTGGGCGACCGCTCCACGGTGATCGTGCCCAACTCGCAGCTGATCTCCCAGAACGTGCGCAACGTCACCATGAGCAACAGCACGCAGGGTGTGGCCACGCTGCAGCTGACCTTCCCGCTCAACACCGACCCCGAGCAGGTGCGCGACCTGCTGCTCGACGTGTATCGCGCGAACGAGACCATCCTCGATATTCCGGCGCCGTCGGTCACGTTCAGCCAACTGGCGCCGAACGGCATCACGCTGAGCGTGACGGGCTATGTGGCCAGCCCGCGCATTGCGGCGGGCACCAAGAGCGACCTGCTGTTCGAGATTTTGAAGCGGCTGCGCGCCGCCGACATCTCGCTGTCCGAGCCGCAGACGCTGCGCGTNGAAAACATGGCGGCGGCGCTGGGCACCTANGNGCNTTCGCGCCAACTTGGGCGGCGCTGCCGTCGCCTAAGGCGCACCCGCGTCGCGGCCGGTCCAGTAGTCGGCGCCATCGTCATGGGTAGACAGGGCGATGCGCTGCCGGCAATGCTGGCATGTATAGACAAAGACCTGCTTGCCAGTGCTCGACAAGGCATCATCGGACCGCGTCAATCGGGGGTGAGGCGGAACATAACCAGGACGACCCAGCAGGCTCTTGCAAAGTTCGCAAGGAACCATCGTGCTCTCCAGACTCTGACTTCGGACAGTGCAACAACCATGTCCACCNGNCTTNCAGACATTGTTGCAGCGCAGCAGAGCCAGTATAGGCGCACGAACGTTCGATCGCCACGGGCTTTCCGGCGGNTAGACTATTCCTTCACCCGNCTGGCAAAACGGTCGGTGGCGGCCAGCAGCTGGTGCATGATGCCGGGCTCGGTCCACGCATGGCCGGCGCCTTCCACCAGGTGGAAATCCGCATCGGGCCACGCCTGGTGCAGCGCGTAGGCGTAGCGCGCNGGGCACGGCATGTCGTAGCGNCCGTGCACGATCACGCCGGGAATGCCGGCCAGCTTGTGGGCATCGCGCAGCAACTGGCCATCCTCGAGCCAGCCGCGATGGGTGAAGTAGTGGTTCTCGATGCGCGCGAAGGCCAGCGCGAAATGACCGTCGTCGTGCTTGGCGCTGTTGTCCGGGTTGGGCAGCAGCGTGATGGTTTCGCCCTCCCATACGCTCCAGGCCCGTGCGGCCTCCACCTGCCTGGCCGCGTCGTCACCAGTCAGCAGCTTGCGATAGGCCGCCATCATGTTGCCGCGCTCGGCCTCGGGCACCGGCGCCTGGAAGCGCGCCCATTTCTCGGGAAACATTTCCGAGACACCGAACTGGTAGTACCAGTCGAGCTCGGCCTGCGACACCGTGTACACGCCCCGCAGCACCAGCTCGCTGACCCGCTTCGGATTCGCCTGCGCGTAGGCCAGCGCCAGCGTCGACCCCCACGAACCGCCGAACACGAGCCATTGTTCCACGCCAATCAACGCCCGCAGCTTCTCGATATCGTCGACCAGATGCCATGTGGTATTGGCTTCCAGCGAGGCATGCGGCGTGGACTTGCCGCAGCCGCGCTGATCGAACAGCAGCACGTCGTAGCGCGCGGGGTCGAACAGCCGACGGTGATCGGGCGAGATGCCGCCGCCGGGCCCGCCGTGCAGGAACACGGCCGGCTTGGCGCCCCGCGTGCCCACGCGCTCGAAATACAGGACGTGGCCGTCGCCCACGTCGAGCGTGCCGGTTTCGTAAGGTTCGATGTCGGGGTAGAGCGTGCGAAGGTCGGCCATGAAATGTGTCGTCGCGAAATCAATCGAAACAAAAGTGTAGCCCCGGGCCGGGCCGATTGGCCTTAAGTTTCGTTTAAGTCTGCGGCCCTAGATTGAAGCCGTACCGCAACCGAACCACAGAGGTAACGCCATGACTCCCCAAGACGTGCAAGCACTGGAAGCCTTCCTGAGCCAACTGACCCAGGCGCGCGTGGACAACAAGGACGCGCAGGCCGCCGCGATGATTGCCGACGCCACCGCGCGGCAACCCGACAGCGCCTACCTGCTGGTGCAGCGCGCCATGCTGCTGGACCGCGCCTTGCAGCAGGCCCAGGCGCAGGTCGTCACGCTGCAGCACCAGCTGCAGGCTGCCCAAGCCGCCGCGGGCAATGGCGGACGCGGTTTCATCGACAACGACAACGCATGGGGCAATAGCGCCGGACGGTCGCCGCAGCCCGGTCAGCCCGGCCCGGCCACCTACCAGCCGGCACCGCAGTACCCGTCGTCGCCCTATCAGGCGGCGCCCCAGCCTTCGCCCCAGCCTTCGCCCCAACCTTCGCCCCAACCTTCGCCTTACCAGGCCGCGCCGGCACAGCAGCCCGCCCGTGGCGGCTTCCTGAGCGGTGGGCTGGGCGGCACGCTCGGCACCATCGCCACCACGGCGGCCGGTGTGGCGGGCGGCGCCATGCTGTTCCAGGGCATCGAGAACCTGTTCCACCGTGGCGGCAGCGGCAACGGCTTCTTCGGCGACTCGTCGGCAACCGGCGGCAGCGGCTCTGAAACGGTGGTCAACAACTTCTACGGCAATGACGGCGATAACGGCGGCCAGCGCGACAACACACTGCTGGCCGACAACGGCAGCCAGGACAACGGCAACCTCGACAACGGGCTGGACGACTACGTCGATGCCAGCCAGGACGACGACTCGTCGTTCTTCTGATTGACCGCCCTTCCCTTCGCTTTTTCTTCCCTGCCTCAGCCCCGCTCCCCGCTTGGGGAGTGGGCGCAGACTTGATCCGCTTGTAGGACTACGCCCGGTTGCACGCCACCCCGCCGCAAGGCACGATCTTTCGCAGATCGGCTCGGGAGCCAGGCGCCATGAAGACATTCCACTGCAATCGCTGCGGCAATCTCGTGTTCTTCGAGAACATCGCCTGCGAACGCTGCCAGGCCACGCTCGGCTTCATTCCGGCGCTGTCGCAGATTGCGGCCTTCGAGGGCGACGACGAAAACGGCTGGCGCAGCCTGCATCCGGACGCCAGCGGCGAGTTGTTCCGGCGCTGCCACAACTATCAGGTGGAAGCGGTGTGCAACTGGATGGTGCCGGCCACCGATGCCAACCCGCTATGCGACGCCTGCCGGCTCACGCATACGATTCCGAACCTCGACGTGCCCGAGCACCGGCTTTACTGGTATCGGCTGGAAACGGCCAAGCGGCGGCTGCTCTATACGTTGCAGGGGCTGGGGCTGCCGGTGATTTCGCGCGACGACGATCCGGCGTCGGGGCTGCAGTTCGACTTCCTGGCGAACACGGAACCGCATAACCCGGTGATGACCGGGCACGACAACGGCCGCATCACCATCAACATCGCCGAGGCCGACGACGCGCACCGCGAGCAGACGCGCAGCCAGATGGGCGAGGCGTACCGCACGCTGCTCGGCCATTTTCGGCATGAGGTGGGGCACTTCTATTTCAACCGACTGATTGCCGGCACTCGGCGGCTGGAACCGTTTCGCAAGCTGTTCGGCGACGAGCAGGCCGACTACGGCGAGGCACTCAAGCGCCACTATGACCAGGGGGCGCCGGCTGACTGGCAGGCGTCGTACATCAGCACCTACGCGACCATGCATCCGTGGGAAGACTGGGCCGAAACCTGGGCGCACTACCTGCATATGGTGGATACGCTGGACACGGCCGTGTCATGCGGACTGGTGCTCAGGCCCGACAGTCCGCAGGAACCCACGCTGACCGACCAGACGCCGGTGGAAGANGCCAGCTTCCGCAGCCTGATGAACCGCTGGTTTCCGCTGACCTATGTGCTGAACAGCCTGAATCGCAGCCTGGGCGCGCCAGACAGCTATCCGTTCACGCTCTCGCCCACCGTGGTGGCCAAGCTCGAGTTCGTGCATCGGGTGGTGGATGCCGCGGCGCGGGAGGGGGCCGCCGATACCAGCACGGTCAGCCCGGCCAGCCCGGTCAATCCCGCCGCTACCGCCGCCACGGACCTCACCGGTCTCAAGCCGGCACGGTAGCGTCGCGGCGCTGCGCGCTTGCCAGCGACCAGCCGAACACGGCCAGGCCGCCCAGCGCCAGCAGCGCGCCCACCCAGCCGGTGGACGTCCAGCCCAGGCCGGCGGCAATCGTCACGCCGCCGAGCCATGCGCCGAGCGCGTTGGCCATGTTGAAGGCCGAATGGTTCAGCGCCGCCGCCAGCGTCTGCGCATCGCCGGCCACGTCCATCAGGCGAATCTGCAGCGGCGGGCCCAGTGCCACCGCCGTACCCACCAGCATCACGTTCAGCGAGGCCAGCCACGGATACGGCGCGGTGAACACAAACGCGCCAAGCACCAGCGCCGACCACACCAGCACACCGCCCACGGTAGGCATCAGCGCGCGGTCGGCCAGCCTGGCCCCGCCAGGTTGCCCGCCACCATGCCAACGCCGAACAGCGCCAGCACGATTGGAATGCCGCCCACGGGCATGTGGGCCACTTCAAGCATCGTCGGCTTGACATAGCTGAAGACGGCGAACATGCCGCCGAAGCCAATGGCGCCGATGCCGAGCGTGAACCACACCTGCTTGCGCGCCAGCGCCGACAGTTCGCGCAGCGGGCTGGCATGGCGGTCGGCCGGGACGAACGGCACCCAGCGCCACACCAGCAGCACCGTCAGCGCCCCGATCGCACCCACGATCATGAACGCGGCGCGCCACCCCAGCCAGGTGCCGATGCCGGCCGCGATCGGCACGCCCACCAGCGTGGCCACGGTCAGCCCCAGCATGACCAGGCCCACGGCCTGCGCGCGACGCTCGCGCGCCACCAGGCCGGCCGCCACCAGCGCTGCCACGCCGAAGTAGGTGCCGTGCGGGAAGCCGGTCAGCANCCGCAGCACCAGCATCGACAGATAGCTGGGTGCCAGCGCGCTGGCGACATTGCCGACGGCAAAGAACGCCATCAGCGCGATCAGCAGGTTGCGGCGCGGCCAGCGCGCGCCGAGCACCGCCAGCAANGGCGCGCCCACCACCACGCCCAGCGCATAGGCGCTGATCAGGTGGCCNGCTTCGGGAATGGTGATGGCCAGNTCGCGGGCGGCATCGGGCAACAGGCCCATGATGACGAACTCGCCGGTGCCGATNCCGAAGCTGCCCACGCCCAGCGCCAGCAGCGCNCGGCGGTCTGCGGCNCGGTTGCGGGGGGTGTCGGCATGCGCGTTCGGGGCGTCGGGAAGATTGTCGAAATTTCCGNAAGGAGCGGTCATGAAGAGAGAAACGCGAGATTTCTGTTTGTAGCGTTGCGCCGCGTGCTGGCGGGCGGGATCTTGCGTCCTGCCTCGGGGGCTCCAGCGTGCTCCGGGTGCGGCGTGCTGCGGTTGGTGTTGCGGTTGATGCTGAAATTGATGCCTGCGTAGTACTACGCGCATCGCCTTGGGGCGGCGCGCTACGCAAGGGCGCTATTGTGAAGCAAAACCGTGACCCTTGCCGGGCACGCCGCAAAGGCCCCGCGCGCGGGTCCGGTATCCGCCAGTATTCATTTGTGGCGCACTGTGGGATAGGGCACAACGAGCATTGCAGGGCGCGCCTGCGCCGCCCTATGCTGAAGACATGCGGCGCCGGGGTACCGTACCCGTGAAAGATGGCGCCGGGTGCCGCGCGTCTCGTCGTGTGGGAGGGGATATGTCCCTGCGTAATGCTCTGCTGTTGTCGGCCATTGGCCTGGCCTGGACCCTGCCCGCCGCCGGGCAGGGATGCCAGCACGATATGCAATGCAAGGGCGAGCGCATATGCAGCATGGGCGTATGCATGGCGCCCGACGCCGACGGCGCCGATGCGCCCGCATCGTCGGCGCCGGCATCGAAATCGCTGCCGACGATCAAGCTGTCGCCGCAGCCATCGCCCGCGCCACAGTCGGCACCGCAGCCGCCGTCTCCCGCTCCGCAGTCACCGCCCCCCGTCGCGCCGCAAGCCCAGCAGCAGCACGTAAGCGCGCCGCGCAGTTGCTGCACCGTGGCGGGCAAGCTGCGGTTGACGCCCGCGCAGTCTGGCGACGCGGCGCTGATGGCCGGCGACACCTGCCAGGGCCTGACCAGCTCCGGCAAGCCCGTGCCGGGCACCGCNTGCAACTGAGACGCGTGCGCGTTCAGGGTGGCCGGTTCAGCTGACCGGGAGGGCGGCGGCGATGGTGTCGCGCANCCACTGGTGCGCGGGGTCGCGATGCACGCGCTCGTGCCAGAGCATCGACATCTCGTAGCCGGGCACCTCCACGGGCGCGTCCACCATCTGCAGGGCCGGATGGCCGGGCACCAGCCGCGCCGGCAGCATCGCCACGAGGTCGGTGCTGGCCACGACCGACGCCACGTACAGGAAGTGCGGCACCGATAGCGCCACGCGGCGCGCCATGCCGGCCGCGGCCAGCGCTTCGTCGGTGACGCCGAAGAAGCCCCCGCCATCGGGCGACACGATCACGTGTTCGAGCGCGCAGAACTGGGCGAGCGTCGGCTTGCGCTTCAGGCGCGGATGTCCGGTGCGGCCCACCAGCACGTAGCGCTCGGTGAACAGGGCAAGCCGATGCAGCGAGGCCGGCGAGCCCTCGGTGGTGTGNAACGCCAGGTCGATGTCGCCGCGTTCGGCCNGCCGCGCCAGGTTGGCCGGCACCATCTCCACCACCGCCACGCGCGAGCCGGGCGCGGCCTGGCGCAGCGTGGCCAGGGCCGGCAGCAGCACGGTGGACTCGCTGTAGTCGGTGGCGGCAATGCGCCACGTCGCGGTGGCGGCCGCCGGATCGAACGGCCGTTCCGGCGACACCGCCAGCTCCAGCGCGGCCAGCGCCTCGCGCAAGGGCTCGCGCAGCGATTCGGCGCGCGCCGTGGGGCGCATNCCGCGTGGCCCCGGCAGCAACAGCGGATCGTCGAAGATCTCGCGCAACCGGGCCAGGTGCACGCTGACCGACGGCTGCGAATAATGCAGGCGCTCGGCCGCGCGCGTGACGTTGTGCTCGGCCAGTAGCACATCGAGCGTGACCAGCAGGTTCAGGTCCAGCCGGCGCAGATTGGTCATGGCAATACCTTGGGACGGCAGCAATTGGCGTTGACTATACCGGAGCCTTCGGCAGCGCGCGGCTTTCGCCCAACGCTTGCCGTCGGCATCAGCATCTTCAATACCTGGAATCCCTGAAATTCATTTCCGATATACCTTGCGCCGCCCTATCCTGCCTCCATCGCCATTCAACGATGCATTGCCGCAGGAGGCCACCATGAACGTACTGATCGTCTACGCCCACCCCGAGCCCACCTCGCTCAACGGGTCGCTCAAGGATTTCGCCGTGCAGCGGCTCGAAGCCGCCGGCCACCACGTGCAGGTCTCTGACCTGTATGCCATGCAATGGAAGGCCCCGCTCGATGCCGGCGACACGCTGGAGCGCCGGCCTGGCGGCCAGCCGTTCCATCCTTCGCTCGATTCCAAGCATGCTTTCGAGCAGGGCGTGCAGAGCCCCGACATCGCGCAGGAGCAGGCCAAACTGGCGTGGGCCGACGCCGTGATCCTGCAGTTTCCGCTCTGGTGGTTCTCGATGCCGGCAATCCTCAAGGGCTGGGTGGAGCGCGTCTATGCCTACGGCTTCGCCTATGGCGTGGGCGAGCATTCCGATGTGCGCTGGGGTAATCGTTACGGCGAGGGCAAGCTGGCCGGCAAGCGGGCCATGCTGGTGGTGACCACCGGCGGATGGGAATCGCACTACAGCCCGCGCGGCATCAACGGGCCGATGGACGACATCCTGTTCCCGATCCAGCACGGCATCCTGTACTACCCGGGTTTCGATGTGCTGCCGCCGTTTCTGGTGTATCGCACCAGCAAGATGGACGCCGACCGCTATGCCGCCACCACGGCCGCGCTGGGCGAACGGCTCGACCACCTGTTCACCACCGCGCCGATTGCCTATCACCCGCAGAACAGCGGTGCCTACGAGATTCCGGCCCTCACGCTACGCCCCGACATCGCGCCGGGACAGGACGGCTTTGCCGCACATGTGCGCGCCGCTTGAGGCGTGGCATGAAGGCGAGCAGCCGTGGAGGCTAACGGTCCCGCGTCACGCTGACCCCGGCGTCGATGGTGCCGTAGGTGGTGATGCTCGACTCACGGCCGCCGTCGCCGGGCGCCGCACAGCCGGCGGCAGAGATCAGCAGGACTAGCAGCGCAACCGCGCTGGAAATGGCTCGCATGGGGGATACCTGAAGATGCAACGATGCCACTTCGACGGCGCGGCGCGCCTGGAAGTTTCACGCCGACGGGTCAGGCCTGTGCGGTACGGGCATCTTGGGTCCCATGCGCCTCACGGGCCATCTGCCGGTAGTGGCGCGTGTGCCGGTACAGGCCGTAAAGACTGGTGGCGGTAAAGCCAAGCTGCTGGACGAACAGGCCATAGGTGCCCGTCACCAGCGCGAAGGCGCTCCACACCAGGTTCGAGCACAGGTAGGCGATCCATCCCCAGCGCGAGGCGCGGTTATGCAGCGCCACCAGGAACGAACCACTCATGGCCAGGGCACAGCCGGACCATTCGAGTCCGGTCAGCAATTGGGGGATTTGAGCGGCAAGCTCCATGATGTTGTCTCCGGTTTGTGTTCATTTTTTGTATGCAAAACGGAGACTACCGGAAATGCGTGGTATCACGCAAGGCCCATGTCGGGTCAGCCAAACCCTGCTAGGCCGCCGCCCGCAGTGCGCGGCCGGGGCAGCCGGCGCGGCGCTACAATGCGCGCTCATCGTCCACGGAAATCACGTTGCCATGCTGCCGGACAGCGCATCGCTACTTCTGCTCGTCACGCGCGAGATGCCCTTCGGCAAGCACAAGGGCACGCTGATTGCCGATCTGCCGGGCAACTACCTGAACTGGTTTGCGCGGGAAGGGTTTCCGCCCGGGGAAATCGGCCGCCTGCTGGCGCTGATGCACGAGCTCGATCACAACGGCCTGTCGGACCTGCTCAGGCCTCTGCGTGAAAAAGCCCCCAGGCGCTGATGCGCATGGGGGCCAGGGCCGCGCCGAGAGACTGATTATTTGGCGGCCTGCGCCGGCGTCGGCTGGTGCGCCGTGCCCGGCGGAATCTGGTAGCTCCAGGTCTCGCTGATGGGCTTGCCGTTCACCACCAGCGCCTCACGCATCTCCACCACCTTGTTCGGGTCCTTGACGCGGATGCGCAGCGTCACACGATAGCCCTTGGTCACCGGGTTCGGCTGCAACACGTTCTCGATGACCTCGGCGTTGTCGCCCACGTTGAACTGCGCCTGCACCGGCGTATTCGGCGGCAGGCTGGCCAGCGGCCCGCCCTCGAAGTCGATCACGAAGCCCAGGCTGCCATCGAGATGGCGAATCAGGTTCTTCTGCGTAATCTCGCCGGCCGTGCGCAACGTCTGGCGGGCCCAGGCCAGGTCTTTCGCGAACATGCCGCGCTCGTCCATGGTCCAGTGGATCGTGTAGTCGGCCTTGATCGGCGTGCCCTTGGGCGGCAGCTGGTCAGGCGTCCAGAACGAGACGATGTTGTCGTTGGTCTCGTCCGGCGTGGGAATTTCCACCAGTTCCACCTTGCCGCGCCCCCAGTCGCCCTGCGGCTCGATCCACGCGCTCGGGCGCAGGTCGTAGCGGTCCTTCAGGTCTTCGTACTGCGAGAACTCGCGGCCACGCTGCATCAGGCCGAATCCGCGCGGGTTGTTCACCTGGAACAGGCTCAGCGCCACGTACTTCGGGTTGTTCAGCGGACGCCACAGCCATTCGCCGTCGCCGGTATGGATCGACAAGCCATTCGAGTCATGCAGCGCCGGCCGGAAGTTGTTGGCGTCGCGCATCTGCTGCGGGCCGAACAGGAACATGCTGGTCAGCGGCGCAATGCCCACCTTCTTGACCGCCCCCCGCATGAACACGCGCGCCTGCACCTTGAGCACCGCATCGGAATCGGGCCGCAGTTCGAAACGGTAGGCGCCGGTGGCGTTCTGCGAATCGAGCAGCGCGTAGAACACCAGATGCTTGTCCTCGGGCTTCGGACGCTCGATCCAGAACTCGCGGAAGGCCGGAAATTCCTCGGGTTCGGACANGCCCGTGTTGATGGCCAGGCCGCGCGCCGAGAGGCCGTACACCTGGCCCTTGCCGATCACGCGGAAATAGCTCGCGCCCAGCACGCTCATCACTTCGTCGAGCTTGTCGGCCCGGTTGATCGGATACAGCACCCGGAAGCCCGCGTAGCCGAGCTTGTTGGTGGCNGCCTTGTCGAGCTTGAGATCGCCGAAGTCGAACCGGCTGGGCTCGTAGCGGATCTCGTGCACGCGGCTGTCGACGATCTCGTTGATGCGCACGGGCGTNCTGAAATGCATGCCCTGGTGGTAGAACCCGAGCTTGAACGGCGTGCCCTGNCCCTTCCACTCGACGTTGTCCATCTTCGGCTGGATCTTGATGTAGTCGCCGAACTGCATCTGCGCGAATACGGGCGGCANGTTGCTAGCGGGCGCCGTGTANGGCTGCTCCGAGAGCTTCTTCGCACGGGCGGTCACGTCGTCGAGCGAAAACGCGTGCGCCGGCGCGGCGCCGATCAGACAGCCGGCGAGCGCGATGCCCGGCAAGACAATTTGCATCCTGTTACGAAACGACGCGGCAAAAACGGCAAGCACCAATCGATCTCCAGTTCAACATCGGGGAAAAGCCACAAAGCAGCCATTCTAAGCACGGTATGGCTGTAAACTTGCGGCGCAGTTCAGAAAAATAACCGATTTCGCCTGACGTGCCTGTCAGACACGCGGCGACAGCCAGCCACGCGCCACTTGCTGCAAGATGGCGGGTGACGATGCCGGCAGTCCGCCCCTCCGAGACAACGAACAATGCGAATGCTTTCCCTGCTGGCCGTAGCCGCCAGCCTTGCCTGCGCGCCCATGTTTGCCGGCGCCGCACCTGCCGANGGCGCGCNTGCCAAGGCGCCCGCGTCATCCAGCCCGGCCAGCACCATGGCCGCCAGGCAAGCCTTCATCGACGACCTGATCGCCCGGATGACGCTGGACGAGAAGATCGGCCAGCTCCGCCTGATCAGCATCGGTCCTGAAATGCCGGCGCCGAAGCTGATGGAGGAAATCGCCGCTGGCCGCGTGGGCGGCACGTTCAACTCGGTGACGCGCAAGGACAACCGCCCGCTGCAGGAAGCGGCCATGCGCAGCCGCATGAAGATTCCGATGTTCTTCGCCTACGACGTGGTGCACGGCCATCGCACCGTGTTCCCCATCAGCCTGGGGCTGGCGTCGAGCTGGGACATGGGCGTGGTGGAAAAAGCCGCGCGCGTCTCGGCGCTGGAGGCGGCGTCCGACAGCCTCGACGCCACCTTCGCACCGATGGTCGACATTTCCCGCGATGCGCGCTGGGGCCGCACGTCCGAGGGCTTTGGCGAAGATCCGTTCCTGGTCTCGCAGTGCGCGCGGGCCAGCGTGAAGGGCTACCAGGGGACGTCGCCGGCCAACGCCGACAGCGTGATGGCCTTCGTCAAGCACTTCGCGCTGTACGGCGCGGTGGAAGGCGGGCGCGACTACAACACCGTCGACATGAGCCCGCAGCGCATGTACAACGACTACCTGCCGCCCTACCGCGCCGGCCTGGATGCCGGGGCGGGCGGCGTGATGATCGCGCTGAACTCGGTCAACGGCCAGCCAGCCACGTCGAACAAATGGCTGCTGCGCGACCTCCTGCGCAAAGAATGGGGGTTCAAGGGCGTAACCGTCAGCGACCACGGCGCCATCGACGAACTGCTGCGGCATGGCGTGGCCAGCAATGGCCGCGAGGCCGCGCAACGGGCCATCGAGGCCGGCGTGGACATGAGCATGGCCGACACGCGCTACCTGGAACAGCTGCCGTCGCTCGTGAAGTCCGGCGCGGTGCCGGTCTCCACGGTGGACGAGGCCGTGCGCGAGGTGCTGGGCGCCAAGTACGACATGGGCCTGTTCCACGACCCGTTCCTGCGCATCGGCAAGGCCGCCGACGATCCCCCCGATGTCAATGCCGAAAGCCGCCTGCACCGCGCCGAGGCGCGCGAGGCGGCGCGCAAGTCGATGGTGCTGCTGGAAAACCGCAACCAGACGCTGCCGCTGCGCAAGGCCGGCACCGTCGCCGTGATCGGCCCGCTGGCCGACACCCAGATCGACATGNTGGGCAGCTGGTCCGCCGCGGGCGTGGCCAAGCAGTCCGTGACGCTGCTGCAGGGCATGCGCGATGCGCTGGCNGGCAAGGGACAGGTGGTGTACGCGCGCGGCGCCAATATCACCGACGACGCACGCGTGGTGGGCTACCTGAACTTCCTGAACTGGGACAACCCCGAAGTGGTGCAGGACAAGCGCTCCACCGGCGACATGATCGAGGAAGCCGTGCGCGTGGCACGCGGCGCCGACGCGATCGTGGTGGCCGTGGGCGAGACGCGCGGCATGTCGCACGAGGCGTCGAGCCGTTCGAGCCTGGGCCTGCCGGGCAGCCAGCTCACGCTGCTGCGCGCGCTCAGGAGCACCGGCAAGCCGCTGGTGCTGGTGCTGATGAACGGCCGCCCGCTGACCATCAACTGGGAGAAGGAGAACGCCGACGCCATCCTCGAAGCCTGGTATCCGGGCACCGAAGGCGGGCACGCCATTGCCGACCTGCTGTTTGGCGACGAGAATCCGTCGGGCAAGCTGCCGATCACGTTCCCGCGCTCGCTGGGCCAGATTCCCACGTACTACAACGCACCGCGCATCGGCCGGCCATTCACGCCGGGCAAGGCGCCCAACTACACCTCGCAGTACTTCGAGGAAGACTACGGCCCCCTCTATCCGTTTGGCTACGGGCTCAGCTATACCACGTTCAGCGTGTCGGACGTGCGCCTGTCCGGCACGAAGATGGCGCGCAATGGCCGCCTGACCGCCAGCGTGACCGTGCGGAACACGGGCAAGCGTGCCGGCGAGGCGGTGGTGCAGCTCTACCTGCAGGACGTGATGGCGTCGACCGTACGGCCGCTGAAGGAGCTCAAGGATTTCCGCAAGCTCATGCTGGCGCCGGGCGAAGCGCGCGTGGTTGACTTCCCGATCGACGAGGACAAGCTCAAGTTCTACAACGCAAAACTCGAATACGTGGCCGAGCCCGGCGAGTTCAACGTGCAGGTGGGCCTGGACTCGGCAGCCGTGAAGGAAGCGAAGTTCACGCTCGAGTGAGCGCCGCCGTGGCCGGCGGCCNGCGCTNAGCGGTTGCCGTCGAGCAGGTCGTTCAGAACCTCGTCGAAGGCGCCCTGGGCGTCTTCCAGCGCCTGCAGCGCGGCGTCGAAGGTCTGCAGCGCGATCTTCGACGGCTTGCCGCTGCCCTGCGGCGGGTATTGGCTCAGCAGCGCGGTGAATGCCACCTGCACCTGGCGCGTGGCATTGACCACCCGTTCCATCGCCTGCGCCTCTTCGGCGCGCTTCTGTTCGTCGTTCATGTATCAGCCCCCGGTGGCCTTGATATCGATATGCGGCATATCGTACAAGAACTTGCACCGGGGCCGGGCGGTCCAACGCCGCATTGCCAGAAATTCGGGTAGGCTGGAACCGCCAGCCCGACCAGACCCTCCTCGCCCCACATGTCATCGTCGTTTTTACGCAGGACACTGGCCGCCACGCTCGTGACGGCCGGCAGCTTTGCCTGCTACTGGACCTATCTCGCCGTCAACCAGGAACGCCTGCTGTTCGACGCACGGCGCCGCCCACCCCGCGACCTGCCCGAAGGCATCGACGCCTATTCGCACCCCGTGCCGGGCGGCCTGTTCCGTGGCTACACCTACCACGCCGACCATGCGGGCGTGCGCGATCTGCTGTTCTATCTGCCCGGCCGCGGCGAGGACGTACTGGAGACGCTCCAGTACATGCCCTGGCTGCCCGCCGGCATGGGATTCGCCACGTTCGACTATCGCGGCCTGGGCCATTCCGACGGCATGCCCTCGGAAGCCGCCGCCGTGGCCGATGCCAGCCAGTTCCTGCTCCATATCCGGCGCGCGTTTCCGGGCGTGCGCGTGCACGTGGTGGGCCGCTCGCTGGGTACCGGCGTGGCGATCCAGCTGGCCGACCTGCAGGACTTCGAAAGCCTGCAGCTGATCACGCCCTACGATTCGCTGCTGGAGATCGTGCGCAAGCGCTTTCCGCTGGTGCCGTTGCGACAGCTGATGCGCCACCACTTCGATTCCATCTCGCATTGCCGCAAGGTGGTGCAAAGCACCAAGGTGCTGCTGGCCGAGACCGACGACGTGGTGCCGCACGCCTGCTCGGAGCGGCTGATGGCCGCCTGGCCCGGCCCCGTGGCGGTGCAGACCATCGCCGGCACCAACCACCACACCATCGTGGAACGCCCGGAAACCTGGCTGGCGCTGTGCGAATTCGCCCAGCAGGTGCCCCATCAGCCGCCGCCGCCCGTCCACCTGTCGCCCACGCGCGTGACGCAGTCGCCCCCCGAAGACGTCAACGCAGCCGGTATGCCGTTGCCGCTACCCGCGGCACGGTAGAATGCGCGCCATGAAAAAAATCGTAGTCAAGGCCGCCGGCCTGACGGCGGCGCTGGCGGCTGCCGGCGTGCTGATCGCCGGCTTTGCCGCCGTGATCAGCCTGCGGCAGCTGCCTTCCGTCGATGCCCTGCGCGACTATCGCCCCCAGGTGCCGCTGCGCGTCTACACCCGTGACGACGTGCTGATCGGCGAGTTCGGCACCGAGCATCGCGAGTTCATCCCGATCGAGCGCATGCCAAAGCTGATGTCCGAGGCGCTGCTGGCGGCCGAGGACGATCAGTTCTACGAACATGTGGGCGTGGATGTGCCGGGCCTGGTGCGCGCGGCGCTGGCCAACCTGGGCGAAGGGTATGCGCAGGGCGCGTCCACCATCACCATGCAGGTGGCGCGCAACTTCTACCTGTCGCGCGAGAAAACGCTGTCGCGCAAGTGGTACGAGATACTGCTGGCCTTCGAGATCGACCGCACGCTGCCCAAGGACCGCATCCTCGAGCTGTACATGAACCAGGTGTACCTGGGCGAGCATGCATACGGCTTCGGCAGCGCATCGCAGACCTACTTCGGCAAGCCGCTCGCCCAGCTCTCGCTGGCCGAGACCGCCATGCTGGCGGGCCTGCCCAAGGCGCCGTCCACGATGAATCCGCTGGTCAACCTGCCACGCGCCAAGCGCCGCCAGGAATATGTGCTGGGCCGCATGCTGGGGCTGGGCATGATCACCCAGGACCAGTACCGCGAGGCGCGCGCCGCGCCCATCGTGGTGAGCCGCGACGCCAATGGCCGCTTCGACGGTCATGCCGAGTACGTGGCCGAACTGGCCCGCCAGCTCGCTCACGACCGCTTTGGCGACGAAGCCTATACGCGCGGCATCAACGTCTACACCACGGTGTCGTCGATGCACCAGACNCTGGCGCATGACGCGGTGCAGGCCGGCATCGAGCGCTACGGCAAGCGGCATGGCGCCGCCANGGCCGCCGTGGCACTGCCGCAGGCCGCCATCGTCTCGCTGGACGCCCGCACCGGCGCCATCGAGGCCATGGTGGGCGGCACCGATTTCGCGACAAGCCGCTTCAACCACGCCACGCAGGCCCAGCGCCAGCCGGGTTCCACGTTCAAGCCGTTCATCTACTCGGCGGCGCTGGAACGCGGGCTCTCGCCAGGCACGCTGATCAATGACGCCCCGCTGGACAATTCGCCGCGCTGGCAGCCCGGCAACGACGACGGCCGCTTCGTGGGCCCCATCACCGTGCGCCAGGCGCTGGCCGAATCGCGCAACCTGCCGGCCATCCGCACGCTGCAGGCCATCGGCATTCCGTACGCAATCGATTTCGCCGGCAAGTTCGGCTTTTCGACCAAGCGGCTGCCGCCCTACCTGCCGATGGCGCTGGGCACCGGCACNACATCGCCGCTGCGGCTGGCCGCCGCCTACGGGGTCTTTGCGAACCAGGGGCATCGGATNGAGCCNTTCCTGATCGAGAAAATCACCGANGGCGAAGGCAAGGTGCTGTTCGCCGCCGATACCGCCGAGCCGCCGCGCGTGATCTCGGATCGCAATGCCTTCGTGATGAACAGCCTGCTGCAGAGCGTGGTGGACGAAGGCACGGGCAACGCGGTGAAGCGCTACCTGCGCCGNGAGGACGTGGCCGGCAAGACGGGCACCACCAACGATGCGGTGGACGGCTGGTTCGCCGGCTACGCGGGNAATGTGGTCACCGTGGCGTGGATGGGCTTCGACGACAACCGCAGCCTGGGCAGGCACGAGTTTGGCGCCACCACGGCGCTGCCGATCTGGGCCGCCTATATGGAAGGCCGCCTGGCGGGCGTACCCGATGCCGACTTCCCGGCACCGCCCCAGCTGGCCCGGCTCAACAACGACTGGGCCTATGCCGAGAACGCCGACGGCGTGCATGGCATGGCGTCGCTGGGTTTCCCGCCGCCGCCNGCCGTGCCCGACGTACCTGTGGATGGCGCGCCCGGCGCGCCGGCCATGCCCGCACCAACACCGGCCGCGCTCGACCTGACGCCGCCAACCGCCCCGCGCGCCAACGGCGCCGCTCTCTGAATACGCGCACATGGCCGCCTACGCCACCCCGCTGATCTGGACGGTTGCCGCGCTGGCCACCATGGGCGTACTGTTCCGCCCGTTCCGCCTGCCCGAACCGTTCTGGGCCATGACCGGCGCGCTGCTGCTTTGCGTGGGCGGGCTTTTGCCTTGGCGCGACGCGCTGGCAGCCGTGGCGCGCGGCAACGACGTCTACCTGTTTCTGGCGGGGATGATGCTGATCTCCGAACTGGCACGCAAGACCGGCCTGTTCGACCACGTGGCCGCGCTGGCCGTACGCAGCGCCCGTGGCTCGGCACGGCGCCTGTTCNTGCTGGTCTACGGNTTTGGCATCGCCGTCACCGCCTTCATGTCGAACGACGCCACGGCGGTGGTGCTCACGCCGGCCGTGCTGGCGGCCACGCGGGCCGCGCGGGTCAGGAATCCGCTGCCCTACCTGTACGCCTGCGCCTTCATCGCCAACGCCGCCAGCTTCGTGCTGCCGATCTCCAACCCGGCCAACCTCGTGCTGTTCGGCGAGCGCATGCCGCCGCTGATGGGCTGGCTCGCGCGCTTCACGCTGCCGTCCATCGTCGCCATCGTCATGACGTTCGTGGCGCTCTACTGGACGCAGCGCCATGCGCTGGGCGAGCGGATTGCCGACGACGTCGAGACCCCGCCGTTGTCGCTGCAGGCCTGGCTGACGACGGCCGGCATCGTGCTGACCGGCGCCGCGCTGCTCACCGCTTCCATGCGGGGCATGGACCTGGGCTGGCCTACGTTCATCGGCGGCGCCGCCACGCTGCTGGCGGTGTGCGCCACGCAGCCACGGCTGCTGCGTCCGGCGTTGTCCGAAGTTTCCTGGGGCGTGCTGCCGCTGGTGGCGGGGTTGTTCGTGCTGGTGGCGGGCCTGTCGCAAACCGGCTTGACCGCTCAACTGGCCCATTGGGTGCACGTGCTGTCCATGCGCGAAGGTGCCGATGCCGTGCTGGGCGCCGGCATGGCTGGCGTGCTGGTGGGGGTAGTCAGCAACGTCGTCAACAACCTGCCGGCCGGCCTGTTCGCCGCGTCGGCACTGGCCGCCGGCCACGCCTCGGAAACCATGACGGCGGCGGTGCTGATCGGGGTGGACCTGGGTCCGAACCTCTCGGTCACCGGCTCGCTGGCCACGCTGCTCTGGCTGACCGCGCTGCGCCGCGAGGGCCATGCCATCGGTGCCGGCACCTTCCTGAAAACGGGTGCCATCGTGATGCCGCTGGCCCTGCTGCCGGCGCTGGCGGTATTGCACTAGGTCTGTGCGCCGGGTTTCGCTTATAGTGAAGCACCGCGCACCGCGCCCTTCCTGTCCTGCCGCAGGCGGCCACACATGTCACACAAGCATCACCCCGAAGGGGCTTCGGACCCTGCCGACACACCGGTNTCGGACCGCATCCGCGCCCGCATTACCGCGGCCGGCGAACGCTTCCACGCCAACGACAATATCGCCCACCATATCGAACATGGCGAGCTCGATGCCTTGCAGGCCGAAGTCGAGGCGCGCATGGAAGAGGTGTTGCGCACGCTCGTGATCGACGTCGACCACGACCACAACACGCGCGAGACCGCACGGCGCGTGGCGAAGATGTACCTGAAGGAGATTTTCGCTGGCCGCTATGCCAAGGCGCCGCAGGTGACCGAGTTTCCCAACGTCGAGCAGCTCAACGAGTTGATGATCGTGGGCCCGATCCGCGTGCGCAGCGCCTGTTCGCACCATCTCTGCCCGATCATCGGCAGCCTGTGGGTCGGGGTCATGCCGAACCGGCATTCCAACCTGATNGGCCTGTCGAAGTACGCGCGGCTGGCGGAATGGGTCATGTGCCGCCCGCAGATCCAGGAAGAAGCCGTGGCCCAGGTGGCCGACCTGCTCCAGGAAAAGATGAACCCCGACGGCCTGGCCATCGTGATGGAGGCCGAGCATTTCTGCATGCACTGGCGCGGCGTGCGCGATACCGACGCCAAGATGACCAACAGCGTGATGCGCGGCTCGTTCCTGAAGGACGACAAGCTGCGCCGTGAATTCCTCACGCTGCTGAACCTTAACCGCCGCTGAACGCCCGCCGTGCCCTCCGGAGGTGACACATGCTAGTTCGCCTGCTCTACGCCAGCCGCGCCCGTGAACCGCTGCCCGCCGATGTGCTGGACGCGATCTTCGACACCAGCCTGACGCAGAACCCCCGCCATGGCATTACCGGGGTGCTCTGCCATAGCAACAGCATCTTCCTGCAAGCGCTCGAAGGCAGCCGGGAGGCGGTATCCCGGCTCTATCGCAATATTTGCCAGGACGCACGCCATCACGACGTGACCCTGCTGCATTACGAGGAAATCGCCGAGCGCACCTTCTCCGGCTGGTCGATGGGNCGCGTGAATGCCAGCAAGGTCAACGCCGCCACGCTGCTCAAATACTCGGCGCAGGGCGAACTNGACCCCCTGCGCATGCCGGGTGCGGCATCGCTGGCACTGCTCAAGGAGCTGAGCGCGGGGGCGTCGATCGTCGGGCGCGGCCAGGAACGGGGCCGCGGGTAAGCCNGCGGGCGCTTGCGCGCCCGCAGCTTGGCAAACCGGGNTTGCTTCAGGCCTGGAGCTGGCCGAACAGNCCACATTCGAGATCGCTCTCGAACTCCTCCACCCACGCCGTGCCGGGGCCGGCGTCATAAACGCTTTCCGCCCCGGTCCGCTGTCTTCGCACGGTCACCTGGCGGGCCGTCGTGCCATTGACGTCGGAGATCTCGAACTCCTGGATGGCGAGACCTACCTGCCGGAACACGGCTTCAACATCCTGCCGCTCTTCGTTGGGGAACTCGGTGAATTGACGTGTCATGGGACACCTCCACGCGGGGATCGGACAGCGAGCGGGCTGGCGCTAAGGCTGAGGTTAAGGCTAAGACTGACGCTGTCGCAGCCCGGCCCGCGGCAACAGCATGCCACTTTTCACGGCGCGCCGTGATGCACTGCGAAAGACCCTGCTGCGCGCGAATGTATGGCGGCGCTAGCGCCACTCCACCTCGAAGGTGCCCTGTGTCTCCACGGCCGTCCGGTTGCGCACGTGCGTGGCGCTCTCGGGCAGTACCGGATCGATCTCGACCACGGCGGAGAAGCGTTCCCCTGGCACCGCCTTGCCGTTCTCGACGGGAACGATGACCTGGCCGGGCGCGAATCGCACAGCATTGGCCGGCGCCACCGGCATCAGGCCCGCCGCGCTGGCCGTGCCCACCAGTATCGAGCGCCCATCGAGGCGGGGTTCCATCAGCCGCAAGGCGACGCGGCCCTGGCTGCCGAACTGGTATTCCGCCCCGACGGACGGGCCCCGGAACCGCAAGCCGATCCTGGCCGGCGTGCGGCAGCTGACGTTCAACGTCACGCGCCGCTTGCCCAGCGAGAGCCCC
>JGI25151J46595_10000799_pt1 | contig 25219 bp, 32 predicted proteins | sample AraplaMF_Col_mLB_FD_46595 | JGI IMG/M metagenome (IMG submission 46595) | reverse complement strand
AGCATTCGAGACGCGAGGGAATACGCCAAGCGTTTTCCGAACATCCACCTTCTTCAGAACGAAGCCGTCGTGATCGGCGATACCCGCTTTCTCGGGGGCACCCTCTGGACCGATTTCCGGCTGAGCGATCACGACCCGGGAGCCAAGATGGCTTACGCCGAATACGCCATGAAGGACTATAGGCGTATCAAGTTCTCCAAGCAGCCATACCGAAGGTTCAAAGCGGCCAACGCGTTCCGGGAGCATGTGGAAACGCGTGACTTTATCGCGCGTGAGTTTCCGAGATCGAGCATGAAGACAGTGGTGGTCACGCATCATGCCCCTTCAGCGAGGTCGATCCCGGTGGATGACCGCGGAGATCCGGAAGCGGCGTTTTACGCCAGCGATCTGGAGGGGATGATCGAAGCCGTGAAACCTAAGCTCTGGGTTCACGGTCATGTGGACCGCCACGTCACCTACAAGATCGGGGACACCGACGTCATCGCCAACCCCCGCGGATATTCAAGGGATCGCTCGAATTTCGACCCCGGCTTTGTCGCGGATACCTAATCGCGTTCGCAAGTCGCAAGCGCACAGATGCCGCAAGAAGGAGACGCGTGATGAAGTACGACAGTGATTGGATCTCGCAGGTGATCGGATTCCTCAAAGAGAACATCCCGAAGAGGGACGGCGATTGGGACCACGGCTTCGTCTCGCCCTACGAGATGGGTTGCGAAGCATTGGCAGCGTTGGGCCAGGCGCAGCTGACAGGATGGGGGGCGGTCACCCTTGAAAAACCCGGGCTGCCAAAATGCCTTCCTCGCTGGGACGATCTCGCCGTCGTCGTGCTGTTCGTCGCGGTCCAAAACGACAAAGTCAGATTTTCGTCTGAGACAGACGAGCGGGCGGACGGGCGTCGCCAGATCGCGAGCGGCTATGGCCCCGCACGTGCTCGTGTCCGTGCCGGTGCGCTTGCGGCTTTCGAAGCATTGGAGCTGATGCACTCGGGAGCGTGGACGAGAAAATCCGAGACTGTGTTCTGGAGGATGATGTCGCCCGAGCAAGGCAGGCCATTTACACTGGACTTACGGTTCTGCTCCGCCGTCGACGCCGCTCTTCGCCATATGCCCGAGGCCATCAGGCTAGCCCTCGATCGGCTCAACTTGGTCGACGATCGTGAAGGACATCCGATCGGCGAGCTTGAAACGATGCGCATCGTGCGGCGGTTTCAAATGGATTATCTCTTTTTCACGCGGTGGAGACTTGAGGGCGGTTGGCTTACCCCGGAAGAAGCGGATCGGACGCTCTTCATTTTCCATGACCATCTTGCGATCTGCATGCGGCGCGCCATCGCGGAGCGTCTCTACCCTGACAGTCCATGGTTGGCAGCGTAGGTGGAGACGGCACCGTGGGCAAAAAGAAACGCGATGGAAGGGGGACGTCCGGCCGATCTGACGGCACCTTCGGTTCCGGGCTTGGGAAGGACCTACGCCCGATCGGCAAGCGGATCAAAATCCCGAAAGGCAAGGACGGGCCGGCACTCAAGCGGCGAGGCGTGAGGCACGGCCGAAGAGGGAACCATGACCGCGGCTAAACTCAAGTTCTCCAGTGAATTTCCAGGTGCATGCCTCGCGATCGCTCGATTGATGGCCGCGTCCCGGTCGCAGACCTGCGAGGCGCGAATACGGCGCTGATATCCGCAATTCAGTTCCACCTTATCCGAGGACCTTGCGATGAATTCCCGGGCATTCCAGTTCAAGCCGGATCTTGCGACGCTGGTCGCGGAAATGGCCATCCGAAGCGCCATTCGGCCGTTTCTTTCTTCCCCGTCACTCAGGTTTGCCGTCGTAATCCTGTTGCCGGACAGGCGCGACCTTTTCGTATACATGCTTGTCGCCCGTCGAATGCTCGAGGGGGACGATCCTTACGACGAGCTGGGAAACAGGGACGTTTTCGTCGATGTGGTGTTGGACAGAAGCAAAACCGACTGGGCGATGACGTTGCGGCACATCAGGAAGGCGGTATTCTTCGCCACCTCGGAGGCCGACGTCTGCACCGAGCTTCGGCTGGCGGTCGATCATTTCGCTACGTTGCGCCTCCCGACCGGCGTTCACTTCAAAGCGGCTGCCCTAAAGCTCGGTCTCGTGATGAACAAATCCCAAGCCGATATCCTCGCGGGACGGAGTCTTGAGGAACTGCGGGTTGGCGTGCGCCAAGGTCGTCCGGTCTCGCGCGTTCTTCGGCAGTTGTCCGCTTGTCCGAAGTCGGTAGCCGATACGCCGCCGACAGTCGGGACAAATGCGAAGGGGCCTCGCCTAGAAGACCTCTCCGGCTATGGAGAAGCGAAGACATGGGGACTGCGACTGGCCGGGGAGTTGGACGCCTGGAAGCGGGGTTGCTTGGACTGGTCCGATATCGATCGCGGCGTCCTCCTGTGCGGACCGCCCGGGTCGGGCAAGACGACGTACGCCGCGGCGCTCGCCAAATCCTGCGACGTTCCGCTGTTCAGCAGTTCGGCTGCGCAATGGCAGGCCATGGGCCATCTAGGCGATATGCTCAAGGCAATGAGGAAAACTTTCGCGGACGCTGCCGCACGACGGCCTTGCATCATCTTCATCGACGAGTTCGACAGCGTGGGCAACCGCCTCGTCGGGAAGGACCACGAATACTATGACTACAAGCGGCGTGTGATCAACGCTCTGCTCGAATGCCTGGATCCCCCCGGCGGGCGCGAAGGCGTTGTTGTCGTCGGTGCGACCAACGATGCCCAACACATCGATCCGGCGCTACTCCGCCCCGGGCGTCTTGACCGAGTCATCGATATTCCGCTGCCCGATGGAGAAGCGCGTCAGGCAATCCTCCGTCACTATCTCCCAAGCGCCGCGGTGAACGACCTGAGCGATTTTATCCGGGTTTCCGAGGGGTGGTCCGGCGCTGACATCGAGAAGGTGGCCCGTGACGCACGTAGGCTCGCACGGGACGACGGACGCCGCGAAGTGCAAGCCGGAGACTTGTCGCTCGCCCTTCCTTCCCAAATCGAATTCACGCAGGAAGAACGAGCTCGGCTTGCGGTTCACGAGGCCGGGCATGCCATCGCGGCGCTGACACTTCGGCCAGATACCCTTGTCCGGGTGTCGATCACGAAATGGAGGGTGGCCGCGGCGAGCAGGAAGAATATCGGAGCCACCGAGCTGCGGAACTCGATCCCGTCAATGGCGACGTCCGATCAATATGCTGATCTAATTGTAGTATACCTCGCGGGCGTCGCGGCGGAGACACTCGTTCTCGGGAGTCATAGCTCAGCCGCGGGCGGCGACGACAACGCCGACCTCGCAATGGCTACGGACGTTGCGACCCTCATGGAGCGGAGCTTTGGCTTTGGTGGCAGTTGGTTGACCGACAGGGGAAGCGGCGCGCGACCGCTTGAATATCTGCGGCTTGCCGACCCGGAGTTGCGTGTCGCGGTCAGGGCCCGTTTGGACGCGTCGTACGCGAGGGCTTACGATATTCTTCGGCAAAGACTTTCTTCTTTGAAGGAATTGGCGGAGGTCTTGGGCGAGCGCCTCGAAGTCGACGCGGACGAAGTGCGCGCGATTTGTTCACAAGAAAAGGATTTTCCATGAAAGCGTGGGTGATCTCCGATTTGCACTTGGAGTTCGGTCAGCGTTTCGAGGCGAGGGTGCCGCCCGGAGCTGATGTCATGATTTGCGCGGGCGATATCCTTACCAAGGGCATCGTTCCGACATTGGAATGGATCGGCAGCACGGTCGCGAAGCATATCCCTGTTGTCGTCGTCGCCGGCAATCACGAATTTTTCGGGGCGTCCATGCTTTCAGGTATCCTGGAAGCCAGAGCGTTTGCCACTTCACGGCCAAACATTCATTTTTTGGAGAACGGGACCGTCACCCTGGACGAAGTAACTTTTGTCGGCGGAACCTTGTGGACCGACTTCAGGCTAGATGGCCGCGACCCCGAGATCGCGATGTTCAACGCCGAGTACGGCAATGCCGATTATCGAATGAGCGATTATAAGCGTATCAAATATTCCAAGAAGCCCTACAGGAAATTCAAACCCATCCACGCGTATAGGAAGCACCGGGAAACGCGGGATTACATTGCCGCCAAACTTGCGGGTTGTCGCGGCAAGGTCGTTGTGGTCACCCATCACGCCCCTTCTATCAGGTCACTTCAGGAGTGGGAGCGCAGCGATCCCTTTGCGGCGTGCTACGCCAGTAATCTCGACAGCTTTATCCTTAAAACGCGGCCTGCACTTTGGGTACATGGGCACGTCCATCGGCGAGCCGCATACTCGATCGGGGAAACCTCGATCGTCTGCAATCCGAGAGGCTACCCGGGCGAGAAAACGGGGTTCGATCCCGCGTTTGTGGTTGATCTCTGAGCTATTTGCCTATTCCGCGTTGCCGGAATTTTGCGACGCCCATCGAACGCTTTGAGAGAGAGTACTATCGCGCTATTCAGTCAAAATCTGTGTCAAAGCGCGAGGCCGGTGTTTGTGCAGATGCTGACGCGTCGCGCCCGCCTTGCCGGGATGGAAGAACTTGCGGTCTGGGCAGGTATTCCTCGACCATCGGGACCCGACGCCTGCGCGTCGGCCTCAGAGATAGCCAGACGCGGCATTGCGCGTCTGGCGGGAATTAAGGATGTCCTGCTGAGGAAGGGTGCGTTTCCCGTCTATGGAAGAATGGGAAGGTGCCGGCCTAACTCGGTTCGTGGCAGGAGGTCCATCGGACAATCGAAGCGGCGAGCGATAACTGACAAACTAGAAATCTTTGCGGTCAATCAGGACAGGACCGCGCCATTGTCCAAGATAAACTGAACCGTAAAACGTGAACAAATTCGGGTCGTCGCGGTAAGAAGAGATCAAAAAGTCAATCATGGAGTCGAAGTAATCGAACACACCCTTGTTTTCCTCGCCGAAGAAAACGGGTTCGTCCGGAAAAGCTTCAAATAACTTCTCGACCCGGGTCGCGGTGGGAGGATGGGTGTTGATTTCAGCAAATTCCGGGTCGATTTCGCTTGCCAAGGCCTCGAAAACGTAAAGCGCCAAGAGGAAGGAAGCTCCTCCGACAAGTAGCGGGAACCGCACAGTGTCATCCTCGATCGCGTTTATAGAGTGCAAGTCGGCTTCAAACTCCTGCGCGTGTTGTCTCGAATAACCAACGAACTCGCCAATATCCTCGTCCGAAAAGCGTTGCCGTCTTGAAACACGAAGGTTCATCCCGCCATCGTGGTGTAAAATGTGGTGCGCATACTCGTGCCCGATGATAAATTTCATCTGCCAGCTGATCATCTCGTTTATTCGGGCATCGATCTTTGCGGGAACGACACCTCGTGGGTCCAAGTCGAAATCGAGCGCTTCGGTGAGTAATAGGGAACGCACCGCGATTATCAAAGCGAACTGCCGCACGTCCTGAGGGACGTCGCCGAAATTAACAGTGGCAAGGTTCATAAAGTATAGGAAATAGCGCAGGACCTCAGAGACTATGATCACCTTACCGAAATCCGTGTCGAGGCACATGGCATCGTAATTGTTGGTCAGCAAATATCGCCTCGGAGTGTCCTCACACAGAAGGCGTTGGTGTTCCGGCAGGTAAGATAAGTATTCCGTGAAGTCCGAGCTATGCTCGTCGAACAGAAGAGTCGTCGATCCTCGCATGTGGGCTCTCCGCAACATAACGCGATGGATACGAGTGTTCGCATTTATTGCATCGGCCTGAAGCCGTAAGAGGTAGTCTGCGGCGTTCTTCGGCTCTTTGATGCGCTGGAACTCATTTTCGCTCGAAACCGATCTCAACACGTGATGCTGGATGGCTTGAGATATATCGTCTTCAAGCATTCGCGGTATAATCCAAACGTGCGAGAGAGAATGTCGTTAAAGAGGCGCTGGGTCGATCGCCCGGTCCCTAACAACGCGCCATCTTCGGAAACGCTATCGGTAGCTGTAAACACGATAATTACCGCGCATTGAGGTCAATGACAACAATGGCTATTCGGAGTTCCAGGTGGAATAGCCATTTTTGATCATATGTTCTTGATCGCGCAGATGTGCCTGTGGTCGTGCTCGATTTTCGCCGGCGTTTGACGGCGGCGCTTTTTTCGCGGTCTCATAGAAACATTGGCTCGATCATGTTTCCTTGCAGACCATTTCCCGCAATCCCGGGTCAGCTTTCAGTGCAAATCAACAGACAGCGGCTTACTCCATAAGGTCCTGACCAGGTATCTATGGGGAGCAAAATTTGAAGAAGATACTGGCTATCGGTGAGATCCTTGTCGAGATCGTTGCACTCGAGAAGGGGGATGGTTTCCGAGCGCCTATCAATCTGGTCGGCCCGTTTCCGTCCGGCGCGCCGGCGATCTTCATCGACCAGGCCGCGAGGCTAGGTCATCCCTGTGCATTGATTTCGGCGGTCGGTGACGACGACTTCGGAAGACTGAACATTGATCGACTGCGTGCCGACGGTGTCGATGTATCGGGGATAACGATTGATTGGCGGGGTGCGACGGGCAGCGCGTTCGTTCGCTATCGAGAAGATGGCTCCCGCAGCTTCGTGTTCAACATCGCCAACAGCGCTTGCGGGAAGTTGTTCTCGAATGAAGAGACAGCCGCACTCATTAGAAGTGCCGGACATCTTCATATTACCGGCACCTCGCTTTACTCGACGTCGGTCATTGGCACTACGCTTGCGGCTATGCGCGCGATCAAGGCTCGTGGAGGGACGGTTTCGTTCGATCCGAACCTACGGCCGGAGATCTCTCGAAGCCCCGAGGTCGACGAGGCAATCGCCAAGGTTCTGCAGAACACGGATCTGCTTCTCGCAAGCGGCGACGAACTCTATCTTATTGCCAACGCGAGGCAGCCCGAAGAGGCGGCAGCTGAGCTTTTGCAGCGAGGAATCCGCGCAGTCGTGTGGAAGGAAGGTAGTGAAGGTGCATCATATTTTGATACCGGCGGGCGTCTGGATATGCCTGCCTTCGACGTATCGGAAATAGACCCGACTGGCGCGGGAGATTGCTTTGGAGCTGCGTTCGTCGTCGGCTGGCTGAGGGGCGGCCGATAGATGTCTTGGAACTCGCTTGTGCAGCTGGGGCTTGTGCGGTTACGAAGCTGGGGCCGATGGAGGGGGCGGCTAAGCTTGCGGAACTGGAGGCTTTGGTGGAAGGCCAACGGGGCCGCACCACCGGCTCTTTTTAAGCTCAAAGCGCAACAGGCTGTAGGCGCGGTAAAGCAAGCGATGTTGACAGCGACAGAACTACAAACGACAACACGTGCGCCAAACAGGAGAGCATACAAATGCCTGACGAACTCGATACCGCAATAGCACCAGACGCCGATACAACGGTGCCGGCGGCCTCGACGAGGAAGAAGCGCTCGCCGCGCACCAGCGAGGCCGGACTCACCGCAACGAATACCACTTCCGAGCCCGCGAAGAAAAACCGCGGTGGTCGGCCGAAGCGTGCCGAGGCAGCGTCAGCCCCTTCCGGAATTCGTGGTAGGCGCGCGACGTCGACGACGCCGGTTGCCGGAAGGCGGGGCCCTAATCGTTCTGCCAAGTCCGCTACGGCGTCATCGCCGTTGGCTGACGACTTCTCGGAACTTCTTCAGCTTGAAGAAGAAAACAAGCGTCTTCGTCAGGAGTTGGCACAAAAGCTCCGTGCAGAGAATGCAGAGCTTCGCAGCCGGCTCGGCCAGAAATAAACGAGTATCGATGGAGGGTGCTTTGCCCGGCATCCGCCATCTAGTAGGCTACTGAAAGGATCGCCGCCGGATCGGCGGTGCCGATTGCATCCAGCGCTGCGTATCTGGCGCGTCAAGCGAAAAGATACCGCGGGTATTCGTCACTGCGCAGCCGCCTCTCCTCTTAAGGTTAGCCATTTGCCGGCCTACGGCAGGCCACACAACTATCCAGCGCTCAAAGGATTCTATCAGCAAACACGCCGCATATGGTTCCGCTGCCTGAGGCGGCGAAGTCAGAAAAGCCAGCGGATGAGTTGGTTGGACTTTGAAATCCTGACCGCACGCTTCACGCTGCCAGTCCCACATCTTACTCGAACTTGGGCGCAGGCTCGGATATGACGCGGGTTACACTCGGGAAGAGCCGGGTGTGGGAAACCCGCCCGCCCGGATCTGTGAGGGCGAAGCCGAATGGCATAGCTACTCGACCACGATCTTTCGCAGCGGTAATTCACCGCCTCCGAGCACACGCTATTCAAACGTATACCTACTGCCCACGACGACTTTCGAGTACCGGTGACATATGTCCAGGTAGCCGATACCCCAATTCCTCGAAGTCCACCGGCAATAACGTACCCTTTTTTAAGAAGGTTACGTCTACAAATTGAACCCCCGATGTCAGAAAATGATATAGACGACAGCATGCCAACTCCCAGCGAAGGCGAGTTGATGCGGTTGATACACGCTGACTCCGCAGTCTGGTTGCGGGCAATCAAGAAGTTAGACGACATGCCGGGGGATAACGTCCTCTTGGTGCTTCATCTTATCTCAATGTTGCATCAAGCAACGCAATCTTGGTTGGACCCTGAGCATTAAAGAGCGGCAGGCTATTCGGCCTTTTCTTGTGGGATAGCAAACGAGTAATCGAGGGCGCTCGACCCGCTCTGGGGAGCGCACCCTGTTGCCCGAGTTGACAAACGCCGCACGACGTCGGCAGGTCACCGGAAGCGGCTAAGTAACGACCAGCATCGATTCCTACAATTGCGCACGCGGAAAAGCTGCTATGCAAAACTGTAGCACGTTGGATCCGAGGTTCGTTCACTCCCTCACCCGAACCCCTGAGATTAGTGCACGGTGCATCTACGGATGACACGGAGACTTCGTGAAAAAAGGGGGATTCGCTAGAACGCTGACTATGCAGATTTTTGCGTATGGAAATGTGGGGCGCACGCTTCCTCGAACCAAGTTTACGGAGATCAAGCTGCACCCAGGTTTGCTATCGCGCGCGACGTGCATGCCACATATTCGATTGAGGCCCATTTGCGGGGCCTTTTGATTTTTTGGAGAAAGTCATGAATCGCCAAGTTCTCATTGTTACGACATTGCTAGCGACAGTAATTTTTAGCGACGCTGCACGATCGGAAAACCTACAGGTCGGTAAACTCGATTGCGATGTGTCATCGGGAATTGGAGCGATCGTCGGGTCTAAGCAGGATGCCACTTGCACGTTCGAACCGTCAGACCGTGGTGAGGCATCGCGATATGTTGGAAAAATCAGTAGCTTTGGTCTGGATATCGGAACAGTGGAAAAGGGACGCCTGGTATGGCTGGTCTACGCTCCCACTCGGGGCGTGGACGGTGACCTCGCTGGAACGTACCGCGGTCTGAGCGCGAACGCGAGCCTTGGTGTAGGTTTGGGGGCTAATGTGCTGGCGAGCGATGGCAAGCACTCATTTACGCTGCAACCGCTTTCGATCGAAGGCGAGCAAGGCGTAAACATCGCGGTCGGAGTATCGGAGTTCAAGCTGCGCAAAGCAGACTAAAACGCCGAAAACGCACTCATAAAAAAGTGTCGCGCGTCAGCACTTTCGGCGACATCACCGTGGTCCCGGCGGAGAAGCGTCCGCGCTTCGACGTCGGGTACCATCCGTTTGTATATCTCCCGCTCGCATCGAGCATCGAATACACTTCCTTGGCTCGTGCTGAGCCTGCGCCGCATGTCGCGCGACGCTGCCATTTCGATAGCACAGCCAAGAGGATCTTTAATGTCAGAAGACAACATCGATAGTAGTATGTCGGCACTCACGGAGAGCGAACTGATGCATTTGATCCACAGTGATTCCGACTTCTGGATCCGTGCGTTAGACAGGAGTGATGAACAGCTGGATGTCGGTGTTCTTCAGATCAAGCAGCTCATTGGTGAATTGTGGAAGGCAACACAAGCTTGGGCGGAGCCTGGTCGATAGTATTTGACCGAAAGACTTCATGTGCTGTGTGGCAACACAATTCTGCCGCGTAACACACTCTCGAAGAGCTTCATCATCTGCCGCGGGGAGACCCGGTCCTTCAGGGCCAGGATGTTCACCCGCTCAACCCAGTGGCATGACATGGCTGCCCGAGCCCTGAGAATGCGTCATTCAGTGGAGAGCTCTGGCGGCGGCTTGCTTGAGTAATATTTGGCCGCTTCAGCAATCTCTTCGGCAGTCATTGCTCGGGCTACATTCCTCATTTGACCGCTAATGTCGTTCGACCGAGCGCCAGATACGAACGCCAATAGCTGTTCCTTAATGTACAACTCGGATTGGCCCTCCAGCCAGGGGCTACCGAGCTTGTTCTCAATGGTGCCATGGCAGGAACCACAGGGTGCAATGCCGCGCATCGGCGCGCCGCTCCCGACGATCCGAGGGGGAGGAGTGCCATCCGAGGGATGGAAGCCGGGAAGCCTTGGAAGATAGGCATAATACGCAGCAAGATCTTGCATGTCTCGTTCGGATAGTCTCGCGGCAAAAGGTGTCATCACGGCGTTGACCCGGACGCCGTCGTGAAAATCTTTCAGCTGCTTGTAGACGACGCTGGCATACTGGCCTGCCAAGTTGGGCGAGTCCGCGCGACTAATGCCTGTAGGCCCATGACAGATAGCACACTGCTGAGCAAGCGTAGCGCCGCGGCCGATCGCGACGTCATCACGCATATTGGACACGGCGCTAGCGATCTTGACAAGGGATGTTCTGAGATCCGGCTTGACCACCTCGCTGACCGCGGTCCTGACCGGGACTCCGGCCGCTCTGCAGATAGAATCCCAAAGGCCGACCACCTGCTCCTTGGCGTCAAGCCGCGGGAGCAAAACGAACCCGAGACCAGCAGAGACCAAGAAAACCGTTGTGGCCGCGCCTATACTCGTCATGGTCCAACGGTTCTTGAAGTTGGCGAGCTTCTCTTCCGTCATTATCTTTCTCCCACGTAGACCGCAGGAACTGATGTGTCATCTCGAACCACGAGTTGGAGTATCGGGTAGCCATAGTTTGTGACGGTCAAACCTATCATAAGCGCCACCCAAAGACTGAAGCCGTTGAGAGCTGCAGGTAATCTCGTTGGGGGATGGACCGCCAGAGCGAAGCGATATTCGGTGCTTTCAGGAAGCCGCGGGTTCATTTGAGAGCGGATTAAAATCGTGATGAACAGCGCGCCTGAAACAAGAAGGATGAGGCCGCCGATCGCAGAAAAGACGACTGTTATTGCTTGGTTAGCAAGGGCCGGCGAGGTGAAATCGAAATAAGCCATTCGCCGCGGCATCCCCAGAATTCCCACGTAATGCCAGGGGAACGTCGTCACAATCATGCCGATGAACCAGAGCCAGAGCTGCAGCCTCACCAGCTTTAGGCTTGCCAGCGCGCGTCCTGTCAAATGGGGCCATAGGTCGTACGCGATTGCAAAGTACATGATCACGATCGCTCCACCGAAGATTAGGTGAAAGTGTCCCGTGATCCATTGGGTGTTGTGGATCGAGGCGTCCAATTGGTAGCTCATATTGATCAGTCCGCCCGCGCCACCGAAACCGAGCATAAGGAATGAAAATGTAACCGCCAACATCATGGGGTTACGCCATGGCAACGCCGTGACCCAACCGAACGGGCCTCGTCCACCTCGTGCACGCGCCGCAATTTCGACGGATGCGCAAATAGTGAAGACGGTCAGCAACGTAGGAAGCGCTACAATTGCAGTGAAGGCAGAATGTACGAACTTGAAGCCAGCTCCGACCTGCGGATCCGCGAAAGCGTGATGAATCCCGATGGGCATGGCCACCACGAGAAAAAGGACAAAAGAGATGCGCGCCATTGTGTCGCTATAGATCCTACCTCCGATGGCGCGTGGAACTATCGTGTAGTACGCGATGTAGGTGGGCATCAGCCAAAAATAAACGATCGCGTGCAGGGTCCATGAGAAGAACACGCGTGCCAATCCTGCGTCCACCGTGGATCTTAATCCCAACGCGACCGGAATGATTTGGAGGACAAGCTCCAAAGCGGCACCGACGGCCGTCCATCCCCACAAGTAAGAGCCGGCGACGTTTGCGAACATAGGAAGGGGAACCGGTACGCCAGGATTGGACTTTTTCCAAACGCGGAGATTGACCGACATCAACGCGACCCAGATCCAGGAGCCGACCACGACCATCACGACGCCAATGTAGTAGAATGGGCTACCGATTAGCGGAGGATAAAAGGTATATAGGACGGACGCGAATCCGAGAGCGACCGGTATCATCGCAACAATCGATCCGACGACAACTAGCCAGAAGCCGATCCACGCCCAGCGTGCGCCGACCAATCGCTGCTTGAGCGAGGATTCGCTGATCGCATATCCGAAGCCCATTGCGACCAGTGTGGGGAACACATAGCCCATGACTGTGCCGTGGGCAGTTAGTGACCGATAATACCATTCCGGGTTGCTAATCCAGGAGGCGAGTGGGCTTCTTACATACATCTGCCAGGCCCCGAGGCAGAGAGCAATCGCGAAAGTCGCGAACGCGAACCAAAAATGTGAAAGGACGAGCTTCCGGTTATAAAGCACAGGAAAGTCTCCTTTTATCTGCCGTTTCCGACAAGAACTGCTCCTTGTCGATGACTTTAACTTTTCCCCACATGCCTTCATGCCCAACGCTGCAGAACTCTTGGCATGGCATGAGGTGTTCGCCGGCTTTCTTGAACGTCGCCTTCTGAACGGAAACGTATCCGGGCACCAGCATGGTGTTTACGTTGGTGCCTTGAATGAGAAAACCGTGCACGACGTCCGCGCTCGTTGCCCGGAACGTGATCGGCGTTTCAGATGGCACCACTATGCACGGAGGCGAAAACGAATATTGCTGTCCGATCGCTCGTACGGTGACGGAGCCGTCATCCTCTACGGCGCTTCCAAGGTTGGACTCCGTGAACTCGCCGTCTAGGTGGAGTGTCGTGGGATCGATGGTTTCTACCGTCGCCTGCGGCATCGTGGCCTGATGAACTCCGGCGAAGGCCGCCATGCCTGCAAGAAAGACGATTATCAGAACCGATAAAGTCGCCCACATACGTTCCACGCGTTCGGCGATCTTTATTCCCTTTTCGTGCACCGTGGTCATCAGCCGCTCCTGGGCAGAAAAACAAGGAGATAGAAGAGAAACCACATCAGGATCACGATAGCTGTTGCGGTCCCAGCGACGGCGATTGCTCCTTTAGGACCCTCTGCGACTATCTGTTCGACCACCATGTCGGTATCGGGGGCATCCCGCTCTTCGGGTGTAATCATCACAACCTCAATCCAATGATGCGGAACGCAGCCGATTGGCGTCGGCGGCTGTTACGGGAGTGCCGCGATTGCCCCAGGCCGTTCGGATGTATGAAACCACGGCCGCGACTTCGTCATCGGATAGCGTGACGGCGAATGGTGGCATCCCATGTGGCATTGGGTTTTTCGCCGTTGCCGGCGGATAGCCTCCATTCAACACCATTCGGATCCCGTTGACCGCCGACTCCATTTGGATCGACTGGTTTCCGGCGAGCGGCGGATAGTGTGGCGGCTTGCCTTCGCCGTTCGCTCCATGACAGCTTGAGCAGTCACGGTCGTACACCGTCTTTCCGAGGCTGATGAGGAGACTGGCTTCCGAGGTGTTTATAGACGACCGCGGCGCTTCCGGTTGATCTTGTGCTATGCTCTTGAGGTACACTGCCATGGCACGCGTATCTTGATCGGTCATATATTGCAGGCTGTTGTAGACGACCTCGGCCATGGGCCCATAAACTGCGCCGCGCGCCGAGATGCCCGTTTGAAGGAGGTCGGAGATTTCTTCGATTGACCAATCGCCGAGACCAGCTTCCTTGTTCGATGTTAGCGAAGGGGCGTACCAATTCTGCATCGGTATTAGGCCACCCTGGAAGGCCTGTGACTCCGAGGTTCCGCCAAGTGCGTTGATTGGGCTGTGACACATGCCGCAATGACCGAGACCTTCGACCAGATAGGCCCCGCGGTTCCACTCGTCGGACTTTTGTGGATCTGGCTGGAAAGCTCCCTCATTGAAGAACAACGTACGCCAGCCGAGAATCAGTGATCTGTTATTGTAAGGAAAGCTCAGATCATGCGGCCTGTTCGGCTGCCGCACTGGGGGGAGGGATTTCAGGTATTCAAATATCGCGTCGCTATCCTCGCGAGTTACCTTTGTATAGGACGGGAACGGCATTGCTGGATAAATCAGTCCGCCATCCGGGAAACGTCCGTGATGCATTGCTCCATAGAAGTCATCTGCGGACCACTTCCCGATGCCGGTCTGCAGGTCAGACGTGATGTTCGATGCGAACAGTGTGCCGAACGGCGTCGGCATCGCGCGCCCCCCGGCAAAGACTTTTCCCTCAGGAGCCGTATGGCACGCAACGCAGTCACCCGCTCGCGCGAGATACTCGCCTCTCTCGACGTTCGCCGAGCGCGCGTCTTTGGCGGTATCCTGCGCCATAGCTGGAATAAGCATCAAGGCCAGAAATGCGGCGGCGGCATACGTGGATGCCTTAGGTGCGATGTTCTTTCTCACGAGATCAATTCCCCTCCGGCTGGCTTCCGCATGCGAAGGGTAGGGCGAAGGACCCCGGTGCGGAGGGTTCGCCGTTAGCAGGTTGGGGCAACGTGGCGAGATATGCTGCTACAGCTCGCACATCGTCTTCTGTCAGATGGCCGGCGACGATCTGCATGCAGTCTGGAGCGGCGGCTGTCCGGGTGCCGTATCGCCATCCTCCGAGCTGGGCGGAGACATATGATGCGCGGAGGCCCAGTAGACCGGGAATGCCTGGCTTCTGTCCCGTGAGCTCGCCACCATGACAGCTTACGCACGCAGGTATCGACCGAGAAATGTCACCTTGCATGGCGAGGTTTTTACCATGAGCGAGAACAGCGTCGCTAACGTCCGTCGGCGATCGCTCGGGAAGATCGGGGCGCTGGTCGCTGAAATACTCCGCAAACTGCCGAAGGTAGTCGTCGGTCAGATACGCGAGCAAATAGTTCATGGGCGGGTACTTCCGTCGTCCGTTTTTGAAAGCTTCGAGCTGATTGTAGAGATAGCCCGAAGGCTTTCCGGCGAGCCTCGGAAAGTATGGGTCGTTAGTCCCCTTGCCTTGCGCTCCATGACAGGGTGTGCAGGCTTGTACGCGATCGGACATGTCGGGGGGGTAGCCCCGCGCCTCCTGAGAACTCGCAAAACCAGCTCCGAGGAGCATCATAAAGAGCCAAAGCGCCACTCCTCGCACAACACTACCTCCGTTTTCGCGAAAGCGATGCAGCCCTTTCAGACAAGCCACGCCCAAATCTTCAACCGACGGCCTCCCTTCACGGGGATCGTCCCATCGGTCGAGCAATTCGCATAAAACCAAACGCGAACCGGACTCGCGGCAAAAGCCGATCGTTTAGCCCCTGACCTTGATTGGGAATTGTCTCCAGAGCCCTGCTGCGAACAACCTATACGCATGGATACCTAGCGGGCTTTCCGAGCTGCATCGAATGCGATGTTGATGTCGAGTGATGCACCCAACCAAGTCTGAAAGCTTCTCTAATCGGGTGGTAAGCAAGCGTTTGTGCGATCGAGGCTTACCTTGACGAAGGCTTGGATCCCGATAGTCCGTAAAAGGCGATATAGGCGTAGCATAAGATTGGCATCAGGAACGCCAGCTGGATACCAACGGTGTCTGCCAAAGCGCCCTGCAGCAGCGGCAGCAGTGCGCCACCCACGATCGCAAGGCAGAGAATGCCAGATCCTTGGCTCGTATGTCGTCCAAGGCCACGCAGCGCCAAACTGAAGATGGTAGGAAACATTATCGAGTTGAAGAGGCCTATCGCCAGTACCGACCACATAGCGAGGTAGCCGCTCCCCAAAACGGTGATCAGCAGTAGGATCGTCGATGCTAGGGCGTTGAAAGCGAGGGCTCTTCCGTCATCTACGTAACGCATCACGGCAGATCCGATGAAGCGGCCCACCATGGCACCGCCCCAGAAGTAAGAAACGTAGTGGGCGGCATCCGCTTCTCCCAGGTTCGCGATAGTCGGCTGAGAGAGAAAATTGACGAGAAAGCTGCCCACACTCACTTCCGCGCCGACATATACGAATATGCCTACCGCTCCCAACACCAGATGGCGATAATCCCATGCGGACTGTCCTGGAAACTGCTCGCCTTGCTCCGCTTCGTCTTCAACATGCGGTAGTTTTAGCGCAGCAAACACAGCCGCGAGAACAAGGAACGTGGCGGCCAGGCCCAAGTATGGTAACTTTACCGCCGCCGCTTCTGCATCGCGAAGCGCGTCGGACTGTTCCGCCCCCAAGCGTCCGAGCGCTCCTGCTGCCGACGACAGGATTAGATAGGCTCCGAAAAGCGGTGCCAACGTTGTACCCAACGAGTTGAAGGCCTGAGTCAAATTTAGACGACTTGCCGCCGTCTCCGGTTTCCCCAGTATAGTAACATATGGGTTAGCGGCGACTTGGAGGATGGTGACGCCCGTAGCGAGAACAAATAGCGCTCCGAGAAAAACAGCGTAGACACGATATGAGGCGGCCGGGATGAAGAGCGAGCAGCCGATCGCCGCCACTGCCAGTCCTGTGATAATGCCCCATTTGTAAGAAATCCGCTTCACGAGTGCCCCGGCCGGCAGCGAAACGATCGAATATGCGCCGAAAAAGCAGAGCTGAATTAGCATGGACTGCGTATAATTCAGGTGGAAGACGTTCTTTAGATGCGGGATCAGAATATCGTTCAGGCAGGTGATGAAGCCCCACATGAAGAACAAGCTGGTAAGGGCGATGAGTGCGCCAGTGTGACTGGTGCTCACTGTTGTCCGCTCTGCGGATCGAACGGGAAGCGGGGTGATCGAGGCCATGTTAGAGTCTTTCGAATTTCAGGGCCGCCGGCGAAGCCGAGGGTCGGGGACGATTCAGTAATCGCTTTTTTGATATCCAATCCTCGGATTGGAGTTGACCATGAGAGGTCGCGCGCGGACGATGCTCTACCGTGAGATGCGACCGCACAAGTTTCCGATAGTATGCCCTGCGTCGGTCGCGATCTTCCGCTATTTCGAAATGGTTAGAGTAACCAAACGGGTTGTCCGTGCGGAAATCTCGCAATTCCATACGAGGCAAAAATGATTGATGACCGAGTCGAGTGGATATCGAAACGTGCTTACGCTCTATGGGAAGAGGCCGACAGGCCGAATAATTGCGCCACAGACCATTGGCTTCAGGCTGAGTCCGAACGCTTGCGATTGGAGGTGACGGTGGCATCTTCTAACGGTGCCGAAGTGCTGACACGGACCCGCAAAGCGCGAAGTGGGGCTCGTGAATCGCCACGCGGCAAACGAGCCGTTGGCGGTGCATCAGCGCAAGTCAGCGCCACAAGTTGAGCGATCGTGCGTTCAATCGCGCGCTGAATGGATCAACGCCCTGGAATTGCCGAGCGCCCGGCCTAACGCTCGGCAAATTACGGTTTCAAAGCTAGCTGATCGTTAGAGCTTGGCGATCTCGTCGTTGTGACGAATGCACACGGGCCGATATTCGACATCTAGATGGACGCGCTAGTATTTCGTTTCGCGCTTGGTAGAATGGAAACAGGATACTAAGGAGGCCATCAACATGTGGGAACAGATCGAACCGCACTTGTTTGGAATTTTCGTTGTTGCCAGTCCCTTGATCTTCGGCGCGCTGTTCTGTCTCTTTCTTTGGAAAACACGGCGAAGCTTCACCGGTCGGCCTTCGAATGGACTTGTCTGGCTCTCGTCGTTTTTCAAGTAACCGGCAGACAAGTGTACCGAACGTCAGCTAGAACAGGGAATCTAATGAGAGTTGGGAGAGCAGGGCGATTATCACCCTGCTCGCACCCTGGTAGCCGCTGAAACCCTAGCCGCTGCCCGGCACTTGGTCGCCCGTCTATGCAGCCGCTTTTTCGACTCTGCCAGCCTCGTCTTTGGCCATCTTGATCAGGTATTTTAGGAACTCCGCTTCCTTGCCGTTAGCAAGCCGGAGAGCAACGTCGAGATACTCGACTACACGTGATTTATGCTGCATGGAAACCTCGAGTCCAAACCAATTTGAAACATTCATGCGCTGCGCAAAGGCCGTGAAAGTGAACCTTGCTCATGTTGAATCGCATCTCAGGATTGATTTAGGTATCCCTAAAAATCAGGATGGAGCAGACTTAAAGTGGCATTTTATGAAATTCTTAACGGTTGGACCTTCGATGGCGCATAGGGGAGCGACCCATGACCCGTTTAAAGGCGGTGCTGAATGCAGCTTCCGACTTGTAGCCGGCCGACAAGGCGACCTCGGATAGAGATACATCCTCGGCACGCAGCAACGCTGCTGCTTGCTTCATTCGCCAGTCAGTCAGGTAGACCATTGGCGAGACGCCGGCGATTTCCAAGAAGCGGCTTGTGAAAGCGGTTCGCGACATCGCGGCGGTTGCAGCAAGGTCGTTAAGTTTCCATGGCCGCTCCGGTTGGGTATGCATCGCGTTGACCACAGGGCCAATCCGTGGATCGAAAATCGCTCGAAGCCAACCCGGCTGAAGATTCCCCGCACTCGCCTGGAATGACCGTGTTATCTCCAGAAAAATGAGTTGCATAAGGTGAGAACGAGCGATCTCGCCACCCGGGGCATTAGCGGCGGATTCTCTGATAAATTCGCTTATGAGCCAAGGTATTCTGCTCGAATTCTCACCCTTCGAGCTCAAATGCAAGCTTGGTGGTAGCGCGGCAAAAAGTAGTTTTGCTCCCTGAGAACCGATTTCCAAATGACTGCCGAGCACTAGGACATCTTGATCAACACCTACTCGAGCAATTCCTCCACTGGCCTCTGCAAAGACCCGAGTCGCGTGGATTGGCTTCCGATCAGGCTCCGATGAAAGGCGGAATGGCTTCGGTTCGCGAATAAGATAGACATCGCCTTGCCTTAAAAGCACAGGCGTTTCGTTACGTGCAGAAAAAAAACAGGATCCTTGGCCGATCGCCAGGAACTTGATTCCTTGCGGCGCATCGAACTCGACAGCCCAACTGCCTCCGGCGCTCAACGCACCGGCAAACGTTGGCCTGATATCCATGATCCGAACCGCGTGGGAGAGGGCATCCGTGGTCATTATTGTCCGTTCGCCAAAAAAGTAGGGACTCTAGCGCATCGATCGATCGATTTTCATCTGATATCTCTGCGGCAAAATTTCAAGGAGAAACAGAATGTCAGGTAATCAAAGGCCGCTCGGGACCGGATATGCACCCTATACGACTACGATGGATGTTATACGAGGCGTGGACTTGGTTGGAAAAGTCGCGATCGTGACCGGTGGTTACGCCGGACTTGGTCTTGAGACCGCTCGAACTCTGTCATTGGCCGGAGCCCGGGTTATCGTGCCCGCGCGCGACGTGAAGCGCGCTCGGTCAGCCATGAATGACGCTGGGGTGTCAGTTGAGGTGCGCCCGATGGACCTCACAGATCCCGCGTCGATCGATACCTTTTCCCGAGGTTTCCGGCAGTCGGGCCTGCCGTTGCATATTTTGATTAACTCGGCAGGTATCATGGCCTCGCCGGTAATTGAGAGGGACAGTCGCGGAAACGAGCTGCAGTTCTCGACGAACCATCTCGGCCACTTCCAATTGACGGCCGGATTGTGGGAACCCCTGGTCCGTGCTCAAGGCGCACGGGTGGTAGCAGTTTCCTCCCTCGGACATCATCTTTCCGATGTGATCTTCGATGACATCGGCTTCAGAAAAAGACCCTACGATGGTTGGTCTGCATACGGGCAATCGAAAACAGCAAACATCCTTTTTGCACTCGAGTTGGACAGAATAGGTAAGGAGCATGGTATACGAGCATATTCACTACATCCTGGAGGCATCGTTACCAATCTCGCGAAGCACATGAGTATCGATAGTCTAAAGGCCGCCGGAAATCTTGACGAGAACGGTGAACCCGTCATCGATCCCTCGAAGGATATGAAATCCATACCTCAGGGTGCGGCAACGCAAGTTTGGTGCGCAGTCGGCCCAGAGATCAGCAACATCGGCGGAGTGTTCTGCATTGATTGCGACATAGCGTCGGTCGTGGATCCGACAAGCGATCGGCCAACGCGTGGCGTCGCTGAATACGCGGTCAATCCGGAGGCTGCAGATAGACTATGGACGCTCAGCGAAGAGGTTATGGGACGCCCTTTTCGTGACTTGATCTAACGACACCTGTCGTGCTTCCAACGATAGGACAGGGTGTGGGTTTCGGCTCGTTGTCACCAGCTAAAGCGTATCGCGGGAAACCGGATTCAGGTTTCCAGTTTTAGTTGATCTGTGATTCACTTGTCCATGGGAGCTGCACCATGGGCAAGCCGCATCCGATCGAGTTGCGAGCGCGTGACGTTGCGTTTGTGAATGAAAGGTCGGCCTGATAACGAGCCCGGATCTCGCCTGTTACGTAAGTCACTTGTTTTACTGCCTTGCTCGCCACCTAAGCGGCCTTAACCTCGATGAAGAGAGGAGAGTCTGCGAACTTGAGCGTATTGGCGCAAATACGCTGACAATCGTACAGAACAAGTAAGCATATGTTTTTCGAGGGCATTTGAGCTCCGGTGACCGCTGTGGCTCTGCGACCTTAGGCTATAGTGCTCGTGTGAAGTTGCCCAAACCATTCCCCTAAAGTCGTCATGCCCGTTAGGTAGGGATCCGATGGAACCAACGAATGCTCTTCCACCTCCGCGCCGAAGTAGTCGAGGGCCAAGTCCGGCTGCACTGTTCGGCGCTCCCTTGTAAAGTTAAAAAACTTCCGAGCAAGGCTGCCAAACGGCGCGCGCTCGGGCCCGCCGACTTCTAAGATCGCGTTTCTTGGGTCGCCTAAGGCCGCTTCAAACAATGCGGCGGCGACGTCGTGCGCGGCAATCGGCTGGATAAGGACATCCGGCACCCGGGTGACGTCGCCGTGTTCGGTGAAAGCGGAGGCGAGTGAAGGGATCAACTCGTAAAGCTGAGTTGCGCGGACGATGGTGTAAGGAACACCTGATTTTGCGGTTTCCTCCTCCTGTCGTCGCTTCGCCTCGAAATGCGCGTTCCCGACCAGCCGCCCGGCACCCACGATGGAGAGGGTCACATGGTGTTTGACGCCGGCCGCGACTTCGGCGGTGAATATGTTGCGACACGAGGCGTCAAAGAATTTCCGAACGTCCGCGGGATCGAGAGAGAGAGCATCGGATGCGTCAACAACTACGTCCGCGTCTTTAAGCGCCGCGAAAACACCCTTCCCGGTAAAGGTATCCACTCCGGAGCTTTTTGAAGCAGATACAACCTCAATGTTTTCCGAGCGAAACCTGCTAACCACTTTTGATCCGATCAAGCCATTGCCCCCAAGGACAACTGCTCGTTTACAAGCACTCATTAACATCCTCCACAGTACCAAAAGCGCTTGCCAAAGGGCGCTACGACAGCACCGAATACATCCGTCAGGAATCCATTAGGGAGAGACCGGCTTCTAACATTTTGCCGTCGGAGCGGCAGTCCGCAAGATTGCCGAACGTATAGGGTTGCCTTCAGCCGGTGGACGAGCGCCGACGTTGCCCTAAATAGAGAGACAAGCGGTCCAATGAGCGACAACAAATTGACCACGGCAGCTCATCGGCTATTCGGATTTTCGTGTGGAAGAATCACTCGAGAGAAACTGCTACGTTGCAACTGGAAAATCCGAATTACTGCGTCCGGCCTCACCGACGCCACGAGCGGCCGGAACAACAGTCCTAATCGATGGCGCTTAGCCGCGGAATTGGCAACGCAAAGACCTTCACACGCCGTTCGGGTGGTCGGTAAGAGCCCCTCCGCGAACTGGTTCAGTGGATCGTCTCTGAGAAGTGCCCTTGGGCTAGACGAGTTTCGATTTCGTCCGCTAGATACTCCGCCTCGGTGACGATTTCGCGGGCGATCGATGTGAAAGCCTCACTGAGATCTAACTCTACATCTTCGATGAGGGCTGATAGCTTCGCCATGGCAATTTGAACTCTCGGTTTTCGTGGACTTGCGTCAGCCCATTGAGAGACGCTAGGCGCTTTTTCAGTTGCGACATTTCGCGAAACACATCTAAAGCCATCGCGCTCTCCGTTGTTTGGCGACGAGGGATTACTAATGAACAGTCTAACTTGACTTGCCGTCGCTGAAGACTGATTGCGCTGCGCCATTACCAGCACCGATCTGTCGTCCATTTGGATATCTCGCCTGCCGGCTGTTTGACACGTGGTGACCTGGAGCCCAATGTCCGTCACGGATACTCGGTCTTGGCCCCAAAAGTGTGTGCTTTCTATCGCTCCGGCGATCTTGAGAGTTGAGGGGGCTCTTCTCGTCGATGAGGTGAAGCAACGCTTCTAAAGACGGCTCATGTACCAGCCTGGCCGCATCACCTGCCTTGATCCAGACTTTCTTGACGCCAGTAGCGCCGGGGAAGGCATGGGTTTCAGTTTCGACTCTCAGGAGATGTACAGAAACTACATGCACGCCGAGGTGATCTTGAGCATAAGTGTATCGCCCGAGCGCTCGTTTCCTGATCTTCCCCCAAACTCCCGCTTCCTCGAACGCTTCCTTTAATGCACCGTAGTACGGCTTCTCATTGTTCTCGATCCGACCACTCGGAATGACCCAACGCCGTCCGTTATCTTCACTCAGAAGCAAGACATCTATCGATCTTGCCGGTCCGCTACGGCAGCAGATCGCAGCACACCGATCGATTACCGGTCTCCCAACCGCTAGTGAACATTGTGTCTGCCTCTGTAGCTGCATTAAAGGTTTCACGATTGACGGTTCCTTCGAGGCCAGACGGTTAAAATGATCGTAGTAGGGAGCGGAGACACTTCCACAAAGGTTGTGTAGCCATCTCTGTTCAGAGTCTGAGACCGCACATCGCGAGCATGATCGTGACAGAAATCATCGCCGCTAGCAGCATTCCCACCCAAAAGATCGCGTTTGTGAGTGTGGCTCTGGCTTGGTGAGCGAACATAACGACACGCAGGCCCGAACAAAGATGTGCAACAACCAGAAAGACTCCTAACGCGTAGTGGGGTATGAGACGGATGCTCCACGCATCGTGGATTAGGCCGTTTGGTGCGCCGGTCGCAAAGTCCCACCCGGTCTCGATCCCAAAATATGACCGAGCTAATATGAACACCGAGTTCATGTGTCCGAGAATATAAATCGACAGGTAGAACCCGGATGCGACTTGGAACGTGCGATAGAAATCGTGAGGCTTAGCGCTCCACTTCCAGGCAAGCATGCACCCGGAAGCAATCTGGAACAGCATAGCTGCGACGAGGATCGGTTCGACCAGTGCGGACCTGTAAACTTTACGGCCGACGGCCATTACAGCCGCATGTGCATCTTGGCCTTCAAGAGCGAAAAGGTGGTTAGCTAGGTGGAATGACACATATAAAAGCACAATTAGCCCGGAGATTCCGTGGGCTACACGAAGCGATGGTATTGGTGTGGTTGACGGGATTGCCCTGCTCCCGACTGTCGGTGTCATTGCGAGCCAAGCTATGCCCAGACACCAGACCAGCGCCCACGTTAGTTCGTCGGGCAGCGGGCTGTGCAATAAGATTTGCAAGACCCCAACCATACAGTACATAGTAGGCGCGATGACGACCATGTAAGCCAGGCGGCGAGCCCGCGCTTCGAACGCAGGTGGAGTTGTCGGATTTTGTAGGCCTCTCAGCGCGCGATGAAAGCCGAACGCCGGCACTGATAACATGAGTAGAAGCGTCACGCCCGCAAGGATTGCGTTCGGAATCTGGACGGTATTTCCAGCGTCGCCGACGAATTGGTGAAAGAGGTTGACGAAGCCGGGGTAAGTCAATGCGTAGATGGCCGGCGCTGCTGCATAGAGCAGCGGCCGCGGCTCTTGTTTTGCTCGGGAAGACCGGCCTTCCGTCGACTCTGCGAATAGCATTTCGTCCTCCCACATCTCGTGGACCGCGGGGATTGCACCCGTAGCGTGACCCTTGTGCAGAGAGTGCCACATTTAGCGGCTAGGATCGCCTATACTAAGGTTTGCGTATTGCACTGCGGTTGAGGTCAGGGCCCGACGCGACCGCAATGCTTTACTCAAAAATAACCGAAGGTTTTGGTGATCTTTTTAGAAAGCGAACCTACGTTCGTCGCGGGACAAACTGGGGTTCACTATGAAGATCCGAACGATCGAAACAACACGTACCGCGCTTTTAGTCGCGTCTACCTTGCTCTGCTCGCAGGCTTTTGCTTTCACGGTACAAGCCGCAAGCCATCACGATCTCATCGATAACCTAACGGCCTGCGCCGGACGATTGGCCGCCACGAAGGGCTATGACAGCTACATCGACGGTCTTGCAATTACACGGCTCTCTAGTGTCGGCGCGCTGGAATATTTGATCGGCGGTAAAAGGATGGAGCCATCTCGTCGGGAAGCTATCAACGATTTCAAGGCCGAGTTCGAAAAGCGCTTAATTTCCGAGCCCGCAATGGCACGAAGCTTGGTCGCCGAGACTTACAAGGATTGCTCGCAGCTTGTGTACGATGCTGAGGATGTTCGAGTTGAGGCTGAACGAGCTGACGCTGCAGCTACGGCAGACGCAGCGCGCGTCGACGCCGAAAAAAGGGCTCAAGCAGCTCAAGAGCAGGCCATGGAACTCGAGAAGATGCGGTTACAAGCGGAGATGACTATCGAGTCGAAGCGGCTCGATCTCGAGGCCGCCAAATCCGGAAACGATGTAGAGATCGCCAAAGTCAACGCCAACGCTTCTGTGGCGGTGGAATCAGGACGGACCGCCGCCTCTGTGGAAGTTGCAAAGGTGAACGCAGATAGAGACGTTGCCATCATCGGAAAGCAGTCGGAGGTCGCGGTAGGACAGACAAAAGCGTCGGTTGACATCGCTAAGATCAACGCTGATGCCGGAGTTGCAATGGTCGGCAAGGCAGCCGACGTAGCCGTCGCGAAGGCGCAAGCGGGTGTGGCTGCTGCCAAAATTGAGGCTGATGCTGGGGTCGCGATGGTGTCCAAGATCGCAGAATCGGAAAACACCAAAGCCAAGGCAGCCGTCGAGGTTGCAGGTAAGCTTGCCCGGGTCGAAGATGGTCGTACGAAGGCGGCGGTGGAAATCGCAAATGCGCAGGCAAGCGCGCAGGTTCAAACTGCTAAGGCCGCACGCGGCCCAGCAGCTGGCCTAACTGAAGTAAAGGGCGGCGGAGCTACTGCGGCGATGCAAGTCTTCGATATGGAGCCTGTATCGA
>JGI25151J46595_10000782_pt1 | contig 25684 bp, 21 predicted proteins | sample AraplaMF_Col_mLB_FD_46595 | JGI IMG/M metagenome (IMG submission 46595) | reverse complement strand
CTCAAGGGCAAGCTGTCCCAGGAGGACAAGGAGAAGCGCAAGGCTGAGGCGAAGCGCGAGGCGGCGCAGGAGGACTTTCACGATCTGCGGGTGAAGCTGGCGATGATGGCGGCCGCCTACGAGGCGTCGAAGGACAATGAGGAGATCGCCCGCCGCGTCACCGAGGTGCGCGAGCAACTGGAGCGGCCGGAGGTGGCGGAGCTGATCGAGGCCAGCCGGGCCCCGGTCGCGGTGGCGGCCTTGTGCCGGCGCTGGGGCTTGCCGGTGCGGGTGGAGCGCTGGCTCGAGATGGCCGACGAGGCCATGGAGCAGCTGGGCTTCCTGCCGGACGACGACGATCCGCCTGCGGACCCGCCCAAGCCCGGCCCGGCCTCCGGCCGCAAGCGCAAGCCGCCGGACACCGGGTGAAGCCGCCGGCGCGTCGCACTCCCCCATCCACCACTTTCAACCTTCGCACGAACGCAGCCTTCCACACTCCCCCTCCCCTTGCGGGAGGGGGGTGGGGGAGGGGTCTGCGCGCGTCCGCGCGCGAATGCGCAGAGGACTTCCACCGCCCAGCCGCCACCCGAACGCCGGCACGTAACAGTCCGAAACAAAGTGTGATTTTTGCTTGCGCGCCGAGGGGTCTAGGGTGCCTTCGTCCCGAAAGGGAAGCCTTGTCAGCACTTTGCGTCGCGAAGTGCATGTAAAGCGAAGCGAAGGACACCCCCATCGTGGCTCATCTCTCGGCGGAATCGGGCGCGGCAACGCAGAAGACGCTGAAGACCGCGATCAAGTGCACCGGCGTCGGCCTGCATGGCGGCCAGGACGTCACCATGGTGCTGCGCCCTGGTGAGATCAACACCGGCATCGTCTTCGTGCGCACCGACGTCCCCCAGGGCCGGCGCAGCATCAGCGCGCGCTGGGACAAGGTGTCGGACACCCGGCTGTGCACCGTCATCAGCAANNCCCAGGGCGTCACCGTCGGCACCATCGAGCATCTGATGGCCGCGCTGCGCGGCTGCGGCGTCGACAANGCCGTGGTCGAGCTGAACGGCCCGGAAGTGCCGATCATGGACGGCAGCGCCGCNCCCTTCGTGTTCCTGGTCGAATGCGCCGGGCTGGTCAGCCAGCCGGCGCTGCGCCGCAGCATCCGCGTGCTGCGCCCGGTCGAGGTCACGGCCGAGGACCGCTGGGCCCGGCTGACGCCGTCGGCCAGCACCACCTTCAGCTTCGAGATCGAATTCCAGAGCCGCGCCATCGCGCATCAGGAAGGCCTGATCCGGCTGCAGAACGGCAACTTCAAGACCGAGATCGCCCGCGCCCGCACCTTCGGCTTCGCCCAGGAGGTGGAGGCGCTGCGCCGCCACGGTCTCGCGCTCGGCGGGTCGCTGGAGAACGCGATCGTGGTCAGCGGCGACCGGGTGATGAACGCCGAGGGCCTGCGCTACGAGGACGAGTTCGTGCGCCACAAGATCCTCGATTCGATCGGCGACCTGTACCTCGCCGGCGCCCCGATCCTCGGCCATTTCCACGGCTACAAGGCCGGCCATGCGCTGAACAACCAGCTGCTGCGGGCCCTGTTCGCCGACGACACCGCCTGGTGCTACGACACCAGCTTCGGCGCCGAAACCGCGATCGAGCCCTGGGCCCGGTCCGCGCCGGCCGCCGCCGCGCTGCCCACCGCCAACGCGGCCTGATCCCGTTCCGCTTGCCGCCGTCTCGCCCCTCTTCGCTGACGCGTCGAGGGGCGACGTGCGTCTGCCCGCGGGAAGGCGTCTCGCCATTCGCGTTCGGGGTGGGTATATAGGGGCCCGGACAGAACCGAAGGCGATGATCGAGTGAACAAGCGTCTGCAGTTTCGCCACCTGGCGCGGGTCGGGCTCGTCCTGCCGGCCGTTCTCCTCACCGCCTGCGGCGGTTCCTCCTCCGACGACGCGAAGCCGGCCGCGGACCAGCCGCCGGAGGCGCTTTATTCCCAGGCGCAGCAAGCCTTCGACGAACGGGACTTCAAGACCGCCTCGTCCCGGTTCGACGAGGTCGAGCGGCAGCACCCCTATTCGACCTGGGCGACCAAGGCCCAGCTGATGTCGGCCTATGCCAGCTACCAGCGCGGCGACTATGACGGCGCGATCGTGGCGCTGGACCGCTTCATCAGCCTGCATCCGGGCAGCGAGGAGTTGGCCTACGCCTATTATCTGAAGGCGCTGTGCTACTACGACCGGATCTCGGATGTGGAGCGCGACCAGCGCATCACCCAGCTGGCGACGAATGCGCTGAACGACGTCATCACCCGCTTCCCGGACAGCGACTACGCCCGCGACGCCAAGCTGAAGCTGGACCTGACCTACGACCAGCTCGCCGGCAAGGACATGTCGATCGGCCGCTTCTACCTGAAGCGCGGCGACTACAACGCGGCCATCAACCGCTTCCGCAGCGTGATCAAGACCTGGCAGACCACCAGCCAGGTGCCGGAGGCGCTGGAGCGGCTGGTCGAGGCCTATGTCGCGCTCGGCCTGAAGGACGAGGCGCGGCACGTCGCGGCGGTGCTCGGCCACAACTACCCGGGCGACCCGTGGTACCAGGACGCCTATGTCCTGCTCACCGGCTCCGGCATCCGCCCGCCCGACGAGAAGGACTTCTTCGACCGGACCCTCGGGTCGATTCTCTGAGAGACCGTCTGAGAATGCGCTGGCGTGAGTCGACTGGTGGTGGTTTCGAGAACCGGCGCGCAGCGGACGTTTGGTCCGTGAGCACCGGAAGCGCAGAAACCGCCATCAGGCGGCCGCGCCAGTAGCATTGTCGGACGGGCGATAGACCATGCTGGCCGGGCTTTCGATCCGAAATGTGGTTCTGATCGAACAGCTCTCGCTTGGCTTTGCCGAAGGCCTGTCGGCGCTGACCGGCGAGACCGGGGCCGGCAAGTCGATCCTGCTCGACGCGCTCGGCCTCGCCCTCGGCGGCCGCAGCGAGTCCGGGCTGGTGCGGCACGGCGCCGAGGCTGCGACCGTCAGCGCCGAGTTCCTGCTGCCCGACGACCATCCGGTCAAGGCGCTGCTGGCCGGGCAGGATCTGCCGGTCGACGACGCGCTGGTGCTGCGCCGCAGCGTCGGCGCCGATGGGCGCAGCCGGGCCTTCGTCAACGACCAGCCGGTGTCGATCGGCCTGCTGCGCCAGATCGGCGCCGGGCTGGTCGAGGTGCATGGCCAGTTCGACACCCAGGGACTGCTCGATCCCCGGACCCATCGCGAGGTGCTCGACGCCTATGCCGGAGCCGAGGCGCTCGCCGCTGGCTGCGCCAAAGCCTGGGAGGCCTGGCGCGGCGCCCTGCGGCGGCAGGAGGACGCCCTGGCCGAGGCCGAGCGGGCCCAGGCCGAGGAAGGCTTCCTGCGCCATTCGGTCGAGGAGCTGGAGGCGCTGGCGCCGGAGCCGGGAGAAGAGGCGCAGCTGGCCGAGCGCCGCGCCCTGCTGCAGCATCGCGAGAAGGTGATGGAGGGCGTCACCGCCGCGCTTTCCGAGCTGTCCGGCGACCGCGGCGCCGAGCGCGCGCTGGTGGCGGCGCAGCGCGCGCTGCAGCGCATCGCCGACCGCGCCGCCGGCCGCCTCGACCCGGTCCTGGATCAGCTCGGCCGCGCCCTGGACGAGGCGGCGGAGGCCACGACGGCGATCGAGCGCTTCTCCGCCGACATCGATCTCGACGCCGGCGAGCTGGAGCGGCTCGAGGACCGGCTCTACGCGCTGCGCTCCCTGGCCCGCAAGCACGGGGTGGAGACCGAGGCGCTGCCCGAGCTGCGCCGGCAATTCGCCGAGCGGCTGGCGCTGGTCGAGGACCGCGCGGCGGTGCTGGCGCGTCTGGCCGCGGCGGCGGCCGAGAGCCGCACCGCCTATGTCCAGGCCGGCGAGACGCTGTCCAAGGCCCGTCGCCGCGCGGCGTCCAAGCTGGATGCCGGGGTGAAGGCCGAGCTGCCGCCGCTGAAGATGGAGCGCGCCCGCTTCGTCACCGAGGTCGAGCGGCTGGCGGAATCGGAATGGGGCCCGGCCGGGCTCGACCGCGTCACCTTCCTGGTCGCGGCCAATCCGGGCAGCCCGCCCGGGCCGATCGGCAAGATCGCCTCGGGCGGCGAGCTCGCGCGCTTCATGCTGGCGATCAAGGTGGTGCTGGTGCATCAGCGCGGCACGCCCGGCACCCTGCCGTCGATGATCTTCGACGAGGTCGATTCCGGCATCGGTGGCGCCGTCGCCGATGCGGTCGGCGAGCGGCTGAAGCGGCTGGGGCAGCAGGTGCAGGTGCTGGTGGTGACGCACAGCCCGCAGGTCGCCGCCCGCGCCGACCATCACTGGCAGGTGCGCAAGGCCGACCGCGCCGGCAGCGTCGTCACCCAGGTGGCGGGATTGACCGCCGAGGAGCGGCGTGAGGAGATCGCGCGGATGCTGTCCGGGGCGAAGATCACGGCAGAGGCGCGCGCGGCGGCGGACAGCCTGCTGGGGAGGCGGGAATGAGCGACCAGGATCTGCGCGGCCGGCCGGTCGATGCGCTGACGCCCGAGGAGGCTGCGAAGGAGCTGGAGGCCCTGGCGAAGGAGATCGCCGGCCATGACGTCGCCTACCATCAGCACGACGCGCCGACGGTCTCGGACGCCGAATACGACGCGCTGCGCCGGCGCAATGCCGATCTGGAGGTGCTGTATCCCGAGCTGATCCGGCCGGACAGCCCCTCGGCCAAGGTCGGCGCCGCGCCGGGCAGCGGCTTCAAGAAGATCCGCCATGCCATCCCGATGCTGTCGCTCGGCAACGCCTTCACGCCGGAGGATGTGCACGACTTCCTGAGCTCGGTCCGCTCCTTCATCAAGGAGCTGCGCGACGACCCGGAGCGGCCGGTCGCGATCATGGCCGAGCCGAAGATCGACGGCCTGTCCTGCTCGCTGCGCTACGAGAAGGGGCGCCTGGTCCAGGCCGCGACCCGCGGCGACGGCAGCGAGGGCGAGGACGTCACCGCCAACGTCAAGACCATCGACGACGTGCCGCAGCGCCTGAAGGGCGACGCGCCGGACGTGCTGGAGATCCGCGGCGAGGTCTATATGGACCGCAGCGACTTCGCCGCGCTGAACGCCCGCCGGGCCGAGGCCGGAGAGCCGATCTTCGCCAATCCGCGCAACTCGGCCGCCGGCAGCCTGCGCCAGCTCGACCCGTCGATCACCGCGTCGCGGCCGCTGCGCTTCTTCGGCTACACCTGGGGCGAGGTGTCGGAGCCGCTGGGCAAGACCATCGAGGAGATCCGCAAGCGCTTCGCCGGCTGGGGCTTCCGCCTGAACGAGCCGTCGCGGCTGTGCCACAACGCCGAGGAGCTGCTGGCCTATTACGACGAGATCGCGGCGCTGCGGGCCGAGCTGCCCTTCGACATCGACGGCGTGGTCTACAAGGTGAACCTGCTGGACTGGCAGGAGCGGCTGGGCTTCGTCAGCCGGGCGCCGCGCTGGGCCACGGCGCACAAGTTCAAGGCCGAGCAGGCGCAGACCGTGCTGAAGGCGATCGACATCCAGGTCGGCCGCACCGGGTCGCTGACCCCGGTGGCGCGGCTGGAGCCGATCACCGTCGGCGGCGTCGTCGTCTCCAACGCCACGCTGCACAATGAGGACGAGATCCGGCGCAAGGATGTGCGCATCGGCGACACGGTGGTGGTGCAGCGCGCCGGCGACGTCATCCCCCAGATCGTCCAGGTGATCCTGGAGCGCCGCCCCGAAGGCGCGGTCGAGTATGTCTTCCCGGAAACCTGCCCGGAATGCGGCAGCCTGGCGGTGCGGGAGGAGGGCGGCGCCATCCGCCGCTGCACCGGCGGCCTGATCTGCCCGGCCCAGGCGGTGGAGCGGCTGCGCCACTTCGTGTCGCGCAACGCCTTCGACATCGAGGGGCTGGGCGACAAGCACATCCGCGCCTTCCACGCCGACGGGCTGATCAAGATGCCGGGCGACATCTTCCGGCTGGAGGCGCAGGACAAGGCCAGCCTGACGCCGCTGCGCAACCGCGAGGGCTGGGGGCCGAAGAGCGCGCAGAAGCTGTTCGAGGCGATCGAGACCCGGCGGACCATCCCGCTCGACCGCGCCATCTACGCCCTCGGCATCCGCCAGGTGGGCGAGGCGACGGCCAAGCTGCTGGCCCGGCACTACGGCAGCTTCGCGGCCTGGCGGGCCGGGATGGAGGCGGCGCAGGATCATGAAAGCGAGGCGTATCGCGACCTGACCGCGATCGACCAGATCGGCCCGTCGGTGGCCGACGACCTGCTGGCGTTCTTCGCCGAGGAGCACAACCGCGCGGTGCTGGACGATCTGGCGGCACAGCTGACGATCGAGGATTTCGTGCGGCCGCGCGCCGCCTCCAGCGCCGTGGCCGGCAAGACCGTGGTGTTCACCGGCACGTTGGAGACCTTGACGCGGCCGGAGGCGAAGGCGCGGGCGGAATCGCTCGGCGCCAAGGTCGCCGGCTCGGTCTCCGGCAAGACCGATTATCTGGTGGTCGGCGCCGATGCCGGGTCCAAGGCCGCGAAGGCGCGCGAGCTCGGCGTCAACACCCTGACCGAGCAGGAATGGCTCGACCTGATCGGCGGGGCGGGGGAGGAGAAGGCGCCGGACAAGACCGAGGCCTGAGGGGTATTCGCCCTCAGGCCTCTCAAGTTACCGACGTTTTCTACGGTTCACAGCACGAAGTCGGCGGCCACCAGGGCGATGGTCCCGGTGAGCCGGATGTGGAAGTCCGACGCACCGTCGCCGTTGACGTCGCCACCGACGATCGTGTTGCCGCCGGAGTTGACGAAGATCAGCTGGCCGGCGACGCCGGTGTAAGCGCCGACCAAGGTGAAGGCCTGGTCGCCGGCGACGCCGGTGTTGGCGTCGATCGCCGACAGGTCGATGCGGTCGGCCTGGGCATGGCTGAAGTCGGTGATCAGGTCGGATGTGGGCCCGACCGCGCTGTCCGTCGTCAACTTGTAGACGAAGCGGTCGGTCCCGGCACCGCCGGTCAGCGTATCCGTGCCACCCTGGCCGACAAGGACATCATTGCCGTTCCAGCCCTGCAGCACATTGGCCCCGGCGTTCGCGGCCAGGTTATCGCTGCCCTGGCTGCCGGAGATGTTCTCGATCGAGACCAGGGTGTCGCCCGCGGCGTCGCCGCCGGCGGCTATGCCGGCGCCGAGATTGATCGTGATCCCGACCGCGCTGTCGAAGTAGCTGGCGGTGTCGGTGCCGGCGCCGCCGCCGAGCGCGTCGGCCCCCGCCCCGCCGCGGAGCACGTCGTTACCGTTGTTGCCCTGCAGGTTGTTGACGCCGGCGTTCCCGATCAGGGTGTCGTTGCCCTGGCTGCCGGAAAGATTCTCGACCCCGCTCAGGGTGTCGCCCTGCGCGTCACCGCCGGTGCCGACGCCGGTGGCGAGGTTGACCGAGACTCCGACCGCGCTGTCGAAGTAGGTGACAAGGTCGGTGCCGGCGCCGCCGTTCAGCACGTCGGCTCCAGCGCCGCCGCGGATGATGTCGTTCCCGGCGTCACCGAAGATGGTGTCGTTGCCGCCCAGCCCCCATGCGTTGTCGTTTCCGGCGCCGAGGGTCAGGACGTTGTTCTCGCCGGAGCCGGTGATCAGGTCGTCCTCGTCGGTCCCGATGGCATTCTCGACGCTCGACAGCCAGATCTCGTATCCCGGGAAATTGGTGTCGGTGAAGATGCCGTCCTGCAGGTTGATCGTGGCGGAGAAGCCGACGAAGATCACGGTCGAGGCATCGAAGGTGTCGATGCCGGCGCCGCCGAAGAAGGCCTCGCCGATGCCGCCGTTCCACCCCTGCTCGATATAGAAGCGGTCGTTGCCGTCATTGCCGTAGATCTGGTCCCTGCCGGAGCCGGCGGTCAGCGTGTCGTCGCCGGCACCGCCCTGGATCAGGTCGTCGCCATTGCCGCCGCTGATGAAGTCGGCCCCGGCCCCACCCTGGATGTTGTCGTTGCCGCCATTGCCGTAGAGGGCATTGTTGGCGCCGTCGCCGATGATCGTGTCGACCAACTGCGTGCCGTTGACGTTCTCGACCCCGCTGATGGTGTAGGGGCCGCCGAAGGTGGCCACGAAGTCATAGGTCCCGCCGGCCAGATTCACGAACGACCCGCGCGACGAGTAGTTGCTGAGGTCGAGCGTGTCGACTCCCGCGCCGCCGGTGGTGTTGTCGCCGAACTCGCCGTCACGGACATAGAAGGTGTCGTTGCCGTCACCGCCATCGACGGTGTCGGTGGAGAAGCCGCCCTCGATCCAGTCATTGCCGGCGCCGCCGTTGACCACGTCGATGCCGAGGCCGCCTGTCAGGACGTCATTCCCATCGCCGCCATTGACGGTGTCGTTGCCGCCATTGCCGTTGATGGTGTCGGCGCCGGCATTGCCGTTCAGGACGTTGGCGACGGCATTGCCCTGGATGGTGTCGTTGCCGCTGCCGCCATTGGCGTTCTCGATGTAGGACCGGGAATCACCGTTGTACAGCAGCGCGTTGAAGACGTTGCCGCGGGCATAGCCGCCGTTCGGTCCGCCGCCGAGATAGGCGAGCTGGGCCGAGGAGAAGACGGAATAGCCGCCGGGGTTCAGGTCCACGTTCACATTGGTGGAGTAGTTTGACAGGTCGTAGGTGTCGACGCCGCCGCCGTCCCAGATCGTCTCGAAGATGCGGTTGCCGCCCGGAGCGATGGCGACATTGCCGTTGACGAAGGTCGTGCCGGCGGTCGGGCTCCAGGTATAGACCGTGTCGGTGCTGTTGGTGGTGAAATCCGCGCCATACATGTATTGCAGCGCGGCGATATCCAGCATCATGAAGGTCTGGGGCGCGCCCCAGGTCTCGTAATTGTAGCCGCTGGTGTCGTCGCCGATGAAGGTGCGGTACGTCATCACCGAGAATTCGAGCGAGTCGACATTGGCCGGCAGCGCCCCGAAGACGTTGGTCTCCTGGCCGTGCTTCAGGCCCAGCGCATGGCCGAGCTCATGGATCACGGTGTGCCAGTCGTAGTTGCCAGCGGTCGGCAGGTCGCCGCTGGGTCCGAAGAAGGCGTCGCCGCCATAGACCTGATTGGACGGGTAATAGGCGTAGGCCGTGCTGGGATTGGTGGTGTTGCAGACGCGGATCGTGCCGGCCCCCGAACCGCTGCCGGCATAGTCGATGGTGAGATTGGTGAAGCCTTCGACACCGAACCCGCTGGCGCCGATGGGCTGCGTGAAGATCGCGGAGTTCAGCGCGAAATGGACGGCGATCATCTGCTGCGCCGTCATCTGGTGGAAGCCGCTGAACGCCTCCGGATGGCCGGCCTGGTAGTCGCTCACCGCATCCGGATCGCTGTAGGTGATGAAGCCGTCCGACCAGCGGACGCCGGCCAGGATGCCGTCGATGTTCTGGTTGCCGGATGCGACCACGGCCACGGCGGCGTCGCCTGAGCCGTTCTCCTCCGGCTTCGGCGCGCCGGTCGCGGTGCTCGAAGACGTGTGGGTGGGAACCACGAACCCGTCGGACCGGTCGCCGATGGCCGCGCGAATGGCGTCCGCGAGCGCGCCGTTTTGGCCGGCCAGGACCGAGTCCAGGCGGGAGGCGTCGGCGAATGTCTGGTGGAACAGCAGGTCGTGCGACAATTTCCGCATCGACGCCCATGCCATCGGATCGGTGAGCAGGTCACCGTCGGACGACAGGGCATCGTATTCAAGGATACTTGACGATTTCATACCGGGTCTCCCCTACGTGGTGAAGATCCGCAACCTGTGAGTGAAGATCCGCAACTTCTTGTTGATTGTTATTGATTGAAGGCACGATCGTTCAGGGTCCGAACACGTCGTTTCCTCGCGTGCTTCGACCCGGATCAAGCATGTCTGAAGATTGTGTCGCGAAGATGTTGCAATCCCGCCCTGGTGCGTAGATTATCCCCGCCGCCGATCCTACTGCATCATAAGATGTCCCAAGACAAACAGGATTTTCCTACTTTGTTGAGTATACATAAAATTATTTATAACGTCAATCCCAGGGCAGTAAGTTACTGGTTAGGCAATTGTATGAGTAAATCTCCATATTGGCAGGCTGAGGCAATGATTTAATTCCTGCAGAATGGTGACCAGACGAGATCATGGTTTCGCCATGCTCCTGTGACAGAAGGGAGCCGCTGTAGCGTTTTCGGCCTTGCGCGGACTCACGAATCTCTGCGCGTCAGCGAAGGAGTCGGGCTCGATGAGCGCCCAGAACTTGTCTGTCATCGGCTTTGCACTGTCCGTAATGGTCGTGGCGTTGCTCTGGTCGGCGCCGGGGGCTGCCGCTCTCCGGGACGGCGGCACCCCGCAACTCCGGGAGCAGGGACGATTGATCGCCCAGGCCGGCATGGCACGGCCGCCGGACGATGAGGCGGTGCTCGCCCAGGAGTTTCGCGGAGCGGTCGACGACGGTTCGAATGCGGCGCTGATCCGCTTCATTGCGCGGCATCCGGGGAGCGCCCTGGCGGAGGAGGCGTGGCGCCGGCTGCGGCAGCGACCCGCGCCGGACGAGCACCCCCTGGCCAACGACCCGGACGCCGCGGTCTATGCCGCGTTCGACGCCGCCCGCCGCGCCGGCACGGCCGCGGCCTGGCGCGATTTCGCTCGGACCTATGCCAGCCACCCGCTCGCCGCCGAGGCGACCCGGCTCGCATCGCGATAGCACCGAGTTCGCCGGCGGCGGCCGGGACGGTCAAGAACGAGGCCTGAGACGTCCGGCCCCTGGGCCTCGTGAATAAAGCTCCTTTAGCCCTCTTCTCGGGTTCACAGCACGAAGTCGGCGGCCCGGAGGGCGATGGTGCCGGTCAGCCGGATGTGGAAGTCCGACGAACCATCGCCGTTGACGTCGCCGCCGATCACGGTGAAGCCGCTGGTCTGGGCGTAGATCAACTGGCCGGCGACGCCGGAATACGGGCCGGCACCGACGAAGGTGAAGGCCTGGTTGACGGCGACCCCGCTCCTGGCGTCGATTGCCGACAGGTCGATGCGGTCGGCCTGGGCACGGCTGAAGTCGGTGATCAGGTCGGCATTGACCCCGACCGCGCTCTGCGTGGTCGCCGAGTAGACGAAGCGGTCGGCCCCGGCGCCACCGTTCAGCGTATCCTTGCCGCCAACCCCGACGAGGATGTCGTTGCCGTTCCAGCCCTGCAGCATGTTGGCGCCGGCATTCCCGGCCAGGCCGTCATTGGCTTGGCTGCCGGAGATGTTCTCGATCTCGAACAGGGTGTCGCCCTGCGCGTCGCCGCCGGCACCCAGGCCTGTGGCGAGGCTGACCGAGATCGCGACCGCGCTGTCGAAGTAGCTGGCGGTGTCGGCACCGGCGCCGCCGATCAGCACATCGGCCCCCGCCCCGCCACGGACCACGTCGTTGCCGTTCCAGCCTTGCAGCCGGTTGGTGCCGGCATTCCCGATCAGGGTGTCGTTGCCCTGGCTGCCGGACAGGTTCTCGATCTCGAGCAAGGTGTCGCCCTGCGCATCGCCGCCGGCACCCAGGCCAGTGTCGAGGCTGACCGAGACCCCGACGGCGCCGTCGAAGTGTTGACGACGCGGATCGTGCCGGCTCCCGAGCCGGCGCCGGCATAATCGATGCTGAGATTGGTGAAGCCTTCGACTGAGAAGCCCATGGCGCCTAGCGGCTGGGTGAAGCCGTCGGCGTTCAGCGCGAAATGGACAGCGATCATCTGCTGCGCCGTCATCTGCGCGAAGCCGTTGAACGGCTCCGGATGGCCGGCCTGGTAATCGCTCACCGCATCCGGATCACTGTAGGTGATGAAGCCGTCCGACCAGCGGCTTCCTCTCAGAAGTCCGTCGATCTGCTGGTGGCCGGACGCGGCCACGGCCGCGGTGGTGTCGCCCGAGCCGTTCTCCTCCGGCTTCGGCGCGCCGGTCGAGGCGCTCGAAGATCTGTCGGCGGGAACCACGAACCCATCGGACCGGTCGCCGATCGCCGCGCGAAAGGCGTCCGCCGGTGCGCCGCTCTGGCCGGCCAGCACCGCGTCCAGGCGGGACGCGTCGGCAAATGTGTGGTGGAACAGCAGGTCGTTCGACAATTTCCACGTCGACGACAACGCTTTTTGGTCGGTGAGAAAATCATCATCTGAAGACAGGGTGCCGTATTCAAGGATGTCTGACGATATCATATCGGGTCCCCTATACGGTGGAAGTCCACAATTCTCAAGTAAATATCCACAGATTCCTGTAAATTTTTGCATATAGTAAATTATATTTGAGCGAATTGTCATTTTAAGGAAATAAATATAAACGAAAATTTCGGTAATTTTTGTCTATAGGATATCAGAATGTCATAATTTTGCGTATGATCACTCTTCTTTAGTCTGTTAAATCCCAAAATAGCTTAATCAAAGTAGTAATTTCCTATTTAGTCAATAATAAATAGAATTGTTTCTAATGTCAATTAACCCTCGGGAAGTCCCCAGGGTAGTCGCTTGAGCGCCGATATCGAGGGCCTGCCTCTCCCGCTTGCCAGATCTTTCAGAACTCCAAACACCGTCATTGCGAGCGCAGCGAAGCAATCCAGGGGCCGCACGCACTGGCCCCTGGATTGCTTCGTCGGCTTCGCCTCCTCGCAATGACGGTGAGGTAGGAGCGTTTTGAAAAGGTCTCGCAGGCGAGAGGCAATCGGACTGCACTCCATCCGCGACCGGAGCGCTTCAAGCGATTGCCCTCGGGAAGTCCCCAGGATAGTCGCTTGAAGCCTCGTGAAGCTAAATTGCCTCGTAGCCTCAGAGGTCCTTCTCGGCCAGCTCGCGGAAGGCGTCGGGGACGGATCGGGATGGTTCCAGGGCGACCGAGCCGTATCCGACTGCCTGCCATCCGAACCGTTCTCGGATCGCGTCGACCGCCCGGTCGGCTTTCCAGCGCGCCAGGCCCCTGCCGGTGCCGGGCCGGCGCCGCTCGTCGGCGAGGCCGAGCGGCAGCTCCAGCTGCAGCTGCGACCGGTCCTCGAGATGCGACACCGAGATCGCCAGCAGCGAGATGGTCTTCTCTCCGGGATGCTGCGCCAGCACCCCGCGCACCAGCTCCTCGGCGATCTCGGCCAGGATCGTGGTGGCCGAGACCGGCGCGTCCAGCGTCACGGCGCGGGTGACCGAACGCAGATTGGCGAAGCGGACGCGCACCGTCACCGTCCGGCCGGGCCGGGACTTGGCCCGCAGCCGGGTGGCGACCCGGTCCGCCAGATGGCGCAGCGCCGGCACGAACACCCGCTCCTCCGCCGGCTTGCGGCCGAGTGCGGATTGCGCCCCGGCCGAATGCGACCGCCGCCGCGTCTCGATCGCCCGCGGATCGCGGTTCCAGGCCAGCGCCGACAGCTTCTCCCCGGCGGCGTGGCCCAGCAGCCGCTCCAGCGACCGTCCCGGCATCGCCGCCAGCTGGCCGATGGTGTGGATGCCGCTGTCGGCCAGCCGCGCCTTGCTGACCGGGCCGACGCCCCACATCAGCTCGACCGGCAGGTCGTGCAGGAACGCCAGCTCGGCCTTCGGGTCGACGACCACCAGCCCGTCCGGCTTGGCCACCTGCGAGGCGATCTTGGCCAGGTGCTTGGTGCGGGCCACGCCGATCGAGATCGGCAGGCCCAGCTCGGTCCGCACCCGCCGCCGGATCATCCGGGCGATCTCGTCCGGCGGGCCGAACAGATGGGTGCAGCCGGCGACATCGGCGAAGGCCTCGTCGATCGAGATGCGCTCGACCAGCGGCGTGAAATCGCCCAGCACCGCGATGGCGGCGTCGCCCAGCCGCTGATATTCCTTGAAATGCCCGCCGACGAAGATCAGGCTGGGGCACAGCTCGCGCGCCCTTCGGCCCGGCATGCCGCCGCGCACGCCAAAAGCCTTGGCCTCGTAGGAGGCGGCCAGCACCACACCGCCGCCGACCGCGATCGGCCGGCCGCGCAGCGACGGGTCCAGCAGCTGCTCGACCGACGCGTAGAAGGCATCCAGATCCGCATGGAGGATGGTGGCCGTCGTGTCGATCCCAACCATCACTTGGTGCTCCAAGGCGGATTGTTGAGAACAGATTGAGAACATTTGGATGAAATTGTCAAGCCGGCGACGTCACCGTCGGCATCCAAGCCCTTGCATTCGCGCGAAATAGGCGCACCATCCTGTGATGTGGCCAAGGAGGAGGCTGCGTTGGGAAACGCTCATCTGGAGAAGTGGCGGTCCCTGGTCGACGAGTTCCGGCAGAAGGCCGGCGAGCTCGAGCGGGAGGAGCGCGACAATTGCCTTGCCTGCACTGCGGCCGACCGGGCCAAGGTCGCCGAGGCGCAGCAGTTCATGGAAAGCAGCGGCATCGGCGAGGCGCTGTGCGTTCTGGTCTGGGACGCCCGCCGCTTCGCCGCCTGGTCGTGCCACGCCAAGCCGGTCCCGCCGGAATTTACCGGTCTCGCCATGGTCGCCGACCACATGAAGGACTTCGCCGTCGACTTCGCCTATCGCGGGCGACGCTACGGCATCACCTTCAAGGAGCGGTCGCTGCATCCCGACCCGCGCGGGGACAGCCATGGCGAGGCCCATCTGTCGTCGGCCGGCGAGACGGTGTTCGGCGTGTCGATGGTGAACCGTGCGGGCGCCGCCTATGACGACTGGCACCCGGTGGCGGTCGAGGCCTTCCGGCCGGGCGGCTGGATCGCCGATCTGCTCGAGATGCATCGCGAGCACAGGCGCGCCAAGACGGCAGCCGAGGCCAGGGCGCGGGACCAGGTCACCAGCCGGCGCGCCGCGATGATCTCGCTGGAGTGAGGCGGCGCCATCCCCCTCACCCTCCCGCCGCCAACGCGGCGGGCCCCTCCCTCTCCCCGAGGAGAGGGGAATGGGCCGGACCATTTTCACCTCTCCTCGGGGAGAGGTCGAAATCGCGATAGCGATTTCGGGTGAGGGGGCGGCACCGGCCCATCCGTTCAACTGAGCGCTGCCGGCCGAGCGGCTATCGCCCCCGCAGCACTGCCGCGAGGTCGACCGGCCCGGCTTCGGTCGCGGCCACCAGGTCGAGATCCTGCTCGATATGGGTCAGATGGGCCAGCATGGCGGCTCCGGCGCTGTCGGCGTCGTGCCGGGCCAGCGCCTGCAGGATCGCCTCATGCTCGGTGTTGCCGCAGGCCGAGGCGCCGCTGCGGCCATAGAGGGCGATGACCAGCGAGGCGCGCGACACCAACTCGCGCAGGAACCGTTCCATCACCCGCTGCCGAGCGATCTCGGCGATGCCGAGATGGAACAGTCCGGACAGCTGGATGGCGCGCGGCCGGTCGCCCCGGCGCAGCGCCTCCGCCTCCTCGGCCAGGTGCCGCTGCAGCCGCTCGGTGTCGGCCGGCACGGTGCGCTCGGCGGCGCGGCGGGCGATCGCGGCCTCCAGCGTGCGGCGGGCCTCAAACACCTCGCGCGCCTCCTCGACCGACGGCGCCGCAACGAAGGCGCCGCGGTTCTTCTCGATCACCACCATGTGCTGATGTGCCAGCGCCTGCAGGGCGGAGCGGACGATGGTGCGGCTGACGCCGAAGGCGGTGCCGATCTCGTCCTCCGACAGCTTGGTGCGCGGCGGCAGCCGGTGCTCGACGATCGCGTCCAGGATCGAGCGGTAGATCGCCGCCGACCGCGCGCCGCGGTCCGGGATGTCGCGGGTTCCGGCCAGCGTGCCGACGGTCTCGATCGTGTCCATTCTTCCGCTCCGGCGCGGCGCAGCCGCGACTCATCCGGCCCACCATCCCATGCGGACCGGCAGCGCTCAAGATTGTATTCTTGTCGATCCAGGATTGTGCACAATCTTCGGGCTGGCTGTATGCATATGCCCAAAGCATAGGCGTTCGACCGACACGCGACGCATTCCCGCGAGGCGGAATCGCGGCATCGGGCGCTTGGCACGGCGCTTGCTCCCTCGTTGTCCCGAAAGGGAGAACGGGATGCGCGGTGCAGATCTCGAACTGGTGAAGGTGACCAAGCGCTACGGCGGCACCGTCGCCGTGGACGGCATCGACCTGAGGATCCCGGCCGGCACCTATTGCTGCCTGCTGGGCCCCTCCGGCTGCGGCAAGACCTCGACCCTGCGCATGGTCGCGGGGCATGAGGCGGTGTCGGACGGCGACATCATCCTCGGCACGGCCAACGTCACCGACCGGCCGCCGGCCCGGCGCGGCACTGCGATGATGTTTCAGTCCTACGCCCTGTTCCCGCATCTCTCGGTCGCCGACAACGTCGCCTTCAGCCTGAAGATGCGCGGCACGGCGAAGGCGGAGCGCCGGGCCAAGGCGGCGGAGCTCCTGGCCCTGGTGGCGATGGAGGCCTATGGCGAGCGGTTACCGGCGCAGCTGTCCGGTGGGCAGCAGCAGCGCGTGGCGCTGGCCCGGGCGCTGATCACCCAGCCGCAGATCCTGTTGCTGGACGAGCCGCTCTCGGCCCTCGACCCCTTCCTCCGCATCAAGATGCGGGCCGAGCTGAAGCGGCTGCAGGCCGAGCTTGGCATCAGTTTCATCCATGTCACCCACAGCCAGGAAGAGGCGATGGCGCTGGCCGACCTGGCGGTGGTGATGCAGGGCGGCCGGATCGAGCAGGCCGGCCCGCCGCAGGAGCTGTTCGCCCGGCCGGCCACCGAATTCGTCGCCCGCTTCATCGGCGGCCACAATGTCGTCACCCTCGGCGGCCGCCTGGCGACGCTGCGCGCCGACCGGCTGCGGCTGAGCAAGGTCAACGGAGCCGGCCTCCCGCCCGGCCAGGTCGAGGCGGTGGTGCAGGGGGTCGAGTACCAGGGCGCCACCGTCCATGTCGCCTTCGCCTGCGACCTTGCGCCGGACATGCTGGCCTGGCTGCCCGAGGCCGCCTTCTTCGCCGACCCGATGGCGCCGGGCGACCGCGTCGCCGTCGGCTGGGCTGAGTCCGACATTAACCCTCTCCACACCGATGCCGCGGGGCGCGGCGACCATCGCCCCCAACCCTAAGGAGGCTCCACCATGGCGGATACCAAGGACATCAAGCGCGGCTTCTCCCGCCGCACCCTGTTGAAGACCACGGCGGCGACGGCCGGCGCGCTGGTCGGCAGCAGCGCGATCACCGGCTTCCCGGCGATCATCGCGGCCGAGCCGGTGACGCTGCGCTATCTCGGCACCGCGGTGAACCAGAGCGCCGACATCGCCAAGAAGGCAAAGGAGGATCTCGGCATCACCATCGAATATGTGCCGGTGACGACCGACGAGGTGACCAAGCGCATCGTCACCCAGCCGAACTCCTTCGATCTGGTCGACAGTGAATACTTCTCCCTGAAGAAGCTGCTGCCCTCCGGCAACCTGCAGGGCATGGACGCGAAGCGGATCAAATATGTCGACCAGATCTCGACCGTGTTCACCAAGGGCGAGCTGAACGGCAAGAAGATCGGCGACCAGGGCACGGCGCCGAAGAAGGTGTTCTATCTGCCCGAGAAGAACGGCAAGACCTTCGCCGCCGAGCCGACCGAGTGGATCACCCTGATCCCGACCACCTACAACGCCGACACGCTCGGCATCCGGCCCGATTTGATCGGCCGGCCGATCGAGAGCTGGAAGGAACTGCTGAACCCCGAGTTCAAGGGCAAGGCCTCGATCCTGAACATCCCGTCGATCGGCATCATGGACGCGGCGATGGTGGTGGAATCGGCCGGCCTCCACACCTATGCCGACAAGGGCAACATGACGAAGGAGGAGATCGACCTGACCATGAAGGTGCTGACCGAGGCCAAGCAGGCCGGCCAGTTCCGCGCCTTCTGGCAGGATTTCAACGAGAGCGTGAACCTGATGGCCTCGGGCGAGACGGTGATCCAGTCGATGTGGTCGCCGGCCGTGACCAAGGTCCGATCCATGGGCATCGCCTGCACCTTCCAGCCGCTGAAGGAAGGCTACCGCGCCTGGGCCTCCGGCTTCGGCCTGCCGAAGACGCTGAAGGACAAGAAGCTCGACGCCGCCTACGACTTCATCAACTGGTTCCTGTCCGGCTGGGCCGGCGCCTATCTCAACCGCCAGGGCTACTACTCGGCGGTGCTGGAGACGGCCAAGGCCAATATGGAGCCCTATGAATGGGCCTATTGGATGGAGGGCAAGCCGGCCGCCCAGGACATCAAGGCGCCGGACGGCACGGTGATGGAGAAGGCCGGCGCGGTGCGCGACGGCGGCTCCTACGACCAGCGCATGGGCGGCGTCGCCTGCTGGAACGCGGTGATGGACGAGAACGACTACATGGTCCGCAAGTGGAACGCCTTCATCGCCGCGTGAGGCGCTGAGCACCACCGTGACCACCCCCTCACCCGAAATCGCTGCGCGATTTCGACCTCTCCCCAAGGAGAGGTGATTCCCTCTCCTCGGGGAGAGGGAGGGGCCCGGCCGAAGGCCGGGAGGGTGAGGGGGCTCGCCGCCGCATGATCCGAGAGGCACGATGACCGCCATCCCCGCGGAAGACGCACCCGCCCGCACCGTCGCTGCGCCTCGGGCCGGCTCCTCAGGCCGTCTCGCGGCGTTCCTGCAGGCGGCGCCGATGATGCTGGTGTTCCTGCTGTTCTTCGTGCTGCCGCTGGCGGTCACGGTGGTGGTCAGCTTCTGGGACTACACCGAATACTCGATCGTGCCGGACTTCACGCTGCGCAACTATGTCGAGGCGTTCGACGGCTGCCTGACCTCGCTCCCCGATCTGTGCACCACCTTCAAGACCTATCTCTCGACCCTGAAGATCGGGGCGATGGTCTGGGCCATCACCCTGACCCTGGGCTTCACCATCGCCTATTTCCTGGTGTTCCATGTGCGGACCACGGCGATGCAGATCGTGCTGTGCCTGCTGTGCACCATCCCGTTCTGGACCTCGAACGTGATCCGGATGATCTCCTGGATCCCGCTGCTCGGCCGCAACGGGCTGGTCAACCAGGGGCTGCTCGGCCTCGGGCTGATCGACCAGCCGATCGACGGGCTGCTCTATTCCGAATTCTCGGTGGTGCTGGCCTTCGTCCATCTGTTCACCGTGTTCATGATCGTGCCGATCCTGAACTCTATGCTGCGCATCGACCGGTCGCTGATCGAGGCGGCGACCGATGCCGGCGCCAGCGGCTGGCAGATCCTGTGGAATGTGATCGTGCCGCTGTGCAAGCCCGGCATCGTCATCGGCTCGATCTTCGTCGTCACCATCGTGATGGGCGATTTCGTCACCGTCGGCGTCATGGGCGGGCAGCAGATCGCCTCGGTCGGCAAGGTGATCCAGGTCCAGCTCAGCTACCTGCAGTTCCCGGCCGCGGCGGCCAATGCCGTGATCCTGCTGGCGGTGGTGATCATGATCATCGTCGCCCTGACCCGGCTGGTCGACATCCGGAAGGAGCTCTAGATGCGCGAAGGCCGTCCTCTCTCCTTCTATGTTCTGGCCGCCGTGTTCGCCCTGTTCGTGCTGTTCCTCTACGGCCCGACGCTGACCATCTTCGTGCTGTCCTTCCAGGGGCCGCAGGGCGGGCTGACCTTCCCGATGAACGGGATCTCGACCTTCTGGTTCGAGAAGCTGTGGGCCGGGATGGGCGTGGTCGACATCGGCGCCGCCTTCTGGCGCTCGCTCAAGCTCGGCCTGGTGGTCATGGTGCTGACCATGGCCTTCTCGGTGATGGCCGGCCTGGCCTTCCGCCGGCGCTTCCCGGGCCAGTCGGCGCTGTTCTACACCGCCATCGCCAGCCTGATCATGCCGTCGATCGTGGTCTCGCTCGGCATCGCGCTCGAATTCCGCCTGCTCGACGAGGCGATCAAAGCCTTTGGCGAAAGCTGGGACATCGCCTGGATCAACGACGAGTTCACCACGGCAATGGGCCTGTTCCGCTCCGGACTCGGCGCGCATCTGACCTGGACCATGCCCTTCGGCCTCTTGATCATGTTCGCGGTGTTCAACCGCTTCGACCGCCGCTACGAAGAGGCCGCGCGGGATCTTGGCGCCTCGTCCTGGCAGAGCTTCCGCCATGTCGTGCTGCCGATCATCGGCGCCAGCGTGGTCGGTGTCGGGCTGTTTGGCTTCACCTTGTCCTGGGACGAGATCGCCCGGTCGTCGCAGGCGATCGGCGAGCAGAACACCCTGCCGCTGGAGCTGCAAGGCCTGACCACCACGGTGACGACGCCGGAGATCTACGCCCTCGGCACGGTGACCACGGCGGTGTCGCTGGCGGTGGTGCTGACCGCGCTGGGTCTGATGGCGCTGCTGCGCCGCCGCCGCACCCGCCACGGCACCGATGCAGGGCAGGGGCTGGTGTGACCGGCATGGAGATCCTCGTCGTCAACCCGAACACCACGGCGGGCATGACCGCCAAGATCGGCGTGGCCGCTGCGGCCGCCGCGGCGCCGGGCACCCGCGTCACCGCGGTGAATCCGGAAACGGGCCCAGCCTCGATCGAGGGCTGGGTCGATGGCGCCCTGGCGGTGCCCGGCCTGCTGCAGGAGATCGCCCGCGGCGAGGCCCGCGGCGTCGCCGGCCATGTCATCGCCTGTTTCGACGACACCGGTCTGGACGCCGCCCGCAGCCTGGCGACCGCCCCGGTGATCGGCATCGGCGAGGCCGGCTTCCATGTCGCCTCGCTGCTGGCCGGCCGGTTCTCGGTGGTGACGACGCTGGCGCGCTCGATCCCTGTGATCGAGGCGAACCTGCAGCTCTATGGCCTGGCAACACGCTGCGCCCGGGTGCGGGCGGCGGAGATCCCGGTCCTCGACCTGGAGCGCCCGGGCTCGGCCGCGGAGGAGCGGATCTCGGCCGAGATCGCGGCGGCGCTGGAGGCCGACCGGGCCGAGGCGATCGTGCTGGGCTGCGCCGGCATGGCCGACCTGGCCGCCCGGCTGTCGGCGCGGCACGGCGTGCCGGTGGTCGACGGCGTCGCCGCCGCGGTCACGCTGGTCGAAGCGCTGGCCCGGCTCGACCTGCGCACCGCCAAGTCCGGCGGCTACGCCCCGCCGCGGCCGAAGCCCTATGCGGGTGCCGTCGCGCCTTTCTGAGGCCGCGTGATCCGCAGATGCCCGAACTGCGCCTCGTAGCCCGCGTCTTTCGGGCTGCAGGCGTAGAGACCGGCCAGGACCGGGCCGGCGCCGTCATCGGCGTGCAGCCGGGCGATGCGCAGCTGCACCCAGCGATCCTCGCCCTCCGGCGCGGCCTCGACGATGTAATCGGCGCCGGTGCGGCGCACCCGAAAGCCGATCGTGCCGCCCGGCCGGGTCGGCACGTCCTGGGTCGACCAGTCGGACCAGCCGGCATTGGTGACCACGGCGCCCAGGCGGCTGTGCGCCGCCGTCTCGAACTCGACCGAGGTCTTGATCCAGCTTTCGGGCGACAGGCGCACGATCAGCCCGGCCTGGTCGTATTGGTGCACGGGATGGCCGCGCACTGCCGTCTCCATCACGAAGTCGCCGGCCACCGGAAGCGCCAGCACATGGCCGTTGTCGACCCGGAAGCCGTAATGCGTGCCCTGCCAGAAATCGGTCCCGGCGGCGGTGCGCAGCCGCAGGCCCTCCGGCCCGATCGACCAGTCCGGCGGCGGGTTGGTCCAGGCCAGGCGCGGGTCGAGGGCAGGGGACAGGAAGCTCTCGTCCAGGATGTCCACCGCGTCTCTCCTCTCGCCCTGTTTGCCGCCATCAGACGCGAGCCCGGCCGGGCGGGCAAGGGACATCGCGCCAGGACAATAATCTCGATCGATGCGTATCGCGCATCGATCGATGCCGCATCGGACCTGGAGTCGGATCGGTGTCCTCCGTACCGTCCGCATAAGTCCGCTGCAAGACGAGCGACCGAGACGATTCATCAGGGGGAGGACCAATCATGATCACCAGACGCAGCGCGCTCGCGCTCGCCGCCGGTTTCGCGATGCTCGGAGCCGCCGGCTCGGTATCCGCTCAGAATTTCGAACGCACCGTCCGCATCATCGTCCCCTACGCGCCGGGCGGCACCTCCGACACGCTGGCGCGGATCATCGCGCCGCAGCTGTCCCAGGCCATCGGCCAGACCGTGGTGGTCGAGAACAAGCCGGGCGCCGCCGGCAACATCGGCGCCGACGCCGTGGCCAAGGCCGACCCGGACGGGCACACGCTGCTCTTGGCCGATGTCGGCTCGATCGCCACCGCGCCGGGCCTGTTCAGCGACCTGTCCTACGATCCGCTCAAGGACCTCACGCCGGTCGGCATGATCATGTTCGTGCCCTATGTGCTGGCGGTGAACAAGGACCTGCCGGTGACCAATGCGGCCGAGCTGGTCGACTATGCCAAGGCCAATCCCGGCAAGCTGGCGGTGGCCAATTCCGGCATCGGCGGCGTCAACCACATCACCGCCGTCGCCATGGCCAAGGATCTCGGCATCCAGTGGAAGACCGTGCCCTATCGCGGCGGCTCCGCGGCCACCCAGGCCGTGGTGTCGGGCGAGAGCAAGGTCATCATCAACGGCGCCACCGCGACCCTGCCCTTCGTCGCCAACGGCCAGCTCCGCGGCATCGCGGTGACCGGGAAGGACCGGATCGCCAGCGCGCCGGACATCCCGACCTTCACCGAGGCCAAGCTGCCCTCGGCCGATGTCGGGTCCTGGCAGGGGCTGCTGACCACCGCCGGCTCGCCGCCGGCTTTGGTCGAGAAGCTGAACGCGGCGCTCGGCGAGATCCTGAAGCAGCCGGAGGTGGCGGAGCGGATCGCCCAGCAGGGCGGCCGGGTCGTCGCCGGCCCGCCGGCGGATCTCGGCTCCTGGCTCGCCACCAACACCGAGGCCTGGGGCAAGGTGATCGCCGACGCCGGCATCAAGGGCGAGTGACGGGGTGACGCGCATCAACTGGCCGGACCTGCTGTTCGGCCTCTTCCTCTGCGCCGTGGCGGCCGTCGTCCTGGTCGCCACCCGCAAGCTCAGCTTCGGCAGCCCGGCCGATATGGGGCCGGGCTTCATGCCGCGGGTGCTGTCGATCGGCGCCGCCGGCTTCGGCCTGGTCTTCGCCCTGCGCAGCCTGGCGATCGGCGGGGAGGGGGTCGAGGTGCCGAAGCTGCGGCCGATCCTCGGCATCCTCGCCGCTGTCGCAATCTTCGCCCTGCTCGCCGCCAAGGCCGGGCTGGCCGTCGCCGCCTTCGCCACGGTGGTCGTTGCCGGCCTGGCCAGCCGGGAGACGCGGCTGCGCGAGACCGTCGTCTTCGCCGTCGGGCTCAGCGCCGCCGCGGTGATCCTGTTCGTGCTGCTGCTGGACCTGCCGGTGCCGGTCTGGCCGCGCTTCTAGGCCGTATTCCAGGGACGCCATGGACCTGTTCGACAACCTGCTCCTGGGCCTGACCACGGCGCTGCAGTGGCAGAACCTGCTGTACTGCCTGTTCGGCGTGCTGATCGGCACGGCGATCGGCGTTCTGCCCGGCATCGGGCCGATCCCGACCGTGGCCCTCCTGCTGCCCTTCACCTTCGGGCTGGATCCCTCCTCGGCCTTCATCATGCTCGCCGGCATCTTCTACGGCGCGCAGTACGGCGGCTCGACCACGGCGATCCTGGTCAATGTGCCGGGAGAGACGTCGTCCGTCGTCACCTGCCTCGACGGCCATCAGATGGCGCGCCAGGGCAAGGCCGGCCTCGCCCTGGCCATCGCCGCCATCTCCTCCTTCTTCGCCGGCACGGTGGCGACGGTGGTGATCGCGCTGCTGGCCCTGCCGCTCGCCGCCCTGGCGCTGCAATTCACCGCGGTCGAGTATTTCAGCCTGCTGGTGCTCGGCCTGATCGCGGCGGTGATCCTGGCGCATGGCTCGGTGGCCAAGGCGCTGGCCATGGTGGTGGTCGGGCTCCTGCTCGGCATCGTCGGCATCGACGTCTCCTCCGGCGCCTCGCGCCTGACCTTCGGCATTCCGGAGCTGGGCGACGGGCTCGATTTCGTGCCGATCGCCATGGGCCTGTTCGGCCTCGGCGAGATCATGGCCAATCTCGACCGGCCGCAGCCGCGCCAGCTGGTCAGCAGCCGGGTGCGCGACCTGATGCCCCGCTGGGCCGAGCTGCGCCAGGCCTTCCCGGCGATGGTCCGCGGTACCGCCATCGGCTCCTTCCTCGGCGTGCTGCCGGGGGGTGGGGCGGCGCTGCCGCCCTTCACCGCCTATGCCATGGAGAAGAAGCTGGCGCGCGACCCCGGCCGCTTCGGCAAGGGCGCGATCGAGGGCGTGGCCGGGCCGGAGGCGGCGAACAATGCCGGGGCGCAGACCAGCTTCATCCCGCTGCTGACGCTCGGCATCCCGTCCAACGCCCTGATGGCGCTGATGATCGGGGCGCTGATGATGCACGGCATCCAGCCCGGGCCGCAGATCATGACCGAGCAGCCGCAGCTGGTCTGGGGCGTGGTCGCCAGCATGTGGGTCGGCAACCTGATGCTGCTGGTGATCAACCTGCCGATGATCGGCATCTGGATCTCGATGCTGAAGATCCCCTACCGGCTGATGTTCCCGGCGATCGTGCTGTTCTGCTGTATCGGCACCTATGGCATCGCCAACAGCATGTTCAATGTCTGGCTGATGCTGGGCTTCGCCCTGGTCGGCTATTTCTTCGTCAAGGTGAAGGCCGAGCCGGCGCCGCTGCTGCTCGGCCTGGTGCTGGGGCCGCAGCTGGAGGAGAACTTCCGCCGCGCCATGCTGCTGTCGGACGGCGACTTCACCGTGTTCCTCACCCATCCGATCAGCGCGGTGCTGCTGGCGGTGGTGGCGATCCTGCTGCTGGCGATGCTGGTGCCGGCGATCACGCGCAAGCGCGAGCAGGCGCTGGCGGAGTAGGCTTCCCATCGGTCGGCTGCGGCGGCATCGTGGCCGTCCCGCTCTCCGTCACGGATCCCGCATGCGCCTCGCCGTCCTCGCCGACATCCACGGCAACCTCCCGGCCCTCGAGGCCGTGCTGGCCGATCTCGGCCGCCGCGGCGCCGACGACATCGTCCATCTCGGCGACTGCGTGTCCGGGCCGCTGTGGCCGCGCGAGACGCTGGACCTGCTGGTCGCGAAGGGCTGGCCGACCGTGCGCGGCAACCACGACCGCTGGGTCTGGGAAGACCGCGACGAGCCGTTGACCACCTCCGACGGCTATGCCCGCCACGCGCTCGACGCTGCCGGCCGCGCCTGGCTCGGCGCCCTGCCGGTGCAGCTGGAGCTGCCGGGCGGCATCACCGCCTTCCATGCAAGGCCGGATGACGACAACGCCTATCTGCTGGAGGATATCGAGGCCGGCCGGCTGGTGCGGGCCCCGGCCGACGCCATCGCCGCGCGGCTGGCTGATGTCTCCGCTCGGGTCGTGCTGTGCGGCCACAGCCACCTGCCATGGCTGCTGCGCCTGCCGGACGGGCGCTGGATCCTCAACCCCGGCAGCATCGGCGCCCCGGCCTATGACGACCCGACGCCGCCGGCCCATGTCTCCGAATCGGGATCGCCCGCCGCCCGCTATGCCATGCTGGAGCTGAACGGCGACAAGGTCGCGGCCGAGCTGATCGCCATCCCCTACGACCACGACCGCGCGGTCCGAAGGGCGGCGGAGAACGGCCGTCCCGACTGGGCGCATCAGCTGGCGACCGGCTTCTCCCGACCGCCCAGGGCGTGAAGCAACGATCGATCATCTAAGCCAACGTGTGTTTTTCACTGTGCAACCGGAGAGATCGTTGACACTATAGACCGGAGACATCGTTGACAGGTTTCCGGTGCCGTTGAGAACGCTGATCGCGCCGGCCCGGCCGGGCCGG
>JGI25151J46595_10000753_pt1 | contig 26405 bp, 31 predicted proteins | sample AraplaMF_Col_mLB_FD_46595 | JGI IMG/M metagenome (IMG submission 46595) | reverse complement strand
GCACGTCAGGCTGAAAACCATCTAAAGAGTAGTTCAATTGAAGAAGGGGCAATGTGTGGTAAGTTACCTGAAAAATCTACTTTCCGAAAAGTTATAGATGGCACTATAGAAGGTGCAGGAGAAGCAATTGGAGACACCATAGAAGGATTTAAAGCGCTTGGTAAGCGGGAAACGTGGGAAATGCTGCGTTGCATCCTATTGATACCCTCAGTACCATGTATAATGTAGTGTCAGACTCATTTATTAATGATGTAATAAATGGAGATGCTGAAAGTCGTGCGAAATGGGGAAGTTATGCTTTAACACAAGTTGCAGTAGGTGTTATTGGCGATAAAGGATTAAGTAAAGCAAGTAAATTGGGTAAAGTGACAACTAAAATAGCAAAAGATAAAATTCCAGAAGTTATTTCTCATACTATTGGTAATTTACAAATGGGGGATCGTTTTGCTTTTGCTGGTGGAAATAATATACGTTCTAGATTTGCTATACCTGATTTTAAACAAACTGAAGAAAAACTATCCACTTATCAGTTCGCTAATTCTGGTGGAAGAAACCATACTCCATCACTCTCTAATAGACAAATCATGTCTAGCTTAAGAGGAACAGAAAAATTCACGAGAAGAGGACTTAAGCATATTCTAGAGGGTGAAATAAATGGCATTGGTAAAGCAGTTGGCTATCACACTGAAGCATTAGAGAATACACCAGGAAAAATAGTTGCGGGAACAGAAAGAACAGTAAATAATCAGGGAGTATATAAAGCTAAGGTAGAAGTAAATGGAGTCCCTAAGACTGCAAATAGGGGATACTCTACATTTTTCCCTAAAGATTGGAGTCCACAGAAAATTGTAGATAATATAAATGAAGCATACAATAATAAAAGACTTGTAATCGATAATACATATAAAGGAGTAGGTCTAGACGGTATAGAAATTATCATGTATATAGCTGACAACGGGAAAATTATCTCTGCTTTCCCAAAAGAATAAATTCTATTTTTAATATAAGGGAGTATGATAGAAATGAAATATAAATATACTTTTGAAGTGCTTGATGATGAAATATTAATCATGAGGGTACCAAAGGAAATTAAACTTGTTGGAACCTTTTTATATGTTGAAGTTTCTGCATTTGGAGATTGGATTTTAGAAGAGATACATAGTGTTTTAAACGGGGAAAAGGATTATGGAGAAGTAAATGGCAACATTTGTGGTTTAGAAATTCGAAGAGATACAACTATTGTCCTAGACAATTTAGCTGAAGATGGTAAAGGTGAATTTTGTGAGATAGAAACGGTTGAATTAGTACATTTAATTAATATTTGGCTGGACAAACAAAAAGAGTTTAAAAAAGAGAAAACACAGGAGTAAAATAATTTAAAAGGCTGACTTCATACAGAAGTCAGCCTTTTAAATTATTTTACATACCACATACTATCTATAGCACGGATTTTCCAGACACCCGGCGAACCAAAATCCCGAAAACCTCCCCCTCGATAAATTCACTTTTGTGTATAACGAATCAGGCCTGCATCTTAAACAAGAGAAGCCGATTAGAATAACTTCTAGGTCACTATATAAGTGATTTAAAGGTATTCTAATTGGCTTTTTATTACTCGTAGGACACTCACAGGTAATGTTCCGAGGTGTGTTAAATAGGTAAACTCCAACCTCGATGCGATCCTTTTTAGCTAAACTCATATCAGAACTATATAGTAACCAATGTAGTGATAGCTCTATGTTGTGTAAATCTGAGGTAGCCAGCTCTGTAGTATACTCCAAGATTACATAAAACGATAAATAAGTGTAATCATTTAACTAGGGAAGCAAACCTTACCGTTAAGCCTTTTGTATGTTACATAAAGTTATTACATAAAAGATTACATAAAACATTTACACTTAGTGATCTCTCATGTTACATTAAAAGTACAATAAATGTAAGGGGGAGAAACCTGATGAGAATCGCTTATGCTAGGGTTTCAACTGATGAGCAGTTACTTGATAGACAACTGGAAGCACTCAATAAGTATGGCTATGATAGATTAATCCAAGAGAAATATACAGGAACTAAAAAAGATCGAGCAGGACTAACCCAGCTCATGGATACAGTACGAGAAGGTGATACCGTTATTGTAGAAGCTATTAGCAGACTAGGGAGAAACACTCTTGATATCCTTACAACTGTTGAGGAGTTAAATAATATGGGTGTTACTTTCATATCATTAAAGGAAAATATGGATACTTCAACGCCGACTGGAAAAGCTATGTTCTCTATGATGGCAGTAATTAGTCAACTTGAAAGGGACTTAATAGCAGAACGAACAAAAGAAGGACTGGCAAGCGCAAAGAAACGGGGAGTTAAACTAGGTAGACCTCAACTCGATAATGACAAAATAAGGGTAGCTTTACAGATGTATGACTCTGGAGAATATTCCATCAAGGACATTGTTAGTCAAGTGGGGATATCTCAAGGTAAGCTATATAAAGAGATTAATAAGAGAAAATTACAAGAAGGAACTACGAGATAGGTGACAATTAAGTTGCTACCTCGCTGTTTCTTTTTTTGTTTGTATGCGAGTACGGACAATGTAGCTGCACCTCATAGTGGTAGGTATTGGCTACACAAGTACTGCTCATTAGACTACTTCTGAGAAGGTGACAAGTTGTCACTCTCTACTAGAGCTACACCTCTGTAGTGATCCTGCTGGCACATACCAATAGTTATACTCCTGTAGCTGTACCTTTATAGTGATACCACACGAGAGCGTACCATGTAGTTATACCATGAGAGAACGACACTATGTAGTCATCTTAGAAGGTAACAACATTTTACCATCTCATATGTATGTACTTGTGAGGTGAAACCTTGTGAAGGCTTGCCTCGTTAGTCCAGCTCGTGGAGAGGATCGTGTGAGGTTAAGGTTATTGGGAAAGGTTTGAGTATCGCCTCATCAGGTGCTCACCAGTTACCCATTCCACAAGGTTAATCTATATCCGGTTTGTTAAATATATAAATATCATAACATCCAGGTATGTATATATATTCGATAGTAGCCATATTTAGAAAGTATACCTATGAGTAAATTATATCGTATTTACTGAATGTGATTACAGAGGAGTACAACCAGTTAGTTTTTACCTCGTTAGCCGCCATTTGAGGGGGAACCTCTTGAGTTTTCACCTACCTTGCTTACCACCTAGAGTTATAGCTTATAAATTGAATTTTAGAGTTAAAAATTTTTTAGAACTAAATTTTCGAGTAAAACTTTGGTGATTAAAACAGGGAGGAGGAAGCATGGTAGAACACACCTCAGGGGATTTGTATAGTTTTGCCTACTGAATACCAGCTCAAGGGAAGACTAAAAAAGTTGTAGCCTCACAGTATCCTATACAGGAAACTAGAAGTTAAAGCTTATTGGTTGATCTAATTTAGTTAGTGTTCGTAAATAAAGATAAATAACTTACGAGCTGGCGCTCTTAGGTTAACCTAATTAGTGACTCTTAGGTGTATCTAATTATTTAAACCTATTAGTCCATCTCATAGATAAATAAATATAAATGACCTTATGAGGTGGACTAATTAGTAATACTCAGTAAACGAAAATAAAAAAGAACTACTGAGGTGACCAAGTTAGTTAAACTAAAGGATTTCGTCTCGTAAGATATTTGAAATATTTTATATATACGAGATGGGAATAAATTAGGATTAACTCCACAAGTAAGGCTAGTCGATTCTCGACAAGAAGTAACCTTGTGAATTTACCTTAAAGGCTTTCCTCCTCAGATATTTTATTTTTTTGTTTGAGGAAGTACGATCTACTTTAGTTGAACCCATATAAATTACATATGAGTAAAACTTGGAGCTGTGCTGATGAGTAAACTGTATGGTTTGCTTAGTTGGTATAGCTCTTTTTGTTTGCTACTTGAGATGGGATTAAGGAGGGGGAGTCGAATTAGGTACCACGAGATAGCTATGTAGTCTATAAGAATAAAGAAGGTTTTTCTGATTGAAATAGGGTTAAACCTTAGAGCTGCAAGGGATTGGTCTACTTTGAATCGACGCATTTTTTTTTCGCGTATTTGAAGAATCGACGCATTTTTTTTACATAATTAACTAGGTTAACTAATTTAATAAAGCTTTAATGCTACTATGGAAGATATTTATTTTCGTAAAATAAAACCAAATTGAATTGTTGAGAACATCCAAAGAAAATACATGAAGTTGTCCAAAAAAGAACTTGTACAACGCCTGAACCTTGCAGAAAATAATTCAAAATGGGTAGCGAAATATTTCGGAATTTTTAAGAGGTGATACAGGTAAAGTATCACCTCTTATTCAATTAAATGGCCCTTTTGTTGAATAAAAACCTCCAAATAATACCGGATATTTATATTATTTTTGTATGAGATTTTGAAGAAATGTACTTAAACTATAGAAGCAGTTTAATTTAAGTACAATACTTCACAAAGGTCGGTTCCTAATTAATTTCCATAGTTATACCATAAGGAAAAAGCACATAACATGGAGTAGTGACTAAAAAGGAAGGAGTGAATAAAACTTGGATGAAAAATTCTATGATCCAAACTTCCCTGTAAAACGTCGGGATGAATTACTTAAACAATTAGAGAAAATTAGTAAGGATAAGGGACTTTCATTTTCTTTTACGACTTCTTCGTATTCTTCAGACCCACGGTGGAGTAACTGGAACGATACTTTTACTGACCATGGCCACTGGTATAAAACATGGGGAAATTCTATATGACAGTTAATTTAATTGTCATTCAGCCTTCTTCGCTTTGTAATCTGAATTGTAGTTATTGCTATGTTCCCGAAAGACAAAATTCAATGATCATTGAAGATTCTACACTGGAAAATATATTTTCAAAAACTCTAAGCAGCACGATTGTTAGTGACCATATCGAGTATCTATGGCATGCAGGAGAACCTTTAACAGTAGGAATATCCTTTTATGAGAAAATAATCGATTATATTAAGAAGTATAATATTGAAAATCGGAAAGTGATCAATTCCGTTCAAACGAATGGCACTTTACTATCAGCAAAATGGTGTGAATTTTTTAAAGAGAACCATTTTAAAATTGGTATAAGTATGGATGGTCCTGAATTTCTACATAACCAAAATCGTAAGGATTGGTCTGGTAAAGGGAGTCATCATATAGCCATGCGCGGTGTCAATCTTTTAAAAGAGTACGGACTTGATTTTGGAGCAATATGTGTTCTTACTAAAGAAAGTCTCCATTATCCGGAGGAAATTTTTTATTTTTTTTATGAAAATGACTTTAAATGGGTCGGATTTAATGTAGAAGAAATTGAAAATAGTAACCATTCAACATCTCTTAACTCCGAAAAATTGGAAAATATTACTCGGATGTATAATTCTTTTATGTCACGTCTTTTTGACTTATGGCAACAACATCGTGATAAAATCACGATTCGAGAATTTCAAAATATGTGCTCTGCTATAAATATCAAACTCAAAGACCGTCATTTTTATTGTGTTCCTGACGAAATACAAAAGCTGCGTATCGTTACGATTCAAAAGAATGGTAGTATTACAACGAATTCTCCTGAATTTGCGGGTAGCAGCAATAAAGAACTTAATAATTTTATAGTTGGAAATATAAACAGTCTGGATTCTTTCGAGCATATTATAAACAATGATATTTATTTGAAACTACAAGTTGAAATTGAAAATGGCGTTAAGAACTGCGCTGATACATGTCTTTATTTTGATTTATGTGGGGGTGGATCTCCTTCAAACAAATACTTTGAGAATGGTTCCATCTCTAGTACAGAAACAATCACTTGCATCCTTCACAAGCAAATACTCGCTTCTGTTGTCATCAATAAGTTGTCGGAATGATCATTTATCCATGATTCCGGGAGACTTTTGATTTTAAAAACGAAAATGTAATGAGGTCATATGTTGTACAAAAAGGATAGATGAACAGGGATTAAACCTGCTTGCATCTATCCTTTTCTTTTTACCCTATATAATATGTGACATTATAATTGAATACTTAATTATAGGGTTTTGTAATTATCTTCCTGACTTTTAATAAAAAAATCAGAACGGGGTTATACGTGTTATAGGTTTTAAAACTAAATAACTTTATTATCATTTTACACAGTCATCTTCGTAACTTTTCGGCTATCGAGGTGTAAGATCCTCGGTTTGAACGAGTTTTTTCTATTAAATATTAGTGCAGTATTACCTCAGCAGACCAATCGTAAAAAATGACTATAAGGTTGTTTCTTTTTAGTTCAGACAACTCTATAATCGTTTATATTGGGAGGTGACATAAAGTGATTCCTGTCTTGGAATATGAAGATTTGTGGGGCACTACCTTAAAAGTTGAATATACATTAGGTTCAATAAACTTTTTTATTACTGATGAGTATAGGAGACTTATTCATCTTGTATTCTTAGAAAGGGACGCTCATAAATTTATAAGTATTCTACATGGTAATAAATCTATGGATCTTATAGATGACGAGGGAAAAATGATGAAATTTCAAGCGTTAAATGATGGTTGTTTTGGGATTTCTATAGTATCTAAGAAGACAAGAGGTGGATTTCGATTTAATAAGATTCAAACTCAAGGGTTAATAAATTGTTTTCAAAGTATATGTGATTTATAAGTATGACTGAGGTGACATCTAGAAAGGGATTCAATGCGGTACTTGTTCTGGATTTTATAAATAAACATTAAAATGAGAAAGGGAGTTTTAACTATGAAGAAAGTAAAATCGGTAGCGTTTAACATAGCAGATCCTATGGAGTTTGACCTATATCACTACGCAGCTAAGCAGCAGTATTTTAGCACTTACATAAAAAGATTAATCCAAAGAGATATGGAAGATGGAAAGAGAATCATGCTTGAGATGGAACAAGCTAACGAGATCTACTCGAAGAAAAACTAAGGAGCTTACCTATAGAGGTGGGCTCTTTTTTATACTCGAAAGAATCAGACAAGCATAATCCCGTCCTAAATTTAGAACGGGGTTAAAAATATAGTTGTTTAATTTTTGATGTAAACGGCTCACGGGAATGTGATTCCGCGAATTGTACGAAGCATCGCGGCAACCTCATTAACCATACTGTGGGTCTTTTCAATAGTGTTACAACTAGCCATTGTAATTTCTAAGAATATTTCATTTTCCATAGGAAAATGGGTAACGTAAAGCATGCAATCGTCTTTATAACCTACTACCCAACCTTTTTGAGGATAAACTGTTGGTGGAAAATGAAAATGAGGAGAATCACTTCTACTAACATTAGAAAATCCCATTTTTTCCAAGTTACCTGCAATAATACTCCGCACTCTGCCAACTTTTGTTTTACCAGAAAGTAATTGCCCAGATACTCCCGCCGAGGAGGGGGACGAACCGAAGCTACCAACATGCCGAGTCGAGATATACGTGATTAATGGTACTGCCATAGAATTCCCTCCTAGTTAATCAATAATATAGCTTGGATATTCTATTCGCCGGGCTATAAGCTCAACAGCATGAACCACACTTTGGGCATCTTCTAGAGTGTTTCCAGAACCAACCATAATTTGATAGTATCGATTTGGTCCTGAAACCATAAAAAATTGTATTATGACAGTAGCACCGTTTGTTTCGCTTTCACCAATAACACCTTGTTGATAAAAATTTACATTTGTAAATCTTGAACGCATCATCTCGTCTACAATCAACTGCTTAAATTTCATAAGGTCATGAAGTATAGGTCGTTGATATCCTTGAGGATATACTACCGGCATAAAATTCCCCCCATTAGAGTTTCAACTTTTCAATTGAATATATTCGATATGAAAGTACTTTATGTATGGATATGGCGTATTAGCCCATCCCTTTTGTTCAAGTAACAGGTGGTTTTCTTGAATGTGATTTGTATATTGATTTTCAACAATCGGGCGCTTTAATTCTAAGGTACAGCAAAGAAGATCCTTAGAGGGCTATTAGAAAAAACTGCTTAGGTGAGGGGGCACGATTCGCTCAGTCCTTACCGAAGGAGGTACTCAAGAGAAAGAGTACATCAACGAGGGGAACTTGAATCGCTTAATTATAAAGTCAAAACTACCTAGTGCATAACGCTTCGAAAGATGGGTATTTAATGAAGTACTACCAAGCTTACGACAAAATAAAGGTTATGTAGTTGAGACTAGCGAGACTGAGTTTATCGAGAAACACTTTACAGGGTTATCTGATAATCTAAAGAGAATGATGGTTATGGAGTTAAATGAGAATAAAAAGAAGTTACACGAAGAGATTAAGCAAAAGAACGATATCATCTCAGTATTACAGCCAAAAACAAACTTCTGAGTACATAATTCTTGAGTATAAGGGAGATCAATCGGTTAGTGGTGTCATGTTAATGTTCGAAGATGATATGTTAACTGGAAAAGATAAATACGAATTTGAGAAGGAGAGCCAATAGGTTCTCTTTTTTTTGCATTCTCGAGTGAACCACGAGGTGTGACTTTTAGGTTACCGCTGTTGAATTTCAATTACCGTATTTAGATTACTAATTCAAAACAGTAGAGCGACACGAGACAGCAACCTCAAAAGTTTTTCTCATATAGTTTCGCTCAGAGACCACTTAACGTTTCAAACACCTAAAGGCAATACATGAGTAAAACTATTCGAAAAGTTTTCAATAAGTATAAAACCAGTAGTACCAAAGGTTTGGCGATTCATGAGTCGGACGCAGAGGGTAAGTTCGACAGGGAATGACTTGAAAAATGTGACACTTGTAGTGATTACTGTATGAGGACAAAATTTAAGAGTTTTGTCACAGTTTTTCTATTTATATATATGAAGGACCAGAAAGAGAAAAAGCTATATCTCACAATATAGTATTCTCTGATATGCAACTCTTCTGGTAACTACAGTTATGAAGGGGAAAAATGAGGAAAATTATTTTCCTCCAAAGAATGCTAACTCTTTTGTCACACAAGACTCATATTAGTTTATGTAAGGTGAATTTAAGAGTCTTGTAACACTTTCCGTACATCTTTTATGAGGACAAAAATTTAAGAGTTTTGTCACAGTTTTGCTATCTACACTTATGAGGGCACAAAAAAAGACTTTTTCTAATTTAATGCTTCGAGGTGGATTCTAACTAGCTTATAAATAAATTATTTGTAGGTTGGTAGAGTTCATCTCTAGGGATATATTGAGTTGCTTCTTATTAGCGGATGCTGATTGAGGTTTATCACCTTTCTTCCTCATGAGTTCGCTGTGAAGCTTTTTGTTGTAAGTTACCTCCATTGCTTGGTTAGTCAGTTCGATCCCCCTTGAGCTGGCTCCCTTTTTGGAGAGTAGTTGGTAAACAAGCGAAACTAAACAAATTAACAACAAATAATATATAGGAGGCTACGAGATGGGATTCTATGTAGATATCAAAAGATTAACTTGCAAGAGAGGAATCACATTAGATCAACTCAGTGATAAAACAGGGATTCACAAGGCTAATCTTAGTAGAATGGCTTACGGAGAACCTGTAACAATGAGAACGGTCAATAAGATTGCTATAGCGTTAAACATTAAAGAAGCTAATGAATTGCTAACATTTAGAAAAGAAGAATACTAAAAAAGGGAAAGCAGGGAGGAGAAAACTAAATGGTTACTACAGAAATGACAGGTAAAGAATTAGTCGAAGCAGGATATGAACTTGTGAGTCTAGCTCAAAAGGAAGCCCGAAAGAAATACCTAAATAGTATGAGCCAACGAGATGGGAGACATTTTATCATGATGAAACGAGATAATTTCAAAGTAATCAAAGAGAATTTAACTTTACAGCAGCATGGAGTATTACTTTATTTAGCAACTTGTATGAAAATTAATCGAGGTGGGAAATTGTTCACTGAGAAAGGTGATCTACTAACAGTTAAACACTTGGTAGCAAGCTTAGATAAAACACGTTCTCAAGTTAATAAAACCCTATCAGAATTAGAATCTAATGGATTAATCACTCGTGAGACGGTAGGGAAAACAACTTATGTAAATATGACTGACGCAGTATTTGTTTGTGAGAAATTAAAAGAGGAATACAAGGTAGTTAAAATCTTCAAAGCTCACCTACAAGAGAAAGCAAAGTCTATCTCGTTAAATGCTCTAGGGTTGTTTGGAATGATGCTTTCTTATATGAGTTGGAATACTAACTTAATTGTTGAGAATCCTGATGAGGAAGAAACTAGTAGGATTGTACTCTTAAAGCGTAAGCACCTAGAGGGGTTGCTTGGACTGTCTCGGCCTACTGTTAAAAAGTTAATGGACGAGTTAGGGAAGAATCGCTTGATTGTAGAGATTAAGTCGGTCACAGAAGCTATCTGTTTAGATCCTAAAGCAGTAAGTCGTCAAGCTAAAAAGATTACTTTGGAGGAACTACTGGATAATATCGAGAAAGCCTCCTTCTCTAAAGATAACTTCAAGAAATAAAACTACAGAATTCATCACCGTAACATTACCACAGAGAAATTTCAAAAGTAAAACCCTAATAGTATCACCTTAAGGGAAAAACAAAGGAGATAAATCATGATGAATAACTTACTAGTGTTTGACCATGAAGAATTAGGACAAGTTAGAAGTATCAAACAAGGAGAAGAAATTTACTTTGTAGCTAAAGATGTATCAGACATTTTAGAGTTTAGGGACGCATACACCGCTACTAGAGGGCTGGACGATGATGAAAAGCTCTTACACACAATTTATGTAGCAGGTCAAAACAGAGAAGTAACACTTATTAACGAGTCAGGTCTCTACGGTTTAATTCTAACGAGTCGCAAGCCACAAGCTAAAGCCTTTAAGAAATGGATTACCAGTGAGGTGCTACCTAGTATCCGTAAAGATGGTGGCTATCTTGTAACAACTGAGGAAGATGATGAACAAGCTATCATGGCTAAAGCGTTATTGCTAGCTCAGAGAACACTCGAAAGAAAGAATGTACAACTTAAGCAAGCTGAGGAGACTATTAAGATACAAGTTCCAAAGGTTGAATACACTGACAAGGTTCTTTCCACAGAAGGATACTACACAGCAACCGAGGTAGCAAAGATATTTGGTATGCGATCACCTCAAGGGTTGTATAACAAGTTAGTGGATAAGAAAATTATCTATAAGAGCAGAAAAAAGAATTACCTCCACAAAGCAGAGTATTCATTCCTAAGAGATGAGAATTACATCAGATACCAAACTACAGCGTTCGGACTTCAAATGTTGTTCTCCGAGTTGGGACGCTATTGGATTGCTCAACAGTTAGGAATTATTACTCAGTAATCCCCACGTAGTACAACTTCTAAAATATTAATCCTCATAATTCCCCATGAGGTGGCGAACCCAAACTAATTAAAACTAAGGAGATGTGATCATTTATGGTAAACAAATTATTCGGCTCAAACAAAAAGGTTAAAACTGTAGAGGCTGCACAGAGCGATTTAAATAAAGTTGATGAGCTAGTTGTTTCCTTGGAAACTAAACGGAATGAGCTACAAAGTACTATCTCTAAAATCAACAATGCTATGAATATCATCGAGGCAACTATTCTGATTGACCCTAGCAACGCAAACTTAAATACAAAAGCAAAAGGTGAGAAGCAACTAGGGGAGTTAAACAACGAGGTTCAATCAGTGCAAGCTGAGCTAGATAAAGCTAGAGAACAACGCCAGGAAGCACAGCAAGCCTACGTACACTCAAAAGGTGAGCAAGTGAAGAAAGAACATATTGAGGCTTCTGCTAAGGATAAAGCTACTTATCACTTATCAGACTTTGCAGAGCGACTAGGTAAAGATTGCTTTGCAGGTAAAGGCTACGAGGATTTAGGCTTGGCATTCGGCTTTGGAGAAACTAAGTCATTCCATCCAGATAGTGAAGAGTTCAAGTACATTCAGGAGTTAGGTAAAGAGATTAATAGCGAGTCAGATAAGAAAGGTGAGGCGATTGTTATTGAAGCTCTACAAGCAATGTTGACCGTCCTCAATAAGCATGGCATTGAGTTAACTGAGAAGGGTAACAGCTTAATGAAACACTTTAAAGCAGAAACTAACAAATAATAACTGACAGCAACTCTGCCTTGCTGGTGGCACTGGTGAGGCAGGCAATCTATTAAACTACAGAGGTGAAAACACATGAGTTACAAACGACACGAATTGAATTTAATCGAGTCCTTTTCAGAAGGTATTAAACAAGGTGAAGACCTAGTGAAAGACGCTGAATTGTTCTCGGTAGGCACTCACAGAGGTCAAAAGTATGAGGTAGTAGATCTACAGAGGTTAGCCAATAATTTTAATGCTGAGGAGCAGATACCTATTCAGTTAGATCACTCAGAGTCAATCAAGGATACTGTAGGCTTTCTTGAAGAGGTAAAAGTTCAAGGGGATAAGCTTATTGGCAAACTGCGAGTAATCGATGAGTTCACTAAAGAACGTATCTCCAAAAAGTTAATGAAGAAACTCTCTATCTCATTCTACACAAACAATGAAGGTAAACCTGAGAAGNTACGTGAGGTTCCTCTAGTGGCCTTCCCTCAAGTTAAAACCGCTCAACTATTCCATGAGAACGGCAACTCGATAGCTGATCTACAGCGTAAAGCTGATATTCTCTCACGAGAAGCAAATCTACTATTACAATACTCAGAGATACGAAATAAGGCTCAACGATTGGAGTTAGGGCTAAAACAGTTAACTAAGGAATTCAATAAGCGAGAAGCACCTAAGAAGCCGACAACTCGTGAGATTGAAGCTGCCAAGAAGGCTCAAGAAGAATTTGACAAGTTCTATGCAGAATACACAAGTAATCTACATTGGAGTAACTAACGAGGTGATACTAATGAATAAACCAGCACCAAGAAAAGGAGCTAGACCATCTAAATTAGATGATCCAAGACTGAAAGCTTTAGCTGAGAAGGTTGCGGTTGCCAAGGAGAAAGACAATCAGGAAGCTCTCAAGAAACTCCGTAGCCAGCTCAAGAAGGAACCGACTATATGCGGTGCTATCAAGGGTGACGGTAGGTTGTGCCTGAGAAAGCCACACATTAAAGAGGATGGTTCTACTAATGGAAAATGTCCGTTCCATGGCGGTAAGTCTACCGGGCAAAAAACTGAGGAGGGGAGGAAGAAAGCTATGGCAAATTTAAACCCCAGAGCTAACCTTATTCACGGAGCTTACTCAAAAGAATTCAAAGAGATGCTATCTCAAGGGGAGACTGACTTGTACAACGGGTTAATGGATTACTACATTGAAAACTATGAGGTCGATCCGTTTAACCTTGTACTCGTAGACCGATTTGCTATCAATACTGTTAAATCTATGAGAATGGACTCTAAGGACTTCTTGCGAGATAGCAAAGCTTACAACGATACTGAGGTAAAACTTATCCGTTTCGCTGAGTCCCTAGGATTGAACCAAAAGTTTAAGCAATCTAAGGAACATAAAGATAACGCTAGTAAAGTAGATCTTAATGCGTTATTTGACATGGGAAATGAACAGTAAGTAAATATATGAGATGGCGACCCACTAGGCACACTTTGCAGGTAGAAAAACAGTCGTCCTCAGTGTTAAATCCTAGGAAATTAGTGAATTTGACTACAAGAGAGAAGCTTTCAAGCCTCACAATAAATACAAACAAGCTACTAAGCGAGCTTAAGGAGGAGATGCTTATGAGCAGACACATTACTTACCTAGCTCTGAGGAGGATATCGATTCTGTGAAGCAAAAGCTACTTAGCGTGTATTCTAACATATTTAACTCTATAGTTATCCCGCTCAGATTAACTGTAAGTGAAGTAACTGAGCTAGAATACCAAGGAGGCCAAGCTGAGGAGAAAGCCAATTTACGTCTCCTAGAGAGTGAGTATGGAGAGTTGTAATGCTAAAGAGGAGAGCCTAAAAGGTTGCTCCTTTCTTTGTGTGCATGTGATCTTGGGGAAATAAGGTTTGTAGCTAAGGAGTTATATTTAAAAATATTTTATTNTGAATATTCTTGAGAAATAGAAATATAGCCTTTTTTGTTTATTCAAATTTTGCTATTGTTTATTATAGGGAGTTTTTATATAAAAAGGATGAGGAGGTTATTTATGAACGTTCAAACAAAGGGGAATGAGCAAGTAATCCAATTATTAAACGAATGGTATTTAGAGATTCGCTCGAGACATTTAGATAAAGCAAGGGATTTAAAATTAAAAGTGGAGGCGAAAGTTAATGAGGTTAAAGACAACTCAGAGTTATTGCAGCATTACTTACTTCTCGATTTTCGATACAATTACTTAATTGATAACTTGAGAGTATCTAAAGATAGTTTTGATGAAATCGACCTTTATGGTGTACCAACAAATAGCTCGCTAGCGTACTATTATCATTTTTTTAAAGCTATCCACTCTAATGCAATTGGTGAATATACTTTAGCTAAAGAGCACTATGAGAAAGCTGAATCTCTTCTAAGGAATATTTCTGATGAACTTGAACATGCAGAGTTTTACTATAAATTAGCTACATTCCGTTATCATGTTTATCAAGCGCTGTTAGCAATTACTCATGTAACGAAAGCTAAAGAGATATTCTCTAAACATGATGGCAATGAGTTAAATCTTGCTTTTTGTAATAACCTTTATGGACTAGCTTGTGTTCATTTAAGAGAATGGGAATTGGCTGAGGAGCATTTGACTTCTGCAATGAATACTTTTCAAAAGATAGAGGAAGAGCACTTTATCCTTATGGTTCGCCAAAATCTAGGTTTAATGTATGCAAGTCAAAACCTCTCTTCATTGGCTATTCGTTATTTATCTGAAGTTAATGAAAAAATGCCAACGAATTACAGAGCTCTATTTGTTGAAGCTAGAGAGCAATTTAAATTAGGTCAAACAGAAATTGCTTTGGAGCTTATCGAAAAAGGTTTAACAATATGTAAACAACTAGAAAACAATGAGTATCAGTACCGATTGATAATTTTAAAATCTATGGTTCAAAATATACCAGCTCAAGAGTTAGAAAAAGTAGTTTTAGCAGGAATGGATTACTTTAAAAGAGAACAACTATGGGAGTATGTTCAAGAGTATACTGAAGTAGTGGCTGTGCAGTACCACAATGAAGGTAACTTTGAACAAGGAAGTAAGTACTTTTATTTAAGTTATGAAGCTAAAAAAGAAGTTCACAAGAAGGAGGCACTAAAATGAAGAAAGTGATACTTGGTTTAATGGGAATTGTAACAATTTTGACGCTAACACTTGGAGTATATACTACAGTAGATGAGCAGCAAACTACTACCCTAGTGAAAACTATGGCAGATGGAAACACTGGAGGTTGATCTCTTTAATAAAGAATTAACAGAAGCAGGGAGAAATCCTTGCTTTATTTTTGTGCAAAATCAGAAGNGGAGTATCATTAAATTAGGATATCCGAGGGGGATTACTGTAGGTGAACGCTCCTTTGCTTTTGTTTGGTTTTCGGTTAATCTGTTAACTTCTTGCCAGCGTACATGTGAGTTAGCATTTTATCGATCTTATCCGCTTTGTCTATTGTATGTATCTTGTTGAGTTGAATAAAAGCGGNATAAAACCTTTTAGCGTCCTCAATTGTATCTAGTTCATAGAAGTCTTTGACTTTACCGTAAAACTTTTGTTGTTTACTTTCCAATGGCTCACCTCGTTTCCTTAGTGGCTTGAGTAGATCATAATCTAAAGGTTCTAGAACCATCAATAGATAATTGGAAAGTTTTTTAATTTATTTTCATAAGAATGATAAAATAGACGAAATTTTATTAGAGACATCTATAAGTTTGACTGTGGAGTTTTCTTTTGGTTGGATACAAATCGGTTGCTCTCATAAAGCGTCTTATAAGTCAATGTGAGAGGTTGTTCTCTCTGGTGTGGCATTCCAGCAGACAATGAAACGAGTACAAATATCCTTAGAAGCCGTACAAGCTCGAACAAGAACCTGATAGTTTACCACCCTTAGCATGCAATCAAGAATATACTTAATAGCACCACCTCAAGGGTTAATGCTGAGAAGGACAGAAACCAGTTGCTAGGGATTATTACTTATCAGTAATAACAATGTGTGAAACGCTAGTGACTCGATAGAGGGCGCTCTTCAGGTTAACCTTGTAGGAAATCAAACAGCTCACACTTAAGCCTTCTTTGCCCAACAGACATCATCTTTGCGAGAACGCCAAACAAGTAGCCTTTGAAGCCTTTTCTAATTTTGTTCATCTTCAGAGCAAATACAGATTGTTTAAATGCTGAGATTGCTATCTCGGTTGTATCAACTAAATCAGGTGCATACTTGTAAGCTGCCAATTTAACTTTTCCCCACATAGCATAGATTTCCTTAGCTGTATAAAAGAAAGGGGATACTGTATTGATAAATTCCATCGGTACACATGAGTTAGTCAAATAAGATACATCTAACTCGTCGATATTAACAGATGCGCTATTACGTATCTTTAATTCTTTAGAGCTTTTAGCTTTAAGTGTAATGGCTTCTTCTTCGTGAGATGGCTCCTCAAGTTGCTCAAGAGTAGGCTCAGCAACTTCTTTGCAAGATGCCAACGCATGGTGACGCTCGAAAGGATTAATTACACAGATAAACGCTGAGTAGCCACCACTAACAGGTTTAAACTGCTCAATACGAGTAATGATTCCTAATTCGCTGAAACGTTTGAGGGCACGCTGAACAGTACGCTTAGAGTATCCTGTTAGGTCTGCTAATGTATTATTCTTCAGGTAGCTAACTCCAACGAACTTACATGAGTAGTTTGATAGCTTTAGAAGTATCACTCGTTCGCTGTCCTTTAAATTATATTCCTTAAGAGTGCGATCAATAGTTTTGTCCATCTCAGCAACAGACTGAAAGCTTTCATATTGTCTTAATTTCTTCATGCTCTTTTCCTCCTATGTAATTAAGAAGGAACACCCCTTGAGCTAGTACCAATGAGCATGATACAATAGCAAACAAGGAAGCTCCTTCGAGTTTCTTTAGTAGCTGTAGAGAACCCTGTTCGGTCGCCAAACTAGCAGGGTTCTCTTTTTATTTGTCTTAAATCTCAAGTGAATTAAGTGGATTGAACTTATCGTTTTGCTCTCTCAAGGCTGTTCCCCAAAGAGAAAGATACCTCTCAGTCATTCTCAAATTGCTATGTCTTAGCATTCTTTGGAGAGTAAAAACGTCCATTCCAGCCATTAAGCAACGATGAGCAAAAGTATGACGAAAAGTATGAGCTGATAAGCGAACATCTGAGAAGTTCATTACTTGTTTGAGTCTTTTAAATATGAGCTTCACTGAGTTAGGACTCATCTGTTTCCCTTCTCGTGTGGTGAACACGTACTCGGGTAACCTGCCTAGTTCACGCTCCATGAACACTTTGTACTCACAAAACTCCTTTACAAGCTTGTTTGTAAGAGGGACAGTTTGTTGCTTGCGAGCTTTACCGAATAGGGTTACTGTTTGGTTTACTAAGTCCAACTCACTCCAGCGGATATTAATAAGCTCACCAAGCCTTGAGCCAGTTCCTAAAAGGAAGATAATAATGGTATGGTCTCGATAAGCATAGAAGCTTTTATTCCTAGTTTTGAGTCTCCTATAGTAGCGAAGCATTTGCTTGATATGTTCATCTTGGAAGACCTCAATTTTTATGTCCTCTTTAGCCAGTTTCATTTTACGAATAGGGTTTTCTTTCTCGCTGATAATGTCCTCATGTTGTAAATAATTAAAGAAAATCTTGAGATGGTGAAGCTTGGTATTTCTAGTTACTACGTTGTTCCCTCTTGTCTTTTGGCAATACATGAGGTAGCTCTTAACAGTTGCTTCTCTAATGTCTCGTGTATCAATGAGTTCACGCTCAGAGCAGAACTCTTGGAACTCATGTAGGGTAGCCATATAAGATTGAATTGTACGAGGAGACAGATTAGCGAACTCTTTTTCCTCTTTGAAATCCTTCATAGCAAACTTAAGTAGCATTTTCTTATCAGTCCTTTCTTAGTTTTATAGAAACAAAAAAGAGGACTACCTCTGAGCCAGCTGATTAGCTGACTAGAAGTAGTCCTCTTTTAACTTGTGGTGTCTGATGGAGACCTCCACAGTTTTAGCTTTTGAGAATGTCCTCTCAAGCCTTGATACTATTAAGTTTTATGATCCCGGAGAGGCTCGAACTCACGACCTCCACCCTGTCAAGGTGGCGCTCTCCCTGCTGAGCTACGGGATCATGATAAAAGTGATAATTCATATACGTCTGATAATTCTGTTGATTTTATTATACAAACTTAAGTGGCACCTTACAATAGTTTTTAACTACAATGTTTAAAATGGAACCTGGTAGAATAACACATTTATATTTTGTTTGGAGCACATTTTCATGTAGTTTAATAGTAAATAGTAAGAGAATTACTCATTCATGAAGCTGAAGTGATTTTTTGCGTTTCATCAAGTTAAATATTAATTTTATCCTATAATACAATTTAAAATTGATATAATTTAAAATAGGACATAATTTGAAGGGGCGTGTCACTTTGTTTAGAAGGAGCGGAAAAGGAATTATTCTTGTTGGGTATCTTGTTTTATTTGGATTAATATTCGGTGGCATTATGTTGTTTTATAAAACAGATAAGAAAGAAATGAATGCTGAAAAGACTGAGCAAATCGAAGAGGTAGATAAATCAAAAGATATTGGAATGAAGATAAGAGAAACGCATAGTGATTTAAATACGATTACTGGTTGGGAAAGGTATGAAAATCTAGAGAAGACCGATGCTCCAGATTGGGAAGTGAACGAATGGGGATTCAAGTTAATTGATACCACTTTAAAAGAAGCTGCTTCGTTGACTAAAGGCAATTTAAAGGAAGATTTAGACCGAGCTAGAAAATTGCTTCATACTTCAATTCAAAATCATGATACAACAGCTTTAGTATATGTTCACCGTATTTTACATGATCTTGATATCGGACAAAACAGATTGGAAGCGAGAGATGTGTTTAACAGTGCAAAAGCTGGTGCTGGTGATGCTAGTGCAATACCTACTTATGAGGATTATATTAAGCAACATAGCAAATAAATATTAAATTTATATTTGTTTTGGTAGGATCTTCTTTTTACAATTTCGTGGAAATAGGGTATAACAGAAACAGAAAATAGCTTTATAAATACTTTATAGATTAAAGAGGTATATACAAATGGTAAGAAAATCTTTCAAGATACGTGTATCTAGAAATAGAACGATCTCAATAAATGGTGCGATTCTTGATGTTGATGTCTCTCATGATGAGTTTTTAGATGAGTTTATTGAATGGGTAGATTCAAAGGGTTGGTCCTTCATGGGAATGACCGATGAGATTACAGAAGAGGAAGCAGGGAATAATTTAATAGATTTATTGGCTGATGAGAAGGACAAGTAAGAATGAGTCCTTCTTATTTTTATGCGTATGATTATGTCTTTTCTTGTAAAATTATGATATAGTGAAAAACGGCAATTAATTTTCCATTTAAATACCAATTTAATGTCGGATTGGTAGAATTAGTATATAAGGCAAAAGAAAATAGAAAAGGGAGAGTCATATGGTAAATTGTAAGAAAATTTCGGTTTTTATTATGGTGATTTGTTTATTCTTTTTAACGCCTATGACATTGTACGCTGAAACTGGAACTGAACCAGTGCCGGCACCTGGTCCGGGTCCAAATGTGTTTGGGCAGTTTGCAGTTTCAATTGATGCAAAAACAGGGGATGTTTTGTATGACAAAAATGCACATCANCATGCATTTCCGGCAAGTATGACGAAAGTATTGACTGCTATTTTATTAATGGAGCATACGAAGCCAGAGGAGCAATTTACGTTTTCACAACCTGCATTAGATCAGGAAAAGAGTAATTATCAACTTGAATTTCAGGTAGGTGAAACAATCAATCGTAATACAGCACTAACAATTTTAATGGTATTAAGTGCAAATGATGTTGCGTATGCAATTGGTGAACGTATTGGNGGAAGTATAGAAAACTTTGNGAATATGATGAACGAGAAAGCGAAGCAGTTAGGNGCAAAGGATAGTCATTTTGTAACGCCGAATGGTTTACATGATCCGAATCATTATACGACGGCATATGATATGGCAATGATCACGAGAGGGGTTCAACAATACCCTGAGATTTTACAAGCTATGAATACGAAACGAACAACGGTTACAACATCTAGACAAACGGTTTCTATTTTTAATAAGGCTACTTATTTCGAAAATCCATATAGTATTGGTGGAAAAACAGGTTTTACAAATGAAGCACGCAATACACTTGTATTATTAAATGAGAAAGATGGTAATCGTATTGTCAATGTTGTGATGGCGTCACAAAGACCAGAGATTTACGAAGATATGCGTCAAATTGCAGATCATTCTTTCTCACAATTTGCTAAGCAAATGGTTTTAGATAAAAATAATTGGCATCAGAAAGCAACATATTTAGATAAAAATATAGATTGTGAACTTGAAAAAAGTGCAGAATTGATGTTGAAGAAAGATGAAGGTAAGAATGTAAAAACAGTCTTTAGAACGGCTCCGGTTGATAAAGAAAAACTATATCAAAAGGGGATTCATCGCGGGGATGTAATTGGAATAGTAGACGTGACGAAAAACAATCAAAAGATTGAAAGTATTAATGTTCTTTCTAAGGAAGATGTTACATTTGCAATGCCGAAAAAAAATATAAAGCCAGCTGAACCTACGTATCCTTTTGGGTTGATGGTAAGTATTGGAGCTGGAATTATTGCTTTAATAATAATCGGTTTATATGTGGTAAGACGAGCTAAAAAGAATGCGGTTTCAGAAGTGGAATAGGCAATGATCAATTGCCTATTTTTTATTGCGTTTTTCATTCGTTCATTATAGTATTGACTTGAGTTCTTTTTTAAGAACAACTTNGGATATCCTAGTTNTTACGTGCATATACATAATAAAGAGGAGGAGATAATGATGAAACTAGTTTGGAAGATTATGAGTAACGTCATCTCATTTGTTTTATTTGCGTTAATGGTTTTTTTAGCGTTTATTGTCATCTCATCAAAAGCAAGCGGCGGGGATCCGACTGTAATGGGATATCAATTTAAAACAGTACTATCTGGATCGATGGAACCAACATTTTTAACAGGGTCAATTATTGCAATCGAACCAACGAAAGATGGATCTAAATATAAAAAAGACGATGTAATTACTTTTAAAGAAAGCGATAAAAAAATTGTAACTCACCGTATTATTGATGTGAAAAACGTAAATGGNAAAGTAATGTATGAAACGAAAGGTGACAATAATAATGGGCCGGATTTAAAACCAGTCTTAGCAGAAAATGTTATTGGGAAATATGGAAATATTACAGTTCCATATGTGGGNTATTTGTTGAATTATGCGAATTCAAAAGCAGGAGCAGCCTTACTTTTAATTATTCCAGGCATATGTTTACTTGGGTACTCTGCAATTTCTATTTTTAGTGCAATCCGTAGCATTGATAGCGAAAAGAAAAAGAAATCTGCAGATGTAGGACAATCTGTATAATTCCGTTATTTTCTTCATTTTAGAGATTATAAATATAAAGATATTATTGGGGAAACCTTCAATACCAGTTAATAATGATGCACTTTTGGAGTTATTAAAGGAGAAGGGAATTAAGGCGGGAAACAAGAATACATTTAAAGTGAAATTTGAGTTTGTAGATAATGGAAAAAAATTAAAATCGATTCCAAGGAGATACGCTTGAGCTGAAATGGACATTTGATGCACAGCAAACAGTTGGTAGCGAGAAATAATTATATAAATAGGCTATCAAATTGATAGTCTATTTATATATATTATTTTCGAACTATTATACGGAGATATGTATACGAGAGATTAGATTGATAGAATTAGGTTTTTTACCATGCAAAAAGGTCATATGCCACAAAAATGTAAAAAAATTCTATATTTTTTATTTGATTTTCGGATTTTATTCTATATAATGAAATTATGTTCTTTATAGAGAATTGAATGCGAGTAATGGGAGAGGTTGGAATGATGAAATCATCAAAAAAAATAAAAACAATACTCATGTTACCATGTATGTGTTCAATAGCTTTCTATATGGGATCACAAGTAGTTACGTATACAGAGGCTGCTTTTGTAAATGAGNCAAAAATACATTCTACTGTTTCAACTGCAATTGTATTTCCAAAAACGATTGATACTTTGGTGAAAGAAACGCAACAGCATGAGAATTTGATTTTAAATGGAACTGAAGGAATGAATAAGGAAACGCAAGCTGATTCTGTAGAAGTACTCGAACAAAAAGCGCAGCAATGGAGAGAACAGTTTGAAAAAGTGAAAGTGGAACGTGAAGCCTTGCAACACATATATACAGAAATAGAAGATTATTATAAGCAATCAGTAGAAAATGTAAGAGTAAATAATAGCGATTCAAGTAAGCAAGTGCTTCAATATGTACAAGCGGGTTTTACTAAAGTAGGGAGTATTAAGGATAATGTTGATAAGCAAATATCAGTACAAAAAATGGAAGAATTTATTCTAACCCTACAAAAGAAAATAGAAGAGAAAAAAGCGCAACAGGTTAATAACACGTCTGGAAAAACAGAGCAAGAACAAGTCGTACCTTCTTCTGAGCAAAAAGAGTCAAACAGCCAGGAAGAAATAAAGCAACCATCAAACCCTACGCAAGAACAAGTCGTACCTTCTTCTGGGCAAAAAGAGTCAAACAGCCAAGAAGAAACAAAGCAACCATCAAACCCTACACAAGAACAAGTCGTACCTTCTTCTGAGCAAAAAAAATCAAACAAACAAGAAGAAATAAAGCAACCGTCAAACCCTAAACAAGAACAAGTCAATCAAGCTCAATAAGCGAAAAAGACCAATCCAGTATTACAACAGCCTGAAGAGAATAAAGAAGAAGTGCAGAAACAAGATTCAAGCGCTGTACATGAAAACCACTGATTTTTGGGTTATACCTTCTACAAATGTAGAGGTTAACATAAAAAAATGAAGTTCAGGGGGAATATGGAATGGGAATTAAGAAAAAATTAGGAATGGGTGTTGCATCAGCTGCGTTAGGACTATCTTTAATTGGTGGAGGAACATTTGCATACTTTAGTGATAAGGAAGTATCAAATAATACATTTGCAGCAGGTACATTAGATCTTTCTGTAGATCCAACTACGATTATTGATGTTGATAATATTAAGCCAGGGGATAAAATGACACGTGACTTTAAGCTTGTCAATAATGGTTCATTAGATATAAAAACTGTGAAATTATTAACTAATTATAATGTAATAGATTCAAAAGGAGATAATTCAGAAGACTTTGGTAAGCATATCCGTGTGAATTTCTTCTGGAATTGGGATAAATTAAGTGAGCCTATTTTCTCAACGACATTGGCTGATTTAAAGGCTATGTCTCCAGATGCAGTGGAAGAAAGTATTTTTGCAGGTTGGTTTGCTGAAAAGGGTGGTTTGAAGCATGGTGATTCCGATTATCTTTGGGTACAATATGAATTTGTAGATAATAAGCAAGATCAAAATCAATTCCAAGGTGATAAACTTGAGTTGAAATGGACATTTGAAGCAGAACAAACAGAAGGGTCAGAAAAATAATAGGATTGATAGAAAAAAGGTAGGTTTTTCCTGCCTTTTTTTCATACCAATTCTTGTTATATGAGGGATGCACATGAATAAGAAGTGGTTATTTATCATGAGTATATGTCTGATTCTAGTAGTTTTCATTGGTATTACAAAAAATATTGACCAAGTGTATGCAGAGGAGCGGCGAGAAATAGATATAAGTCTTGAGCCCAAAGAAGTACTATTTCATGTTTCAAATATGAAGCCAGGAGACTGGGCAAATCGAAGTATACGTATTAGTAATGAAGGAACAAAGAAATTATCATATAGTATAAAGAGCGAGGCTTCAGAGGGGTCTACGAAATTATATGAAGCTCTTACGGTCACTGTAAAAGATAAACAAGGAGTGCTGTACGAGGGAAGTCTAAAAGAACTTCAAAGTATGGAAAAGCGTACATTAGCAGTTGATAGAACTGACGAGCTTATCTATACGATACATGTTCCTAAAGAGTTAGGAAATGAGTATCAAGGATTACAAACAATAGTAAAATTTATTTTTTATGCNGAGGGANCAACCGGCAATGGTGAGGGTACCGAAAATGAAATGGGAAGCAATCAAATGCAACCTCCTGCATCCATAAATTCTAATAGTAACTGGCAGCTACCACGTACAGGTACGCAGCAAAGCAGTATGATTTTAATAGGGTTTGGCTTAGTATGGTGTGGATTATATTTTTATAAAAAGTATATTCAAATGAAGTATCGGAAGGATTAAGTCTTTTTAAGGATGAATAGAGAATAGTTTCAAAATTAATATTATTTTATAGTTGCAATTACACCTCTACGTTCTTTATAATGAACATAAGGTAGCTTTTAAAGAACAGATAAATTCAAGGGGTATTGTACATACATTGGCCGTAGAAAAATAACAGGCGTTCTATTGGTTATACCTCTTATCCTACATTAAGAGATAACAATAAAAAAAATAGCTAGGGGGAATTTACAGTGAGTTTAAAGAAAAAATTAGGTATGGGAGTCGCTTCAGCGGCATTGGGATTATCTTTAATCGGTGGAGGAACATTCGCTTACTTTAGTGACAAAGAAGTATCGAACAATACGTTTGCAGCGGGTACATTAGATCTTACTTTGGACCCTCAAACAATTGTAGATATTAAGGACCTTAAACCAGGCGATTCTGTTAAGAAAGAATTCTTATTAAAGAACAGCGGCACGTTAGCAATTAAAGATGTTAAATTAGCAACGAAATATTCAGTTACAGATGCGAAAGGCGATAACGCTGGGGAAGATTTCGGTAAGCATATTAAAGTGAAATTTATTTGGAACTGGGATAAACAAAGCGAGCCTGTATATGAAACAACATTAGCAGATTTACAAAATGCTGATCCAGATCTTCTAGCAAAAGACATCTTTGCTCCAGAGTGGGGTGAAAAGGGTGGCTTAGAAGCTGGAACAGAAGACTACCTATGGGTACAATTTGTATTTGAAGAAAATGGTCAAGATCAAAATAAATTCCAAGGCGATAAATTAAACTTAGAATGGACATTCAATGCAAACCAAACTGAAGGCGAAGAGAGATAATCAATAAGGAAATAACAGACAAAAAAGCGGGGATTCCCCGCTTTTTTTGTAACTAAAAAAAGAGTGCCCCCCAGTATGCACTTCTTTTCGTATATATTATTTCTGATTTCTCTTCCATTTTGTAAACTCTAAAAATTCACGAAATTGTTCTTTTGATACACCGGAGTTCATGGCTTCTTTGACGAGATGTGTCCATTCCGAATCCAATTGATTTTCGGATGGTATTTCGTCATGAAGGAGCGTATCCACGGGAATTTGCAGAACATTAGCAATTTTTTCAAGAAATTGAATGGAAGGGTTCTTTTGTAAATTACGTTCAATGGAACTAATATAAGACTTTGCAACACCTGCTTTTTCAGCAAGTTCTGTTAAAGAAATCCCTCTTTGCAACCGAAGGCGTTTTATACGTTCTCCTATCATCTTTGTGCACCTTTCTGTAAGTATGTAGTCGGCTTATGATGTCATTATTATAACACAAATTTCGTTAAAAAGAACGCCTCTGCTAGTTTCTGGTAGGCTGGTTCATACGTTGGAAAAAGTGTTCGATATCTTGAATAGCAATCCCAGCATCTAAAGCTTCAAGCATTAAATCAATCCAATCCTGATCTAGCGTATCTGCCTTTTCTTTGTACAAAGTGTATTCCTCCCTAATATGTAATGAATCGTACAAAATAAACAATCTTTTAAACACATTATAATATTTCGAAAAGTTAATTTGGTAAAAATAATGTTAATTTATTATATATTTTGTAGGTAAAATCAATAAAAAGTTATTGTTTTGTCATTCTATAAAGAAATTGTAATAGTTTTATCAAAAATTATCAATATCTTCAGAAATAACTGATATATGGAGAAATATTTTTGTGGAAAACATGTAATTTTTACAAAAATGTTACGAAAGTTACAAAATAGCACAAAATCAAACAAAATATTGAAAAATTACTGAATTTTTATTATTATCTAAATATTGGTACATATTTTATTGGGGGAGGAAAAAAGGGATGAAAAAGAAACCGTTTAAAGTGTTATCAACACTTGCTGTAGCAGCTGTTCTTAGTTGCTCGTTTGGGGCTGGTAGCCAGTCTGTTTATGCGGAAACACCTGCAAAAGCAGTACCTACAAGTCCAATTGATGATCATTTAATTCCAGAAGAGCGCTTAGCTAATGCTCTTAAAAACCGAGGAGTGATTGATTCATCAGCTTCAAA